>Ga0268299_1002063_pt1 | contig 27151 bp, 15 predicted proteins | sample NOBtaG_FD_193484 | JGI IMG/M metagenome (GOLD analysis project Ga0268299, IMG submission 193484) | Activated sludge microbial communities from bioreactor in Nijmegen, Gelderland, Netherland - NOB reactor | ecosystem: Engineered > Bioreactor > Aerobic > Activated sludge | place: Netherlands...
AGCAGGTGGACGACCAGCATCGGGCCAATTGGCGTCTCGGTGAACGGGCGCACCTGAATATCGCGCGCGCCGCCGCCGCGTTTGACGATGCTCCCGCCGACTTTATCCGCCTCTGCCAGCAGCATTTTACGATTCGCCATTACTGCGCCCGCCGCCGTGTATAAATCGGGCAAATCCATGACCTGAATCTGCCCAATCATAATCGGCGGGTCGCTGGATGTGGTGAAGCCGCCGCCCGCACGGAACATTTTGGCGGCGTTGCTGACGGCAGCGACGACGGATGGTTCTTCAATCACCATCGGCACAAGATAATCTTCGTTATTGACCAGAAAATTGGTGGCAACGCCCATCGGTAGCGCGTAAACGCCGATAGCATTTTCGATCATGTTGTCGGCTTGCATGGCGTTGAGGCCGCTGATGCCGACCAGCGTGGTCTGTTCCTGCGGCGTCAGATTCGCCCATTGAGCGACGACGGCGGCGCGCTCGGCAAGCGTCCGCTTATAAAAACCGGGTATACGTGAGGTGTGTTCTTTTGACATGCGGCCTAGTTTACCAGCGCGAAGCTTTCAAAATCTATCAAATTGGTGAAAAATGGCACAAAAGGAGATGAGGAGTTGCTTAATTTCACGCCTTTAACGGATTCGCGAGGAGTAGAATGGTGATCGAGGCGAAACTGTCGCATGAAAGGTCGAAGAACTATGCGTCGTTCGAATCGTTTCTTCATCTTATTAGTGTTCGTCGCAGGCTGTGCTGTCGGGCTTGCGCTAACAATTTTCTCGCTGGTCCTGCCCCGGTCAAACCCCGCTTTTGCCCAGGCTATCCCCACCGCTGCGCCCACGCCCGCGTTCGGTGACCCATCGTTGTTTGCGCCCATCGACGCTTTCGATCAGGTGATTTCGGAAGTTTATCAGCGCGTCAGCCCCTCGGTGATGCACATTGCCAGCCGACAGCAGACGGTCAGCATGTTTTACGGCGTTGTCCCGCAGGAAGGCACAGGGTCGGGTTTCGTTTACGACGATCAAGGACACATTGTCACCAATTATCACGTGGTTGCCAATGCGACGGCTCTGGATGTGGTGCTGGCGAACGGCGTGACGCTGCCTGCCGATATTGTCGGCGTCGATTCGTATCTTGATCTGGCAGTTTTGCGCGTTGATGTGCCGCCGAATACGCTTATTCCGCTGGAATTGGGTGACTCCTCGGCGCTGCATGTCGGGCAGACGGTCATCGCGATTGGCAATCCGTTTGGCCTTGACCGGACACTGACCAGCGGCGTGATTAGCGCTTTAGAGCGCCGAATTGAAACCAACGCGGGCGCAGCGATTGGGCAGGCGATTCAAACCGATGCGGCGATCAACCCCGGCAATTCCGGCGGGCCGCTGCTGGATACACGCGGGCGTGTCGTCGGCATTAACACCGCCATTAATTCGCCAAGCGGCGGTTCTGTCGGCATCGGATTTGCGGTGCCGATCAACAGTATGAAGCGCGTTGTGCCGAGCCTGATTAGCGACGGTCATTATGTTCGTCCCACCTTGAATGCGCAGTTTGCCGAGTTGGGGACGGAGGTGATGCCCCCGGACGGCGGTACGCAGCAGGGACTTTTGCTGGTGCGCTTATCGGCAGGTGGTGCAGCGGATCAGGCTGGATTACAAGCTGCGCAGATCAGCACCCGGCGCGGACGTTACGTGTTCTCCGGCGGCGACATCATCACGGCGATTGACGACAAGCCTGTCGCCACTCGCAACGATTTGCTGATCGCGCTGGACGAAAATTATCGTCCCGGCGATGAGGCGGTGCTGACAATTATCCGCGATAACCAGACGATTCAACAGACGGTGACGCTGGGGTCGGAAGATTCGGCGTAATGACCAAATGTAGGGGCGCAAAGCTTTCGCCCAGATATTGCGCCCCTACAGTAATCTCATGAATAGATGTCGATGGATGACCAACTCAGGTGTGGTTGGCGATAATGGACGATTCCCCAGGCAGCATTTTCAGCCATAGAAAGCGCACCTTTCCAGGCGATCTCATCGTTGATCCGTACCGTCGCTGCTCCATGTTCGTCTACATTGATATAGAGCTTGTTGCTGCCAGTCCGCCGAATGTGAAGAAATTCAGCCCAATGCGCCCGATCATCGGTGCTGATCGAGAAATAGCCCTCACGGCTGACCAGCAATGTCCAAAGTTCATTCGATGTTTGCAGCGCGATTCCCCAGGCTGAGTCGGCTGTACCGCTGTTGTCGGCGGTCAATTCTAACGTGAATGGGGTCATTGGGATGGATGTTGGCGCGGAAAGCAGCTCAAAATCGCCAGCTTCTTGCCATAGTTGCCAATCATCTACCGATTCTGCCCGCCAGTAAAGCGACCCCGCGCGCGGCGGATTGGCGATGCCTAGCGATAGCAAGCTAATGAGAATAACCCCGCCAAGCATGACGAAAATGGTCATGAGCCACATAAAAAGCCATAAATTTGGGGGTACGGTTTCAATTGACAGGTCTGTATGCGGCTTGTATGCTTTTCGGATGCGCAATTTTCGTGTGAATCGACTCACCAAATTGTATCTCCTGGCTGCTCTCTGGTGCGGATTCATGATCGCCGTTATCAGTTTGACCTCGCGAACATCAGCGGAGTCGCCTTCAATGGGTGATGGGACACTGCGGCGTATTCGTGTGCCGATCCTGATGTATCATTACATTAGCCCGCTTCCAGAGGACGCTGATGACATTCGGCGCGACCTGACGATTGAGCCGGATATTTTCCGCGCCCAAATGCAATATCTGCGCGATGAGGGTTATCATACCATTAACCTCTATCAGCTTGACGATGCCCTGATGTTTGGGACGCCGCTGCCACCCAAGCCGATTGTTTTGACCTTCGATGACAGCTACATCGATCACTATGTAACGGTGTTACCGATATTGCAGGAAATGGGTTTTATCGGTACATTCTTCATTATTACAGGGCGGGCAGACACCAATAATCCGGCTTACCTCAACTGGACGCAGATTAAAACGATGGTGGATGCTGGCATGAGCATCGAGTCGCATACCAAATCGCACCTGGATTTGCGCGGACGAGATCGCGATTTTCTGATCTATGAACTACTTGGCAGTTTCGAGAGTTTGGAAGCGCACAACGGACGTGAATCGCATATGTTCTGTTATCCTGGTGGGCAATATGACGATGCAGTGTTACAGGTGGCGCGCGAAATGGGTATCTGGCGGGCAGTCACCACGCAGCCGGGGATGGATCACACAACCGATAACCGCCTGGAAATGCCGCGTGTTCGCGTCAGTGGTGGGACAGGGGCAGACGGGTTGGCTTATTTACTCGGTGGAAGCTGGCTGTATTAAAAAACCCGCCAGGTGTTCTGACGGGTTTGCAAAAATTTTGTTCATCAGTCTGGCAGAATTTTGGTTCCGAGGAAATAGTCTAACCAGATCAAGAAAATCAGTGCCAATGGGCCGGCTGCCGTCAAGAAGTAAATAATGCCGAAGCGTTCAATGGTAACGGGAACGGATTGAACCGGGGTGATGATGGGGGGAAGCGAAATCGATGGCAAAAGCCCGAAACCGACTGTAATGATTAAATAGGCCGTCAGGAAGCCCAAACCCAGCGAAACAACCCAAACGATAATTCTGCGTATAGTAAGCGAGGACATGCTGACTCCTGATGATGAGCGTTTTGGCAATTGGGCGTATTTTAACCTGATTAGACGATAACTTGCAAGTAACGTTTTTCACAAGGCATTGTTGAACGTTCAAAAAGTTGTTAAACTTGTGAAACTTGAGTCCGTTTAGGATTAAAAGTGAGATTGAAAGGGGGCCGTTCTGTGCCTGATTTATTTGACAAAGTTGCAAATTACACCCAGGCGAAGGAAGCGATGGCGCTGGGGATTTACCCTTACTTCCGTGCCTTGAGTGATTCTGAGGGTACGATTGCCCACTTCGAAGGCAAGGAAGTGGTGATGATCGGCTCCAATAATTATCTGGGACTGACGACGGATCTGCGCGTGCGTAAAGCTGCGATGGAGGCCGTCGAGCGATATGGAACGAGCGTGACAGGCTCTCGTTTCTTAAATGGAACGCTGGAACTTCATCTTGAACTGGATCGTAGGCTGGCAAAATTTGTTGGCAAAGAAGCCGCGCTGGTGTTTCCGACAGGCTATCAGACCAATGTCGGCACGATCTCGGCACTGGTGCAAAAGGGCGATTATGTGATCGTTGATAAGGACGATCATGCCAGTATTGTCGATGGCTGTTTCATGTGCCGGGGCGAAATGAAGCGCTTCCGCCACAATGACATCAGCAGCCTCGACGATGTGTTAAGCAAGCTGCCTGCCGAAGCCGGCAAATTGGTGGTGGTCGATGGCGTCTACAGCATGGGTGGTGATATTGCGCCGCTGCCGGAAATCGTCGCCATCTGCAAAAAGTATAATGCGCGCGTCATGGTAGATGATGCACATGGCATTGGCGTGACCGGCAATGGTCGCGGCACGGCGGCGCATTTTGGCCTGACTGACGATGTTGACCTGATTATGGGTACGTTCAGCAAGAGCTTTGCATCGATTGGTGGTTTTATCGCCGGAAGTGCCGATGTCGTCCATTATATTCAGCACCATGCGCGTTCGCTGATTTTTTCAGCCGCGCTGCCTGCGTCGAATGTCGCATCCGTCCTGGCTGCGCTGGATATTATCGAAACTGAGCCTTCCCATGTGGAAGCACTCTGGGATAACGCCGAATACATGCGCAAAGGCTTTAAGGAATTGGGTTATGATACGGGAAAGAGCAACACCCCGATTATCCCGGTTATTATTCGTGATGATTACCGCACCGTTCTGGCATGGCACGCGCTGATCGAAGAAGGCGTTTACACCAATCCGGTCTTGCCGCCAGGAGTTCCACCAAATGGCAGTCTCCTGCGCACGAGCTATATGGCGACGCACCGCAAAGAGCACCTGGATCGAGCACTTCACGCGTTTAGGCTGGTTGGTGACCGTCTTGATCTGGTGCAAGCACCCGCCAGTAGTGTACCGGAAACGGGCTGAACGCGAAAATTTGCCCAGGCTATAACATAGAAGCAATCCCGAATCTACGTCGGTTCGGGATTTTTGTTGTCTGGCAGGGGAGTCTTAACGAATCGCATCTGGACACCTCTCGCATTTGTGAAATAGAATACATTTGAATACATTTCTTTACGTTTGAAATTTTTGTTGGGCCTCGCAGTTTGACCCCCGAATAACCACGTGCGTTTTTAGGGGATGTGTTTGTATCAAAGGGGGAAATTGATGAAGTCACTTTTTAGCTTGCTAACCAATCTCTCACTGCGTTTTCGACCTATAACGATTGTGGTCGTCATTGCAGTGATTGTATTGGGTGTCGTTTCCATTACCCAATTGAAGCAGGAACTCCTACCGCCGATTGAGTTCCCACAGACGATTATTCTCGGTCAGGTTTCCGGTTTGACCAGTGAACAGGTCATGGAAGTGCTGACCAAGCCTGTCGAAACCGAACTGGATAAAATCGATGAGCTGGTGAATATCCAGTCTACGACCACAGGCGCGTTTGGCAGCGTGATCCAGACGAGCAACGAATTTGGTCTGAATCAGGAACGGCTGCGCCAGCGGATACAGGCCGCGATTGATGTGGTGTGGCTGCCGCTGCGGAATATTACGCCTGCCGCTGACCAGGATGCGCAAACTTTTGCGCCAACGCTGCTGGCAGATATGACGCCGGACGTACTGATCTATCTGGCAGAAAGTGATCCTAATTTCCTGTTCCAGTTATCACCGGAAGTCTGGGCATCATTCCCCCCTGAAACAACACGCACGGTACTGGCTTACCTGGCTGCGCAAACCGAAGATAGCGAAGCGGGCAAGAGCGCGCTGCGACAGCTTGTCGATCAGGAAATCGTCCCTCAGCTTGACGCGCTCGATGTTGTTGCCAATATTACCGTTGGCGGCGGTCAGATTTTACCGGGTGAACAAAGCGCCCTGGCTGTGAGCGCACCTGTTGCCGAAAATACAGAACCATCCAGCCTGCTGCTTAAGCTCTCGCGCGAAGTATGGGCCGTCGTTGGCGGTGACTTGGGTGAATTGAACGCCAGTGCCGTCGAGTCGCTGAGCAGCGTGGAATACACAATCCCCGAAATCGCGCCGCCGCTCCCGGCAAGCTGGCAGATGGATCGTTTTGTCGATGCAACTGATCTGGCGGAAATGCGTACACTCACGCGCACGACGGCGGGCGTGTTCAATAATTTTTACACGTCAGGCCGCATTGTTGGCGCACTCGGTCAGACGAATGACCTGACTCCTGAAGTCATCGAGCGGATGCTGGCAATTGATCCGACGATGGCGGAATATTTTGAAGCCGACCAGCTTGCTGCGATGACGCCAGAGGTATTTGCCGCGCTGCCGAGCGATTTCGTCGCCAATCTTGATGGCTTCACGCGCGATGCGCTGGCTGCCGCTGCTCTGGCGCAAAGTATTACCGGACAGCGCGCCGACCCCAAGCCCGTCGATCTGCCTTCGGCATGGCGCATTTCTCCGCCGCAGATTATCAGCTTTAGCTTTGATGATTTGCCGCTGGCGACATTCAGTATTTTTGGCAATCTGAACACCGAGCAAGCCGCCGCGCCGGAGGAAGATTCAACCTCTGAAACCGCCGCGCAGGCAGAAGCGACGCCCGAAGCCACCCCCGAAGCGGAGACGACTGTCCGGGATATCCCCGAAGGGCCAGCACTGCCGCTCACGTTTAACCTGCTGCTGGGGAGCTTCCTGGGTACAGAACTCAACACCGCTGATGATCTGATTGATATGCAGCTATCAGGTCAGATCGGTGAGCAGTTGGGGTCTTCGACTCTGCGCGCTGCCGATTTCTTTAATTTTTTGATGCTGTTAAGCGATCCTGAATCGCTGCCCCCTGGCGCTCCGACGCTGCCTATTGATGTTTCAACACTCATCAGCGGCTTGAGTCCAGAAGCGATTGCTTTTATCGCCGATAATGACCCGACCTTTGTCCCCAACCTGAACGCCAATGTTTACGAACGCTTCTCTGATGCTGTGCTACAACTGCCGCAGATGAATCCGCCGCTGGCTGATGTGTGGGACACGCTGGCAGGCCAACCCCAGTTTGCTGATAACCCGCTGGACAGCGCCAAAGATTTGCTGACGATTGGCAATGGCAGCGCTTCAAGCGTTCTCAATACGATTGATGAGACGGTGCCTGAAGATTTTTCGGGCTACGAAGTGCGCTTATTCGACAGCCTGACTCCAGGCGTTGTGCGTTATCTGGCGCTCAATGAGCCGGATTTTTATAGCAATTTGTCCAGTAATGTGCTGGAGAAACTCTCACCTGAAGTCCTGGCGCTGCTTTCGCCGGAATTTCTGGCCTCGCTTGACCCGGCAGTTTCAGAAAAATTGACCGCCATTGCCAGCGGCGAACAGGATTCTGCGGCTGCGGTGCTGGAGTCGCGCTATACCACCGATGCGCCGCCCGCTGACCCCGATGCGCCGTCGATCAACCCGGAATGGGCCGTCATCGAGCAGTTTTTCAATGTCGAACTCGACACGGCAGATGACTTCTTCCGTTTCCCCGAAAGCTTCCAGTTCAGCGATGCCAGTGATCTGATGAACGGCCTGTTCGCGTCGCCGCAGGGGGCGTCATTTGCCGGTGGCATGATCGGCGGGCTTACCACAGATGCCGTCAATTATATGCTGACACGCGATCCAGCGGTTTTTAACAATTTACAACTAGAGCCGCTGCAAGCCTTCACGCCCGAAGTTTTAGCACTCCTGCCGCAAGAATTGCAGGAACGCGCAACATCCGGCGGCGAACCTTTTACGCCAACCGATGCTGTCACCCGCACCAACGGCGCGTCGAGCCTGCTCGTCACCGTCTATAAATCGCGAGAATCAAACACGGTTGAGGCTTTCCACACCGTCGAAGCGGTGATTCGCGCGATGGATGAGGCGAACGAGGACATTCAGGTTGATGTTGCCTTCGAACAGGCCAGCTTTGTAGAAGAATCAATCAGTGGTGTGGCGCGCGAAGGGCTGCTCGGTGCGATTTTTGCGATCATCGTCATTCTGCTATTCCTGAGCGATGGCATCTGGAATCGTTCGCCCCGGCGCACGGTTGGCCTGATTATGGTCGTCATTTTCGCGATTGGCCTGATTGTTGTGGTTGCAGGTGGCCTGAATGCAGCCAACGGCGATGTTGGCTTAGCGTTTGCCCAGGCGGATACTGTCGTGCGCGTGTTATTGATTATCGGTGTGGTCAGCGGCCTCATCATCCTGCTTTGGCCTGGAAATATCCCGAATCCCGCATGGCGTAGTACGCTGGTGACAACCGTCAGCATTCCGCTGTCGATCCTGGCGGCGCTGGCGATGATGAACTGGTTGATTCCGGCGATTCATAATCTTCTCGCTCCGGCTGCGGAGTCGTCGTCGATTGTCGCGTTCATCCTGCGAATCTTTCCGGCAAAACTGACGCTCAATCTGATGACGCTTTCGGGTATGACCGTGGCAATTGGTCGCGTGGTCGATGACTCGATTGTGGTGCTGGAAAACATTTTCCGCGAAATGCAGACCGGAAAATCGAAACGTGACGCTATTCTTTCTGGCACGCGCGATGTATCCGTCGCGATTTTCTCGGCTACGGTTGTCACGGTTGTCGTGTTCTTGCCGCTGGGTTTGACAGGCGGCCTTATCAGCGAATTTTTCCTGCCGTTTGGCCTGACAGTGACCTATGCGCTGCTGGCATCGTTTATCGTCGCCATCACGGTTGTTCCAGTGCTGGCGTATATGTTTGTGAACGAGCATGACATCGCTGAGGAAGAAGGCGCAGGGCCGATTGCGGGGCAGGTAGCAAAAATTTACCAGCCGATTTTGAACTGGGCGCTGGCGAATGGTCGGAATCGTTTTATCGTGCTGAGCATTGCCGCGCTGTCGCTGGTTCTCAGCGGTATTTTGTTTGGGACACGCCCGTTTGCGTTTTTGCCGGATTTCGGCGAACCGCAGATTGCCATCAACGTGACGATGCCTCCTGGTACGAAAATTATCCAGACCAACGAACTGGTTAGCCAGATGGAACAGGTGATTCGCGATACCTTCCCGGCGGACGAACTCGGAACGGTTCGTGCCAATGTTGGCGGCGGTGGCTTGAGCCTCGAAGCACTGCTGGGGACAACCAGCATCAGTGAAAATGCCGCCCAAATCACGGTCGGAATGCAATCTCAGGAAAATATTGATGCCCGTACCCAGGAACTTCGCACCCAGGCCGAGGCGATCTTTGGCGCGGATAATGTAACCGTCTCAGCGGCCTCGCTCTCTGATGGCGGCTTTGGCGGTTTTGAACTCGTCGTTTCTGGCCCGCAGGAAGAACTGGAAGCGCTGGACAGCACCGTTGTTCAGACGCTTGAAAATGTCGATGGCCTCGCGAATGTGAGCAGTAACCTGAGTCAGGTTGCGGCGGCAGGCAGCGGCGACAGCGGCCCAACAACCTATCTGCGCATCAATCTGGAATCCGCCTTGAGTTATAAAGGTGAACTGGAGACAGAGGACACAATTGGCACGACGCAGGTGGCTAAGCGCGCTGTCGAGGCGCTCGATCTGCCAGCGGGCGTGACTGTGAGCGAAGGTTTCCAGACACAAACGCAGACCCAGGGCTTCCAGGGCATTCTGACCGCTATGCTGATCGCCATCGGCATCGTTGTCATTGTCCTGATCGTGACGTTTGGCTCACTGGTTCACTGGCTGGACATCATTCTCAGCATCATCGTCGCTCCAGTGGGTGCGGCAATTGCGCTGACCCTGGCGGACGAATCACTCGGTATTTCAGCCATGATCGGTATGCTGATGCTCATCGGCATCGTCGTGACCAACGCCGTCGTGCTGATTGATCGTGTCCAGCAAAATCGCCACGAGCGCGGCCTGGGCATTGACGAGTCGCTGAAAGAGGCGGGGGTGCGCCGTTTGCGCCCGATCCTGATGACGACGATTGCCACGATTATCGCGCTGATTCCGCTGGCGGTTGGCCTGTCAGAAGGTGCGATCATCGCCGCGCAGCTCGGTATGGTCGTGATCGGCGGCATCACCAGCAGTATGCTTCTGACGCTGATCGTCGTGCCTGTGGCTTATCGCTTGCTCGACCCGCTCAACCAGCGCATCGCGCGGATTTTTGGGCGCGGGGCGTAACAAGTCGTTATCGTTCAAATTGCAGCAACATCTTTAGGGGCGACTCGCCGAGTCGCCCCTACGCAATTACCTCAGAATAAACTTCTACTATCCCCCTGGAAGTGATGCCGGATCGGTGGTCGGCGTCAACGTCGGACTCAATTGTTTCGTGAATGTCCAGGGGCCGCCCTCACGGCAAGGGATTTGCACGAAATTGGCGTCGAGCGGATAAACGTACCACGTATATGTCCCGGAGGCAGGGATTTTGAGCAGATCAAGCGTCTCGTTCTGGCGAAGTTCTAGAACAATTTCGTAGATTCCCTGACCGCTGCCTTCCGGCGGGACAATGCGGATCAGGTTGCGCGGGGCATTAGGGCCGCGCCAGTTGAACGTGATTGAGCCGCTGCCTTCAATCGCCAATGTGCCGTTAACAGGCGTCAGCACTTCCCACGAGCAGTCATAAATCTGCGCGGCGGGTTGGACATCCCCAGGAACGCGCAAAATCTGCCCAATCGTAATCACGTTGGCGTCAGTTAAGCAGTTGGCCTCGACCAATTCGCTGACGTAAGTGTTATAGCGATTGGCGATTTTTTCCAGCGCATCGTCCATCTTGACTTCGTAAGTCAATTTCCAATCTTCGCGCGGGGTGCAGCCTGGAGTGGTCGAGGGCGTTGGCGTTTCCGCGCCGCGCAGCCCCGGAATCGACACGCTGATGTCAATCGTCGATGTTGACGTGACGGTTGGCGTGAGCGTGGCCTCGACGGTAGCGGTTGGCGGCTCAAAGGTCGGCGGCGGGCGCAGCGTCCGCGAAGGCGTCAGCGTTGCCAGCGGCGTATAGGGCGGAATCGTTTCCGTCGGCGCGGGTGTTTCGCTGCTGGTCTGGGCGCGCGGCGCGTCGTTGGGCGCGATATTTTGCGTGTTGGGAACGGGACTCATACTCATACGCATGAGAATCGCGCCGAGCAGCATGGCGATGAGGAACAGCAGTAGCGTTGGAAGCTGCTTTCGAATCATGGGTTTGTCCTCGGACGCGGGGTAAGCCGTCCATCCTGTAAGTCGTAAGCGGTATCGACGTATTCAACAATCATGGGATCGTGTGAGACGATCAAAAAAGTCGTGCCTTGTGCTTCGGCGATGCCGCGAAACAGGGTCAAAACTCGGCGCGCGGTTGGCGTATCCAGGCCGCTGGTCGGCTCGTCCGCCAGGATAATCGCCGGACGCAGCGCCAATGCCCGCGCGATGGCGACACGCTGGCGCTGTCCACCGCTAAGTTCATCCGGCACGTGGTTCGCCCACGCGCTCAGGCCGACAGCCGATAATGCCGTTTTTGCCCGCCTGCGCCGCTCGAAAAAGCCGAGTCCCGGCAGCCGCAGCGCAAGATCGATATTTTCGACAGCCGTGTAGGTCGGCAGCAGCGTGTAACTCTGAAAAATAAATCCGATCTGGCGGCGTCGCAGGCGGGCGCGGGCGCGTTCCCCCAGCCGGACAATATCCTGACCAGCGACTTCAATCGTCCCCGCGTTGGGGTAATCCAGCGCGCCGATCAGGTTAAGCAGGGTGGTTTTGCCGCTGCCCGACGGCCCGTAGAGCGCGACCAATTGGCCGACGCGCACGGTCAGGTCAAGCCCGCGCAGAATATGCACGGTGGTCTCACCCTGACCGAACGAACGCTCAACCCCATGGACGTACACGCTGATGTCGTTATTTTTTTGCGCGTTCATGCCGCACCTTTTCGCTTCGTTTTGCGACCAAAAGGCCACCACCAGCGGCGCGCAGCTTCGGGCGGGGCGTCCTGGGGCAGCATATCTTGGAGCAAAGCGCTGGTGTCGTCGGCCTGCTCGATTTCCGGGCGCAGCAGCACCCCTTCAGGCCGAATCTCGACGGCGATGCGCGGGGCGTCGGCTAACTGCGAACGCACGGCTTCGGGCAGCTTGATTCGCCCGCCTTCGTCCAGCGTGGGGATTTCATCTTCAGGGTGTGCGATGTCCTGTCCGAGCGCACCATCGCGCAGCGTCAAAACGCGATCCGCATGAGCGGCGACGCCCATATCGTGCGTGACCATTAGCACCGTCAAGCCGTAGCGCTGGCGCAGATTGCTGAGTAATTCCATCACTTGCTCGGCACTCTGGCGATCTAATGCGCCCGTCGGTTCGTCCGCCAGCAGAAGCGCAGGGTGATTCGCCAGCGCGACAGCCAGTGCCACACGCTGCTGCTGCCCGCCGGAGAGCGCCGCTGGACGTTTGTGTGCGTGTTCGGACAAGCCTACTGCGTCCAGAAGCTCCCGCGCGCGTTTACGCCGTTCCCAAAATGGGACGCCCGCCAGCATCATCGGCAGCGTAACGTTGCGCAGTGCCGAACGATGCGCAAACAGATTACGCTCCACCTGCTGCCATAAAAAGCCGACGCGCTTGAGGCGGTAATCGGCTAATTTTTTACCTTTTAATTCCAGCAGATTTTCGCCATCCACGATCAACTGTCCGGCGGTGGGTGTGTCCAGCCCGCCGAGCAGATTCAACAGTGAACTTTTGCCCGCACCGCTGGGGCCGATAATCGCGACTGTTTCGCCTTTTTCCATTTCAAAATCGATGCCCCGCAGCGCGACCAGTTCATGATCGGCGACGCGGTAGGCTTTCACGATGCGTTTTGCGTCCACGTATGCCATGATTACAACCCGTCTAATCCCATGATTACGGCCCTTCCACCACATCGCCTTCTTCAACCCCGGCGATAATTTCGACGCGCTCGTCGGTTTGCAGGCCGATTTGCACATCGACGCTGCGTGGGCCATCGGGCGTTTGCAGCACGACGAAGGTTCGATTCTGGAAGGTGCGTATGGCGGCAGGCGGCAGCCACAACACATTTTCGCGCACTTGCAGCGGCATCTGAACTTCGATCAATTGGTTCGTCGGCACATTTTCCAGCGAGGCGGCGACGCGCGTCGTCTGGTCAGCATCGCGCGCGCTCAACGGAATCTGGCGCACGACACATTGGACGGCGCTGTCCGGGTCATTGATGATCTGGCACACGCCGACCAGCCCGACGCTTAAACGCTGGGCATCGCCAATCGCGAGGCTGGCAATCGCTTCCTTCGGCTCTGGCCTGCCGACGCGGATCACGGCATTAAAGGCTTCGGCCTGGTCGCCAGGAGCGATATTCACTTCCAAAACTTCGCCATCGATTGGCGTATACAGTGACGACTGCGCGATATTGGCTCGAATTTGATCCATATTGAGTTGGATCGAGCGCAAACTTTGCTGCGCATCGGGGTTGCCTGCACCGCTGCGGGCTTTTTCCAGATTCAGTTCGGCTTGGATGACGGCGTTTTCCTGCTGGGCGACCTGAAATTCATGGTTGCTGAAGCTTTGCGCCGCGCTGCTGTAGCTGATCTCCGCGCTGCGAAGCTGGGAACGCGCATTTTCCAGGGCTTGATAAGCGCTGTCCGTCGCTGAGGCGGGTTGCTCCGGGCGACTGCGCGCCTCGTCATACGCCCGCTCCGCATTTTCGAGATTGCGTTTGGCGTCATCGAGGTTGATGCGCGCGCTGGCGACGCTCGTCCAGGGGCTGTTGGCTTTGGTGCTTTCGAGGTTCAGTCGGGCATTCGCCAGCGCGATTTCGGCGTCCGTCACCGACTCGACTTCGCCCTGCGCGCCGGATTCGAGATTGTACTGCGCCGATTCGAGATCGAGATTGGCCTGCGCCAGTTGATTTTCGAGATCGTCAATCTGGTAATCAGCTAAGAGCTGCCCTGCGCTCACCGTATCGCCGCGCTGGACGTTCACCTGCCTGATCGTCCCTGCGATTTCGAACGACAGCGCCAGTTGGTCGCGCGACTGCCAGCGCCCCGTAAATTCGAGAATCTCCTGCACATCGCCGCGCTGTACCAGATAGGTTGGGCGGGCAACCGCTGGGGCAGTCGGCGCAGGCGTTGAGGTGGGTGCTGCTTGCGCGCCGGACTGCTGCTCAGTCGGGGCGCAGGCCGCGAACATCAAAACCAGGAGAACTATCACGCAAAGAAATGTTCTATTATGTTGAGGTGGGGTGTTCTTAGCGCCCAAAACTTTCAATTCATTGTTCTCCGATTGTTGATTGCGAATCGCCGATTTTCCACGATGACACGTCGCCCAATTTTCATAGTTAAGCATCACCCAATTTGACGACGGTGGACAGGCTTTCGCGGCTGAGGAACAGAGTCGTGAGCAGCGTGACCATAAACAAGATGCTGGCGAATACGATGTAGACGATCATGATGTCGTTCCAGGCCACGCGCACCAGATAGGGCGGCAGGCCACCGCTAAAGTCGAGCAGCGGTAAAAACAGCACCGTTGCCGCGACGCCAATCGATGTGCCGCTGAGGATGCCGCTTCCGGCGATCATGCCTTGCAAGAGAATCAAATACATGGCGACGGATGTGCTGCCTAAACCCATCGCGCGCAGCGAACCCAACTGCGTCACCTGCGCGCGGAACGACGCGGTACTCTGGATAATCGCGCTGATGAGCGTGAGCGAAATCGACGCGATGAAGCCGACGGATAAAAATCCAAGCACACCCCGGCGGGACGGTGCGGCCTGGGCTTCCCTCAACGCCGTTTGTGGGTCGAGCCACTGTAAGACCGGAAAGCCAATTTCGCGCACTTCCTGCTCGACCATTTCCGAATCCGCCCCTGGTTTCAAGCTTAACCAGATGTCGTGGGGGAGTTCCGTGCCGACCAGTTCGAAAATCGGGTCAATGTTGGTGATGAGGAAAAAGCCGTTGTTGGGGTTCAGCGTTGGAAAATATTCGAGCAGGCCGACAATCGGCACTTTGGTGTCGTACCATTCGTTGAGCGCCGAAATTTGCAGCGTGATTTCCTGGCCGATGAGCAGATTGTAATCGCGGGCAGTCTTGGCGCTCAAGAGGACGCCGTTGCGCTGCCCAGCCAGTTCGTTGAACAGATCGGCAATCGGCATCGTCGAATAATCGCTGCGGAAACGGGTCGTCGCCGCCATCGCCGCGCGGTCAACGCCCAGCACGACGCCATCGAGCCGCTGCCCCGGCAGAGTCAAACGCGCCGGATAGCGCCCAACACGTGACACCTGCGCGATCCCGTCGATGCCGAGCAGATCGGTCACGGGCGGCGCGTTGAAGCCCGTGACAGTCAGCGTCGGTTGTTCGCCTTCTGCTGTCGGCTCATTCTGCTCAGTTTGGGCATCGGTGACAGTGATAATCACCGTATCCGCGCCGATTTTGTAATTGACCGAATCGGCCAGACTGCGGTCAATTGTGCTTGCCATCGACGCCGTAAATCCGGTCAGGCTGAGCGTGAAACACATCATCAGCAGCGTACCCCGGTAGCGCCCAATCGAGCGAGTCAACTCCCGTGTGGTCATCAGCAGGGCAATTCCGCGCCCATACGACAAAATTGCCGAGCCGATTCGCAGCAAAAACGGCCATAAACGCAAAAACATCAACGTCAGCGAGAGCGAAAATAATGTCGGGCCGAGGAACGTCAGCGGGTCGGCAAACGGGTCTTCGGCCTGCGAGACGATGCCGCCCTGCCGCCAGAGCGTGTACAGCACGTAAACGGCGGGGATAAACAATAAAATATCGAGATACATCCGCTGCCACCACGCTTTGGAGGCACGGGCAGTTTCGCGTTTGAAATTGGTGATCGTCTGGCCTGTGGTGCGCCATGCCAGGAAAAGCCCGCTTCCGGCAGCGATCAAGGCTGTGCCGAGTCCTGCTCCCAGCGCTTGCGGCGTGAAAACAATCGTCAGCGGCGGGTTGGAGGGATCGAATTGTAAAAATGAAGTCGTTTGCCCGACCAGACGCACGACCAGCGGCGCGGCGAAAATTGCGATTGCCAGCGCAATGCCCGCCAGGATGAGCCACATCATGAAGTGAACGCCGAGGATGGCGCGGCGGCTCATGCCTCGGCTGCGCAGTGTTACATCCTCTTGCTGTTGGCGATTTACCAGCAGTCCGGCGACCAGCGATACAAAATACAACACCAGACCGCCTACAGGCAGCACCATAATGATTAGCTGCTGGGTGAGGATATTGACCTCGGCGCTGAAGGCTTTGAGGCCATCCACCGGCGATAAATCCATTCGCATTCCCGGCAAAGCGGTGTTGACGATCCGTTCGCCGTTCACCACGCGCGCCAGAATCGCGTCAATGTCGGAGGTGCGCACCTGATCGCCGTCGAAAATTAGATACCACGCGCTTTCCTCGACAGGTCGTTCGATACCTTCCAGCATTTTCCACAGGTCGCCCTGCTGAACGAGCATCACTTCGTCAAAAAATTTGGGCGTAAAAATCCACGAGGGGTCGCTGGCGTTGAGGGGTGTCCACAGCGCGGCGACGACCAACGTTACGGGATCGCGCCCAGGGAGCGCGGCGGTCAGTTGATCGCCTACCTGGACGCCCATATTATAGAGCATTTTTTCCGAGATCATGACCGGGATAGCGTCGATCCCCGTATCGGTTACAGGAGGCCATTGCCCCGCGACGATTTTGATTTGCTCGTCCGCGCCCTCCAGCGTACCGATGTTGAACGCGCCTAAGCCCTGGCCGTCATCCAGCCGCAGCGTCCACGCACCGCCGCGCGCATAACGAACTTCGCGCAGAGTCGGCAGGCCCATCGCCCCGGCAAAGCCGTTTTCAACCGCGCTGGTGGCGGCGGTGATGTCGTCTTGTGTGACGTTACCGTTCCACGCGCCGAGGTAGCGAAACCGGAAGGCGTAGGGCGGGTTGGTCAGGCGCGATTCAAGCAGCCCGGTGTTAACCGCGTCGATATAGAGCGTCAGGCTCAAGGCCAGCGTTGCCGCCGCCGAAAGCCCGACCAGCGCCCATAATACCAGGACGCGGTGCTGCCACAGCCGCTCGAAGGTGAACATCAGTGAGTCAAAAAATCGAAACATCCCTGAACCGATCTCACTATTCCGTCAAAATTTTGCATGGTGTAGGGGCGCAATAATGCAAATGAACTTTTTAATTCGGTAATCGCGCGATGTCTGTTGTAAGGGCATGATATATCATGCCCCTACGGACATTGTTGCCGATTTATTTTGTTCAAAAGCATTATTGCGCCCCTACATATTCACGATTATCCGATACTTTCTATTTTACTTAGGATGCCATACTTGGGTCTACAGCGGTGGCACAGTCCATGAACTGCTGGAAATAATCTCTCGGATTTTGTTCGCTGGCGGGGTCGAGCGCCGGGATAGCAGCGGCGCATTGTTGATAATCTTTTGCGAACATTTCCGCCTGTGCCAACTCATCTTCGAGATTTGCATCTTCCTGAACATATCGATCAAATGCGCGATTAAGCCAATTTTGCACCCACATATCGGCGGGCGAACCCCCCAGGCCAGATGGTAGCGCGATTACATTAGGCTGACTTAAGAGACTGTCAATTTGGTTATAGAGCGCGATGGTATCGGGCGATTGGCTGGCGGTTACTGCCGGATCATTGATGAGCGAACGGCGGGCAGGCATCGCCGAAAACAATTCCGGGTGTCGCGAAAGTTCGCTCAACCAGCGGTAGCAGGCTTCGGGGTTCTGTGCATTGACGCTGATATACGCTGTCCCGACATTATACGAAACCGTCGTGTACTGTGTGCCTTGTGGGTAGGTTGTCAGGCGGAATGGATTATTGCCGACGATTTCCTCCTGCACAAACAGGTTGAGCGCGCTCAGGGAATGGGTCGTAATGGCATTGGCTTCCTCGACATCGGCAATCGCGAATATCGCCACTGCACCGCCGCCCGCCGGACGCGCCAGCGATGTATAGTCCAGATAGCCCGCTTTTACAAGTTCAAGCACTTGACGAATCGCTTCGACAGTTGCGGGGTCGGTAAAATTGATGGTCGCGGGTGTGGTGCGATAATCGAGGGGGAGGCCGCCATAAGCCGCGATCAGCGACAGTAAATAATCGCTGCCAAAACCGCGCGGGACAAAGGGTGTCGCATCCGGCGAAGCGTCTTTCAAAGCTTTGAGCGCGTCGGCAAATGCGTCAATTGTCCAGCCATTTTCGGGCATCTGGATTCCTGCCTGCTGGAAGGCTTCGCTGTTGTAACGCAGGACTTCCGGTTGAATGACGATGGGGAATGCCCAGGTTTTGTTGTCGGACTGCACCTGCGCCAGTGTATTGCCGATCACGTCGCTTTTATCAAACGTGGGATCGGCGTCCATGTAGGGATCGAGATTTAGCACATTTTCGAGGTTGCCGTCGCTGACGCTGTTGGTGGGAATGTAGAAACAGTCGTAGCTTTCAGCCATCGCTTCGAGTGCGGTATCACGTGCTGGATCCATGACAATTTGCCCAACCTGGGGATCGTCGGCGACAAAATTATTGATAACCTGATTCCATTGATCCTGGTTCGGCAGGGGTGAGATGAACGATGTCAGACCAAAATTGATCGCAATTTCGCCCGGATTCAGCACGACTTCCGGCACAGGTGTTGCCACAGAGATGATGGTCGTTTGGCGCTCCGCAGCCGTGTTCAAATTTTCGACTGCCTGAGCTTCGGCTTCCTGCAAAGCGGTTCGCGCATCCACGCCGTCTTGTTCCATCGTGTCAACGGCGACACCAACGTAGTCTACGAACAGCATTTCCGATACAGGCATGGCATTGGCATAAGCCTCGGTCACGACAGCTTGATTTTCCGGCGAGTAGGTCAGGTCGGCAAACGGTTGATCGCTGTCAACTTCGATTCCTGCGAGGCTTTTCCGCGCGGGAGTGGAGCCAAATAAATTATTGGCGACATCGGCGCTGGAGGTCAGGAATTTTGCCAGCACGTAAGCTTGGTCAGGATATTGTGTCCCGGCGCTGACGGCGAAACCCTGCACTTCCATCCCGGCTTTACCACCCGGCAGCAGCGAACCGGCTGGAGGATCGCCCTGCGCGCCTGGAAAACTGGCGAGGCCAAAACTTTGCTGAATGCTCATGGCAGGGCCGTCGCCGCCACCGCCCACGATGACGATGCTACCACCGCCGCTAACCCCGCCGATCACGCCTTCGTCCTTCAACGACTGCCAGGTCGTGAGCAGGGATTCGAGTGTCGGATTAGTCAGCGTCGGTTGAATCGGAGAGGAGGTCGTATCCACCAATGACGTGCCGAGCAGACTACGCAGCATATATTTGGTATTGCCATAATCAATGTAGCCCGCATTGGTCACCTCACCCTCGGCGTCGCGTTTGGTCAGGGCGCGGGCGGCGTTGGCGAAATCATCGAGTGTCCATGAGCCGTTGGGATAGGCCAGTCCCGCCTCGTCGAATGCCTTACGATTGTAAACCAGCAAAATCACATCAGTTGAAACAGGCAGCGCCCATACGGAGCGATCCCATTGGAAGGACTGCCATGCAGCAGGAATAAAATCATCGATATTAAGTGAAGAGTCCGCGCTGGTGAGCGGGCTGAGGTCGAGGAAGTAGCCCGCGCGGGTGGCTTCCGGCGTCAGACTGCTCGAATTGACGAACACCACGTCGGCAGAAGCGACATATTCCTGCATATCCTCCAGGTGGGCGTCGATTCCGAATGCGGGTGGCGTGGCAAACCCGCCTCCGCTGCTGCTGACGAGGTTAACTTTGACCCCTGGATTTTGCGCCTCAAACTCCGCGATGAGATCGTCGTCAAATGTTTCGCTTAAAAATTCTGGAACAGCCACTGACACGGTTACGGCTGAGTCCTGAGCAGCCAGCGGCAGCCCAAGCAGCAGCACCATTGACACGACCAACAGCGAGACAAAATTGCGTAAACGCATTATCTATTCTCCTTCTGACAAAGGCCTTTTAAGAGGTTCTGGGAATTTCCAGACTGCGAGCCTAGTGTCGCCTTTGTCGGTTTCGCCCCGGTTACACGGTGATTACAGCTTCGTAATCGGATGCGAAATCGTGGTTAAGGAAAAAGACATGAATGAATGACCTCCCGGTGTGATGGTAAGTGGGCATGATAATGCAGTTTAAGAAATGAAGGCGGAGTATGTTTTGTACAGGTAGGTCTCAGACCTGCCCCTACGCCGCCTCGGTTGAACCCCATATTTTATTGTGAAAATGCATTATCATGCCCCTACACATTGATAAACTGAGTAATCCCACCAGAATTTCTGACCAGCAACCTTATTCCGGCAGCGGCGGGAAAAAAGATGCCAGACTGGGATCGATTTTGGTCGCACATTCCAGATACTGTCGGAAGTAATTAATCTGATCCTGTACCGATGTCATCGAAGCCGGGTCAAAGGCTGGAATATCGGCGATGCAATCCGCGTAGGCATTGGCGAACATTTCGGCGTCGGTCAATTCAAGATCGAGGTCTGCATCTTCCAGCACGTAACGATCAAACGCCCGATTCAGCCAGATTTGCGTGATGAAATTGCCAATCGACGAGGCGTCAGCGCTCCCCAGTGGCGATGGGAATTCAATCTGGTTGGGAGCTTGCAACTGCTCGTCAATCTTGCTGTAAAAGGCGCTCAAATCTTCACCCTGGAGCGAGGCAGCCGAAGGATCATTGATTTGTGAACGGCGGGCGGGCATCGCGCCGAATAATTCGGGGTTTTGCGCAATCTGGCTGATCCAGCGGTAGCAGGCTTCCGGGTTTTGCGAGGTCGCGCTGATATAGGCTGTGCCGATGTCATAGGCAACAGGTGTGTACTGCGTCCCGGTAGGGAAGGTCGTCAGGCGGTAAACGGCCTCGCCTTGTGAATCTTCCGCTGACATATTAAAGCGAAAGCTCAATTGGTTAAGCGTATCGTTGTATATCAGATACGCCACTTCGCCGCCGCCGAAAATGCTGACGCCGCCCAACGTCGCAAGCGGCTCATACTTAATGTAACCATCTTTTGCCAGGTCAAGCACCTGCCGGATGGCTTCGACAGTTGCCGGGTCGGTAAAATTCATGGTCGTTGGCGTGGTTCGATAATCCATCGGCAGCCCACCATAGGCCGCGATCAGCATCAGAATATAGCTGGCGCTGATGCCACCCTGCGGCACAAACGGTGCCTCGTCGTCTGTCCCAATCTTCAAGGAGCGCAGCGCATCGCTAAAACTATCAACTGTCCAGCCATTTTCCGGCGCAGGGACGCCAAATTCGGAAAATTTTCCGCTGTCATACCACAAAATTTGGGGCTGAACATTAAGCGGATAAGCCCAGATTTTGTTGTCGCGTGTCAACTGCGTCAGTACATTGCCAACCAGATCATTTTTGTCAAATTCGAAATCGGCATCGATAAACGGATCGAGGCTCAGAACTGCCGTGATGTCATTGCTGGGGGTCGCATTATAGGGCAGCATGAAGCAGTCGTTGGTGGAGGCTAGGTCAGTTAGAGATGTGGCAAAATCGGTACTCAGGACGATCTGCCGAACTTCCGGATCGCTGCTGGTGAACTCCTCAATGAGCTGATCCCAGCGTTCACGGTTTGGGAGTGGTGATGTGAAGGCTGTCACATTGAATTTCAGCGCGACCTGGCCTGCGTTGAGAACAGGTGTCGGCACAGGTGTCGGCACGGTGACGACGGCGGTGCTGCGTCGATCACTGGCGGTCTGTAAATTCTGAAGTGCCAGCATTTCTGCATTTTGCAGGCCGCTTGGCGCGTCGATGCCCTCATCTTTCATTCTCACCAACACGTCGCTCACGTAATCGGTAAAACGCAAATCGGAAAAAGACAGGCCATTAGCGAAAGCCTCATCAATCACCGCCTGATTTTCCGGCGAGTAGGGCGGGCGGAATGCGATATTATCGGGGTCTTCGACGCCAATTAAACTCTCTCGCGCAGGGCGTTCGCTGAAAAAGCTGTTGACGATGCGAATATCATTCGAGATAAACTTCGTTAGCTCGTAAGCCTGCTCTGGATAACGTGTTCCAGCGCTGACGGCGAATCCGTTCGATGTAATGCCAGAGCCTCCACCCGGAAGCAGCGATGCAGCCCGCTCCTGTGGTTGGTTTGTGCCGAAGGAATATAAGGCGAATGCTTGCTCGATTCGAATCGGCACTTCATTGATGTCGAAGCCGTCTCCCGGTTCGAACCCGCCGAGCAGACCATCATTCTGATAGGCAACCCACTGATCGAGCAGCGCCGTAACGTCTGGCGTATTCAGCACAGGCACGTTGGGTACAACCGTTTCATCATATAGATTGTGTCCCAGCAGACTCCGAATCAGCAGGCCGTTATAATTTCCAAAGGTGTAAAAGCCGGGAGTGATGACGTTCCCATCCGCATCGTACTCGGTGAGCGCTTCGTCGGCATTGGCGAGGTCGTCCAGCGTCCAGGCTTCGTTCGGATAGGCTAACCCCGCTTCATCAAATGCTGTTTTGTCATAAATCAGGAGTACCATATCGGCTGTAGCTGGAATTGCCCAGATTCCGCGATCCCATTGGAAATTTTTCCAGGCAGCGGGCAGAAAATCATCAATATTCAGGGTTGGATCGCCGGCTGTCAGCGGTGATAAATCCAGAAAATAGCCCGCGCGCGTTCCTTCAACAGACAAATTGTAGTTGTTCACGAATATCACGTCGGCGGAACCCGCTAATTTCGCGATAGCGTCCAGGTGTGTATCAACGCCATTGGCTGCGGGACTGAAAAATATATCGCTGCCACTGATGCTCTTGATGACTACTTTTACGCCAGGATTCGCAGCTTCGAAATTGGCAAATGCATCGTCATCAATGTTGCTAGTCACCCATTCCGGCAGGGCTACGGTCAAAATAATCGCGTCATCCTGCGCCAGGAGCGAGGGGACAATCATCGCGATTAACAAAAAAATAATCGAAAATGTCAAAAATTGATACTTATTCAAACGCAAGGCCGTTTCCTTTCATATGAGTTCAGGAAGACACATAGGTTCAGCAAGAACTCTTTCTATAATGATTACGCATCTTGCGCATTTTCGTTGCTTAAGCTAAAGCGTAATGATAGGATCACCCAATACAGGTGTCAATAGTTATAAATAACACTTCTGTAATGAGGATTAAGTTCATCCAGGATTACAAAATCACCGTACTTAAAATTGAACACCCGCGCAAATCCCCAGGGAATGAGGTGTCCTGCGCTCCAAATTTGAGTATCGTGAGGAATAAGAATGCAGAAAATGCCGACAATTGCCGATTGTTAGCAGTTGGCGAGGCGTAGGTGATACGTTTATTGACAGCGCTGGTAGATTAAAAGTAAGATTGCAAACTGGGATTTTTACCCTGTTCGAAGATATACTAAGTGTTTTACAGGCAAAATTATGGCAAGCGTTGATGTCAATATGGAAGAAAAACAACTGCAACCGCGCCGCGCCAGAGATTATGCGCTCGCACAGCCCGTTCGCCAGCGTGGTCTTTGGGGGCAAATCTGGATGGCTTTACTTCAGCCAGGACAGTTTTTCAGTGCCTTGCCAGCGATAGACCAGACACGGCAGTGGCTATGGGTAGCACTGCTCATTCTGGCGCTTATTGGCATCAGCGCTGTTCGCCAGTCAGCTCCCCCCGCCGCTGACCCGAATGCGTTTCAAATTCCTAGTGACTCTATCCAGTCCGGGCCGAATATTTTCGGTGGCGGCGACTTTGGAGTGCCAGAAGGCGGTGTACCACCTGTTGGGGATGGGACGGATACGACTTCAAATGTCTCTACAACCTGGACGACAGCGCTTATTGCCGCCAGCAGCATCATCGTAGGCTGGTTTATCCAAACGCTGCTGCTGTGTGAAGTTTCGCTGCTCAGAGGTTTTTCGCCGCGCCTGGGCCGCAATTTTCAAATCGCAATCTGGGCAAGTTTGCCGCTGGGCGTGATGGCAGTCGTGCAGCTTCTCTATTATACGGCTGGCGGCACGATCACCGGGGCGGGCGTGTCCGGCCTTGTGACTGAGATGCCAGGTTACGCCAATTACTCGCCTTATGTGCAGGCGATTATCCTTTCATTTGCGACGCAGCTTACCCTGTTCTGGCTGTGGAGTCTGGCGCTGATTTACGTCGGCGCACGGCGGGCGCTTCAGGGGCGCTGGTGGTCATCGCTGCTGGTGGTCATTGCATGGGCCGTGATTATCGTTGTGCTTCCGGTGCTGACGGGCGCGATCAAAGTATCCGAGGTGAATCAGCAGGAAGAGGTTGATCTGAGTACATTGGGGCTGCCACCAGAAGCGTTGGATGTGCTGCCGCGTGAATTTCTGGAAAACCTGATGGGTTCTGACACTTCTTTGTCCGAAACCAGCGAACCCGACATCACAGATGCCGCATCAGCGCCTGAAGAGGAGACTGAGTCGGCGGAGTCCAGCAATGTCCCTTCAAAAAGCGAGTAATGCTGCTCTCACGCCGATGATCGCAGGGCGAAATCTGCAAAAAATATTTCAACTGGGCGATCAATGGGTGCAGGCTTTGAAGGGCGTCGATGTCGATATTCCCGAAGGTCAGTTTGTGTGCATCATGGGGCCAAGCGGCTCCGGTAAAAGCACACTGCTTTATCTTCTCGGCGGGTTGGATCGCCCCACAGGAGGGGAGATTGTCATTAACAGTCAGCGCATCGATACAATGGACGGCGAAGATTTAGCAAGATTCCGCCGTGACCGCATTGGTTTTGTCTTTCAGGCGTTTCACCTCGTCCCGACGATGAACGCGCTCGAAAATGTGGCGCTGCCGGGTGTTTTTTCAGCCATGCCGCGTGATCTGCGGGAGCGTCGAGCGATGCGCCTTTTAAACATGCTGGGGATGGTGGATCGGATGGATCATCGCCCATCACAGTTATCGGGTGGTCAGCAGCAGCGGGTAGCAATTGCGCGCGCGCTTTTTAATAACCCGCCGATCATCATGGCTGACGAGCCAACCGGGGCGCTGGACAGCAAAACAGGGACAATTGTGATGCAAATGCTGCGCTGGTTGTGTACCAAACGCGGCAAGACAGTCGTGGTCGTCACTCATGACCCCGGTGTTGCCAGTTATGCAGACCGTATGTTGAATTTGAAAGATGGGCATATCGTTGAAGATAGGCTGCCCGATTCCAAAGAGCGTAATCATGTTCTCTAAACGATGGATTGTTTATATCGTAAGCCTGCTGCTGCTGTCGGTTGGACTGTGGCAGGTATTGGCGCAGGAAACCACTCAGGAGCCGCCCTCTGAAGCGACTGACGAGCCGACCCCAGCGGTTTTGAGCGTCACAAGCTCGGAGCCGAAGCGTGTCACACGCGGTCAGGAGTTGGTTCTGTCCATTTTTGGCGCAAATTTCACGGCGGATACGACGGTGCGGCTCATCGGCTTTGGGTTGCTGGAAACCACTTTCGTAAACAGCGGCGCGCTGACGGCTAATGTGCCGGGAACGGTCTCGACTAATGAATATCAGATTGAGGTCAGCGATCCACTGAATGGCACGGTACGTTCGCCCGATACATTAAAGGTCGTTGCGCCACCTGCCACCCAGCCGCCACCAGCCCCCACCCAACCGCCGCTAGACCCGCCGACTGCAATTCCCGGTCAGCCATCTTTAGTGGTGCGCAATTACTCGACAAATCCGGGATCAGTTGCACCAGGCGGTAATGTAACGCTCACATTAGAGATCGTGAATCAGGGGAATCGTACCGCTCAAGGTGGCTCGGTTGCTGTCGAAGCGGGAGGGAGCTTTGTACCAGCCAGTGGACAGGCGCTTGCAACTCTGCCGGATATTGGCCCTGGCGCAAGCACAACGGTGACGCTGCTGGCGGTTGCTGGCCTGAGCGCCGCTGAAGGCCCAAACAGCGTCAGTATCACGATGGCCTATCGCGATTTCGAAGGTCAATCCTACAGCAGCACCGGCTCATTGACTGTCAATGTGCAAAAAGTGGATGAAGCCTCGCAGGTGACATTGGCGCGCTACCTGACTAACCCTAACCCGGCTTTGCCCGGAGAAACCGTCACGGTATCGGTGCTGGTGGTGAACAGCGGAAATGAAACAGCGTCCCAGGTGCTGTTGCAGATGTCAGCGGGCGGTGATGGAATTTTACTGGCTGGGCCGCAGGGTGATAGTTTTCCGTTGGGTGACATCGCGCCAGGGGCAAGCGCAGGGATTGATATGCCGCTGATCGTCAGCTCAACCGCCAAAGCTGGCCCACAGCCGCAGGCCTTCACGCTCACGTTCCTGCAAGATGGTGAGTCAAAACAAGTCACCGGAAGCATGACGATTGAAATTGCCAAAACAGAGGTGCCAGCCCCGGTACTGCTGCTGGAGTCTTATGATATTGGCGAGAATGTTTTGAAACCGGGGGATCAGTTCAAGTTGACGATGAATTTGCAGAATGTGGGTACGGCGGATGCTACCGATTTGCTGGTTACGTTTGGCACGGTAGAATCGTCCGGCGGCAGCGACAACGATAATTCGGATGATGGGTCATCCACCACCAACACCACGCCAAGCACCACTTTTGCGCCGCTGGGAGCAGGCGGAACCATTTATGTGGGAAAGATTGCGGCTGATCGCGAAATTATCACTCTTGAACAGGATTTTATCGTCAACGGCTCGGTAAGCAGCGGAATTTACAGCTTGCCGATTACTTTGCGCTATAAAAAGCCGGATGGATCAGCCGGACAGGACAGCCTGCGTGCCAGTGTTGTCGTGTTGGCACCGCCCCGGCTGCGCATCGAGCTGCAAAGCCCGCTGCCGGAATCGGCGAATGTGGGCGAACCGCTGCCGATTTCGCTTGAAATTATCAATGTTGGCAAAAAAGATGTCGATTTGACATTTGCCAATTTCATCGTTGAAAATGGCGAAATTCTGGACGGCGAAGAAACCTTTCTGGGGACGTTGAAGGCCACTGAAGATACCTCGGTCTCGGCTACGATCATGCCTAATGATGAAGGACCAGTGACTATCAGGGTGGTTTTCAACTATCTGGATGAACTTAATCAGGAACAGGCGATCACTGAGGATTATGAGGTGCAGGCACTGCTGCCGCCGCCGATTATTGAAGATGAAGGGCCGATGATTCCCTCTATTGAAGTTCCGCCGCAGGAAGAAGAACCGGACAGCAGCGAAATTTTGGGGCGTTTGCTGCT
>Ga0268299_1002065_pt1 | contig 27105 bp, 20 predicted proteins | sample NOBtaG_FD_193484 | JGI IMG/M metagenome (GOLD analysis project Ga0268299, IMG submission 193484) | Activated sludge microbial communities from bioreactor in Nijmegen, Gelderland, Netherland - NOB reactor | ecosystem: Engineered > Bioreactor > Aerobic > Activated sludge | place: Netherlands...
GCCGGCCTCCACGTGCTCGGCCAGCAGCTCGAGCAGGAGGAAGCAGGCGTGGCCCTCGTTCAGGTGGAACGCCCGCGGGGTGAGGCCGAGGGCCCGCAGGGCCCGGACGCCTCCCGCCCCCAGCACCAGCTCCTGGCTGAGGCGGTGGCGGCGGTCGCCGGCGTAGAGCTGGTCGGTGATCACCCGAGCCCACGCCGGGTTGGCCTCCACGTCGCTGTCGAGCATGAGCAGGCGGGTTGCCCCCACCCACAGCTCCCACACCCGCAGGGCCACCGGGTGGTCCTGGACCGAGACCGTCACCTGCACCCCGGTGTCGCGGGCGCCGACGTCGAGCGGGTCCACCGGCTCGATCCGTTCGGCCTGGGCACCGTCCACGATGTCCTGGCGAAAGAAGCCCTTGCGGTAGAACAGGCCCACCGCCACCAGGGGCAGGCCGATGTCGCTGGCCGACTTCAGGTGATCGCCGGCCAGGATCCCGAGGCCGCCCGAGTACTGGGGCAGCTGGGCGGCGATGCCGAACTCGGGGCAGAAGTAGGCGATCTCGGGCCTGGCGATCGAGCCCTCCAGCTCGGCCACCTCGGCCGATACCGAGGTCAAGCGGCCGGCGTTGGCCTCCAGCCAGCCGGCCAGAGCCACCCGACCCGGGCCGGTCGACTCGAGGCGGCGCAGGGTGGTGACGGGGTGGATGGCGGCCTCGGCTTCGGGCAGGGTGGCCAGGAGCTGGGCCGTGGCCCGGTGCCAGCTCCACCGTAGGTTGGCGGCGACACGATGGAGCTGCTCGGCTTGCGCGCTGGCAGCATGGGTGGGGGTTGTCGTCGGATCCGACACGGGGCTCCTCGGCGATCGTGGCGCTGGCTGGTCAACGTTTTACCGAAGGTCGGCCCTCGAAAGTCCAATCTTGAGTTCGCTCACCGAGCGCCGCCCTCGACGGAAAAGCCTAGAGTGGCCGACACATCCCCTGGCAGACGGCCGGGGGACGCCGCTGCGGCGGTGCGGGCGAAAGACATGGGTGCGACGATGGCCGGCCTTCTCGACGGGATCATGGAGCAGCTGGGATCGGGCGGTGTGGCCCAGATCTCGCAGTCGCTGGGGGCCGATCAGGGCGACGTCGGCTCGGCCATCGCCGCTGCGCTCCCGGCGATCCTGGGTGGCATGGCTGCCAACAGCCGCTCGGCCGACGGGGCCGCGGCCCTGTCGAACGCCCTCGACGACCACAGCCCCTCCATCTTCGACCAGCTCGGCCCGCTTCTGTCCGGGGGCGGCGGCGATGGAGCCAAGATCCTGGGCCACGTGCTGGGGGCCCGGCAGGGCCAGGTCGAGGCCCACCTGGCCCAGCAGTCCGGGCTCGATCTGGGCATGATCGCCAAGCTCCTGCCGGTGCTGGCGCCGCTAGTGATGGGCTACCTGTCGAAGCAGAAGCAGGCCCAGGGCCTGAACCCGGCCGACCTGGGCGAGGTGCTCGGCCGGGAGCGCCAGCAGCACGAGCAGGGGTCGCCCGGCCTGGGCGGTCTGGCGTCCATCCTCGACGCCGACGGCGACGGCTCGATCATCGACGATGTGATCGGTAAGCTGACCGGTCACTGAGCGGCCAGCCGAGGGAGGTGCCGGGTGGGCCCGATCTCGTTCGAGGAACGCATGGCCACGGTGGATTTCCGGGTGGGCTCGCGCCCTCACATCACGGTGGAGACCGAGGTGTGCCGGTCGTGCACCACCCGGGCCTGCGTGGTGTGCTGCCCGGCCAACCTGTTCGTGCCCACCGCGGATGGCGGCATCCTGTTCAACTACGAGCAGTGCTTCGAGTGCGGCACGTGCTACGTGGTGTGCAACGGCGCCGGCGCCATCACCTGGACCTATCCTGACGGCGGCCACGGGGTCGCCTTCCGGAGGAGCTGAGTGCGGACCCTGGTGGCCCTCAAGTGGGTGGCGCTACGCCCCGAGGTCGATCCCCTCACCGGGATCGACCACCCCGATCCCCGGTTCAGCGGCGCCGGCCCGGCCGACACCTCCGCGCTGGAGTGGGCATTGCAGCTGCGCGACGCGCTCGGCGGCACGGTGACGGCGGTGACCGTCGGCCCGGCGGCGGCCGAGACGCTGCTGCGCCAGGCGCTGGCCGTGGGGGCCGACCACGCGGTGCGGGTGGACCTGTCGAGCGATCACCACGCCGGCGCCGACCCCGCCGCCCCGTCCAGCCGATGGGTGGCAGCCGAACTGGCGGCGGTGGCTGCCGGATCCGATCTCGTGGTGTGCGGTTACGCCAGCCCGGACCGCGGCAGCGGGGCGGTGCCCGCCTTCCTGGCCCATCACCTGGGCTGGCCCCAGGCGCTCGGTCTCACCGGTCTGGCGACCGAGACGACCCCCGGGGGCCCGGATCACAACGGTGGCCCCCACCGCCTGGTGCTGGAGCGCCGGCTCGACGGGGGCCGCCGGGAGCGCCTGGCGCTGGTGCCGCCCGGGGTCCTGTCGCTGGAGCCTGGGCCGGAGCTGCGCCGGGCGCCGTTGGCCGCCACCCTCACCGCCGGCTCGGCGCTGATCGACGTCCGCCCGGCCCGCCACGTCCCCGCTCCCGCTCCCGCCGTGCTGGCCCGGCGGCCCTTCCGCCCCCGGGCCCGGGTTGTGCCGGCCCCCGGCGGCGACACCCGTGGCCGGGTCGTCCATCTGCTCGGCGCCGACCAGATCGGCGCCCACACCGGCGGCGACAGCCAGGGTGGGGGCGAGGTGTCGCCGGCCGACGCCGCCCGGCTGGTCCTGGAGCGCCTGGCCGCCTGGGGCTACCTCCCCGAGAAGCCCTGATCTGGTGTCCCCAGCCGTCACCGGTGGCGCCCCGGGACACCAGATCGGAGGTCGACGACCTTGGGCCGGGAGGCGGCGACTGCTAGGTTCGGGGGCCGGGATCCGCCGAGGTCCCCCGTTTGGCTGGAAGGGACATCCACCCGTGACGATCGTGATCGCCGCCCGTGACTGAGCCGTCGACCGCCACCCCCCGCTCCGGGATGCCGCACTACGGCCCGGCGCTGCTGGAGCAGCTCCAGGGGCGGGTGGTGGGCCGCACCCGGGAGGCCGAGCTCGTCGTGGCCGCCCTCATGGCCGGCCGCCACCTGCTGCTGGAGGGCCCGCCCGGCACCGGCAAGTCCACCCTGCTGCGCAGCGTGGCCCACGACAGCGAGCAGGGCTTCGAGTTCGTGGAGGGCAACGCCGAGCTGACCCCGGCCCGCCTCGTCGGCCACTTCGACCCGGCCCAGGTCATGGAGTCGGGCTACCGGCCTGACGTGTGGGTCGACGGCCCCCTGGCCCGGGCCCTGCGGGAAGGCTCGCTGCTCTACCTGGAGGAGATCAACCGGATCCCCGAGGAGACGCTGAACCTGCTGGTCACGGTCATGTCGGAGGGCGAGCTGACGATCCCCCGGCTGGGCCGGATCGACGCCCACCCCTCGTTCCGCCTGGTGGCGGCGATGAACCCGTTCGACGCGGTGGGCACGGCCCGGATCTCCGGTGCCATCTACGACCGGGTGTGCCGGGTGTCGATGGACTACCAGTCCGAGGACGACGAGGTGGCCATCGCCCAGCGGTCGGGGGCCGACGAGATCCTCACCGCCCATCCCAACTACGCCTCCCGGGTGGTGCAGCTGGTGCGGGCGACGCGGGACCACCCCGACATCCGCGTCGGCTCGTCGATCCGGGGGGCGGTGGACATGCTGCTGCTGTCGGTGGAGCTGGGGCGGCTCCGGGGCCGCTCCCCCGTCGACCTCGGCGTCGGGCTCGACGCCGCCCTCACCGCCCTGTCGGGCCGCATCCGCCTGCACGACTCCACCACCCGCACGCCGGAGGAGATCATCACCGAGCTGTGGCGCCGGTACATGGAGCCCAAGCACTCCGACCTCCCCATGGAGCCGAGCGAGGAACGGCCTGAGCCGGGAAAAGCGCCGGGCCGCAGGGCGGCGGATCCGACGAACAGAAGATCCTGACCGGCGAAGAGGCCGAACAGGCGCTCAAGGACGAGCGGCGTCGCACGATCAGCCGGCGGGACCTCGAACGCAACGAGAACTTCGAGAACGTGTCACCCCAGCTCGGCGAGCTCGACCAGGCCGCCTTCGACGAGCTGTTCGAGGAGAGCCCCGACGAGGCGCTCGACCTGCTGAGCCGCATGGCCCAGGCCACCGACGCCAACCTGGCCCGGCTGGCCCGTCAGCTGGCCGGCCGGCTCGTGCTCGACCTGGCCCGCACCGGCCGGGCCCGAACCCGGGGGGTGGGCAAGCTCACCACCGCCCGGGCCGACGTCGCCACCGGCGATCTCGACATCGACGCCAGCATCGACGCCCTGGTGGCGGCCCGCACCGAGCGCCGCCCGCCCGCGATCGACGAGCTGCGGGCCACCCACTGGACCAAGCCCGGCACCGCCATCTGCCTGCTGGTGGACCGCTCGGGCTCGATGGACGGCCAGCGCCTGGCCAGCGCCGCCCTGGCCGCTGCGGTGTGCGCCTGGCGGGCCCCGGCCCAGTTCGCCGTGCTGGCCTTCGCCGACAAGGTGGTGGCCATCAAGGAGCTGAACCAGGTCAAGGCGCCGGAGCGGGTGGTGGCCGAGGTGCTGGCCCTGCGGGGCCACGGCACCACCGACGTGGCCCTGGCCCTGCGGGCGGCGGCCCGCCAGCTGGCGCCCTCCAACGCCACCCGCCGCCTGGTGATCCTGCTGTCCGACGCCGAGGTGACCACGGGCGGAGACCCGGACCCGGCGGCCCGGGCCCTCGACGAGTTGGTGGTGGTGGCGCCCGAGGACGAGATGTCGCACGCCGAGGCGCTGGTGGCGGCGTGCGGGGGCCGGCTGGCCGGTGTGGGCGGGCCCATGTCGGTCCTCGACGCCCTGCGCCGGGTGGTCCAGTAGCGGTGGCCGACCCGGCCTCTGGCCACGACGCAGGCGACGCGTCCGCTCCCACCCCCATCACGCCCATCGCCACTCGCGCCACCCCGTCCGCTGTCGGCACGGGGCCGTCGCTCCCGCTCCCCCCGGGCACCGGCCTGATGGCCGACCCCTCGCTCCAGCGACGCAACGATGGTCGGCTGTTGATGGGAGGGGCGCCACTGCGATTCCTACGGCTGAGCCCGGCCGGAGCCCGGGTGATCGGCGCCTGCCTGGAGGGCCAGGCGATCCCGGCCGCGGCTGGGGCCCAGAGCCTGGCCCGACGCCTGATCGACGCCGGCATGGCTCACCCCGTGCTGCCGGAGCCTGCGGCCGACCAGGCGTTCACCGTGGTGATCCCTGTCCGCGACGACCAGGCGGGTCTGGAGGCGACGCTGGCCGCCCTGGGCGGCCGGTGGCCCGTGCTGGTGGTCGACGACGCCTCGGCGCGCCCGGTGCGGCTCCCGGCTGCGGCCGGCCCGCATCCAGCCGCCCCGACCCGGCTGGTGCGCCGGGAGGTTCCGGGCGGGCCGGGGGTGGCCCGCCAGACGGCGCTGGCACTGGTCGACACCCCGTTGGTTGCCTTCCTCGACGCCGGGGTGGAGCTGTCGGCCGACGATCTGCGCCGCCTCGGCCGGTGGTTCACCGATCCCACGGTGGTGGCGGCCGGGCCGCGGGTGGCGAGCCGCCCGGGACCGCGTGCGCTGGCCGTCTACGAGACCCGGCGCTCCCCCCTCGACCTCGGGCCCAACCCGTCGCCGGTGGCCCCCGGCCGTATGGTGGCGTACCTCCCTTCGGCCGCCCTGGTGGCCCGGACAGAGGCGGTGCGGGCGGCCGGGGGCTTCGATCCCGCCCTGCGCTACGGGGAGGACGTGGACCTCGTCTGGCGGCTCGGTGCCAGCGGCACCATCCGCTACGACCCCACCGTGGTGGCCCTCCACCCTCCCCGATCCACGGTGGCCGGTTTCGCCCGGCAACGCCGGGGCTACGGCTCGTCGGCCGCTCCGCTCGCTCGGCGTCATGGCGACCGGGTGGCGCCGGTCCGGCTGTCGGGCTGGAGCCTGGCCTGCTGGGCGCTGGCCTTCGCCGGCCGACCGGTCATCGGCGCCGCCCTCGCCGGAGGCACGGCTGTGGCCCTCGGCCGCAAGCTGGCCCCGGTGCTACCCGACAAGGGCGAGTGCGCCCGGCTGACCTTCCAGGGGCACCGGTCGGCCGGGGGGAGCCTGGCCGACGCCGCCGTGCGGGAGTGGTGGCCGGTCACCGCGCTGGCTGCGCTGGCCGGCTGGCGACGCCCCGCACTGGGCCTGGTGGCCCTGGCCGCCGCCCGCCGATGGCGGCGCTCGACGGGCCGCCCGGCAGCCGAGCGGGGCTGGGACCTGGCACTGGGCGCCCTCGACAACGTGTCCTATGGCACCGGAGTGTGGCAGGGGGCGTGGAGCGCCCGATCGATCCGTTGCCTCCTCCCCCGGCTCACCAGCTGGCCGGGCAAGGGCCGCGGGCTGGCCCCGGACAACAACTAGGGCACCCCGGTGTTCGCCGAAGGCGAACCCGAGGCAGCCCTAGGCTGCACCCCGGTGTTCGCCGAAGGCGAACCCGAGGCTGCACGGCGCCTCAGACGATGAACAGGTCGAGCAGTTGGCCGTTGTTGAGCACGGCGGCGCCGCGGTCACGGGCCGAGCGGGCCAGATCGTCGTCGTCGGTGACCACGGCGATGGGCCACTGCTCGGGATAGGCGTCGACCAGCTCGTCGAGGGCGGCCGCGGGCTCGGTGGGCGGGGTCGACAGGCGGATGCGGACCGCCCGGGAGGCCGGCAGCGACTCCTCCTCCCCGATCCGGCCGTCGAACACCACGTCGGGCGAGGCGCCCGTGCTGCTCGACAGATCCGCCAGGTAGCTCACCAGGGCGTCGCGCTGCTGGGCCACGGGCAGGCTGGGCCAGCCCATCTTGGCCACCGAGTCGCCATCGACCAGGAGCACCACGTCGGGTGATGAGACCACGTGCCGGGCCAGCTCCACCTCGTCGTCGAGTTCGGCCGGGATGTCGATCTGGCGCCGGCCGGGGCGGGCCGGGCCTCCGCCCAGGGCGTCGACCGCACCGGCGCCCCGGTCGAACACGGCCTCGGGCCCGTCGAGCGGGCCACCCTTCACCACGAGGGTCTGGTCGGGATCGACGCCGGAGCCGGGCAGGCGAACGTCGTCGCCGAACACGCTCGGAGGTGGTGTGTTCAGCGGCGAGGAGTCGGCGACGGAGGCCTGCTCGCCGGTCCGGAACAGCCGGCGGCTGAAGCCTCGCCTTTTGGGCTCGGCGTCGGAGCCGCCGTTCGCCTCGTGGGCCTGCAGGCTCGAGGGGTCGAAGTCGGTCACCGTCTGCTTGATCAGCTTGGAGATCTCGTCGAGGTCCTCGTCGTCGGTGTCCGTGAGGCTGGACTCGCCCACCGCCAGCGACAGCTCACTGCTGATGGAGTCGAGATCCTCGTCGACGCCGGCATCGACCCCGGGCGGTGGCGGCGGGCTCATCAGGCCACCGCTGGCGGCGGATACCGGCTCCGACGGGAGCGGGCCGGACACGGCCGGCGGAGGCGGCAGCGGGTCCACCGATGCCAGCGGGCCGAAGCCGCTGTCGGCCGGGGGCGGCGCCAGCTCGCCGGCCGGCCCCACGGGGGCTTCCAGCTCATGGCCCCGGTCGGCCCGGTCGGGATCGTCGGCCTCGTTGCGGAACCGGCCACCGAGGCCCCAGATCCGCCGGGGGGCACGTTCGTCGGCCGGCGGGACGGCGGGCGAGGGAAGGTCGACGGGGCCGGAGGGACTGTCGGTGGGGGCGCCAGCCGGCGGTACTGCGTCCGACGGCGGGCCGGGCGGGGGCGGCCACGAGTCCATGGCCAGCGCACCACCGGGGGCCGAGTCGGCCGCCGCCGGTACGTCGACCACGGTCAGGCCCCCGTTGTCGGGCTCGTCCGACAGGGCCGGCGCCGGGTCGGCCAGGGCGCCGAGCAACGACGGGGCGGGCTCGGCCGGAGCGGGTGCAGCCCCCAGCGGGCGGAGGTCGGCCGACAGGGTGTCGGCCGGCGTCGGAGCGACGCCGGGCGCCACCGGACCGGGGCTGGCGGCGGCACCGACGGTTCGGCCGGCCTCGAGCGCCGCGAGCTGGCTCTTGGCCTTCTCCGCCGTCTCCATCGCCTTGCCGACGGCCTCGAGGGCCTCGGCCAGCTGGGCCTCGGTCTGCTGGAGGTCGGTCTCCATACGGTTCCGGTCGTTCTCGACCATGGCCAGCCGGTGGGCCAGCTCCGACAGGGCCCGACCCTGGTTGTCGGCCGCCTCCTGCTGCTGACGGTCCTTGTCGACCATCTGGGCCTGGATTGCCAGGTTCTCCTCGGTCAGCTGCTCCACCTGCACGGCCAGGCCGTCGCGGGCCAGCTCCAGCTCGGTGGCCCGGCTGGTGAGCGCCTCGATGTCGACCCGCAGGCCGTCCCGCTCAGCCTCCAGCTCGGCGTGGGTCTCCCGGATCGAAGCGAGATCGTCGGCCAACTCGGCCCGCTCGACCTCCAGGGCGTTGAACTGACGCTCGCGGTCGGCCAGCTCGGCCTTGGTCTGGTCGGTCCGCAGAGCGAAGGCGTCGCGCTCGGCGGCCAGGTTGGCCAGCTTGGCCTCCAGTCCCTTCTCGATCTGTTCGAGGCTGCCCACCCGGACCCGCAGCAGGTCGCGTTCGGTCCGCACCTCCTTGAGGGCGGCCCGGTCGGCGTCGCTCGTCTCCCGTACCCGGGCGAGGTCGCCCAGGGCCTCGGTCAGGCTCCCGTGGAGCTCGTCCACCTGGGTGGCCAGGCCGTCGCGATGGGCCCGGATGTTCGACAGGTCGGTGGCCACCACCTCGGCGTCGGCCTTCACCGCCGCCAATTGGGCCCGGGTGGTCTCCAGCATGGCCTCGGTGTCGGCCAGGCGCGAGGCCAGGTCGATCTTCTCCTCGGTGAGGGCGTCGACCAGCGACTTGGCCTCCGCCGCCTGGTTACCGATCTGGCCCAGCTGGGCCTTGGTGTTGTCGAGCTCGGTCTCGGCCGCGGCCAGACGGGAGGCCAGGGTGTCCTTGTCGTTGCGGAGAGCGTCGGACTCGGTCTGGAGCGCCTTGTACTGCGCCTCCAGGGCCTTGGTCTGGCTGGCCCCCATGTCGGTCAGCCGCTGGACCTGGAGCTTCAGATCCTCGTTCTCGGTGCGGGTGGTGGCCAGCAGGTCGCTCAGCTCGTTCCGGTCGACCTCGACGGTGGCCAGGGACGCCTCGGTGCGGGCCAGCGACTCCTTGATGTCGACGATGCTGGCGTCGGCCTCGGCGTGCTCCCGCTCGATCTGGGCCCGCAGCTCCCGGGCCCGGTCTAGCTCACGCTCCAGCTCCAGCTGGCGGGTGAGTGACTCGGAGTGCTGGCGGATGGCGTTGTCCCGCTCTCGCCGGGCGGCGTCGACCTCGGCCCGGGCCGCCTCCAGCTCGCTCTGCAGGGTGTAGACGTCGGATTCGAAGACCGAGGGCTGGAACTTCACCTTGGCCAGGTCCTGTTCCGCCTGGCGAACCGAGCTCGACACGGCCTTGCGCTCGTTCGACAGGCGGTCGACCAGCCCCCGCAGGCTCATCAGCTCGTCTTCGATGGCGTTGGCCTCGCTGCGGCCCCGGGCCGCGGGGGCCGCAGTGGGCAGATCGCCGGTCCCGAACACGTCGATCGAGCCGAACGAGCCGCCGGCGCTCACGGCGACCGGCTGATCGGCCAGCCGCTCGTCCTCGGCTCCGGGGTGCTCGTCGTAGATGTCGTCGTCGAGGCTGACCGCGGCCACCGCCTCCCGGTCGTCTTCGGCGTCCTCGATCGAGGCCCAGCTCAACTCGTCCGATTCGGCGTCTCGCACGTCGACCTCGTCCTTCCCGTTGTCGTCGCCCCCGGATGAGCCGTTCCCCATCGTCAGCTCCTCGAACTCCGCAGCCCAGCCGATCGGCCGGTTGAGCCACAGGAACCCGGCCCGGCCCACCTCGCTCTCGGTGGCCCGCTCGGCCACCCGACGGCGGAACGACGGATCTTCCTCGATGGCCTGTTGGGCCACGCTGAGCGCCCTCCCCGGGAGCTGGGCCACGTAGAGGAAGCTCCGCATGGCGGCCGGTGGCTCCATCGGAGGCTTCGCCTCGGCGCCATCTCGAGCGACGGCGTACGACAGCTCACAGGCCGGCTTCAGCAGCTCTTCGGATCCCATGCCTCAATGCTCCTCGTGGCCGACCGGGACGACGTCGTTCCCGTGGCCACACCATTGACAGGTCACTCGATCAACCGTCTCGCTCAGCAGTTCCGAGCCCTCGATCGCCAAGTGGCCACCCACCGTCACATAGTGGCGCTCCAGAACACGCCGAGTGACCTCGAGGTCGAACCGTGTCAGGTTGCCGCATGACCCACAACGGTATCGACTCTCAACCATGGTGGAACAGGCTATAGCGCTCACCTGCAGCCGGAAAGAGCGACCTGCAACTCCATACAGGTCGCTCTGCTGGGTCCGGGACGCCCGGTGCGGGACCGCCGAGGCCCTCCGGCGGGGTCCGGGGGGAGCCTCCCGGGGTGGGTTCAGCCCAGCTCGGCGGTGACCTTGACCAGCTCGGCCAGCTTGGCCGCGGCCCGGCCGTCGTCGACCGCGGCGGCCGCCGCTTCCACCCCTTCGGCGAGGGTGGCGACGGTGCCCGCCACCAGCAGGCCGGCCCCGGCGTTGAGCAGCACGATGTCCCGCTTGGGGCCGGTGAGACCGCCCTCGAGCAGGGCGCTGAACACCTCGGCGTTGTCGGCCGGTGACCCACCGGCCACCGATTCCAGCGTGGGCGCGGTGGGCAGGCCGGCATCGGCCGGGCTCAGCTCGAAGCGGCGGATGCCGTCGGGCGTCTCCTCGTACACGACCGAGGGGCCGGTGATCGTCAGCTCGTCGATACCGCCCGACCCGGCCACCACCCAGGAGCGCTCGGCACCCAGATTGGCCAGCACCCCGGCGATCAGCTCGGCCAGCTCGGGAGTGGACGTGCCCAGCAGGTAGCGCCGCACCCGTCCGGGATTGGCCAGCGGCCCCAGCAGGTTGAACACGGTGGGGATGCCGAGCTCAGCCCGCACAGGGGCGGCGTGACGCATGGCCGGGTGGTAGATGCGGGCGAAGGCGAACCCGGCGCCGGTGGCGGCCAGGCAGCGGGCCAGGGCCTCGGGTCCGAGCTCGGCGTGGAGGCCCACCGCCTCGAGGAAGTCGAACGAGCCCGAGGTGGACGAGGCCCGCCGGTTGCCGTGCTTGCACACCACGGCGCCGGCCGAGGCGGCCACGATGCAGGCCATGGTCGATACGTTGAGGGCGTGCTGGCGCCGGTGGGGCGACCCTCCGGTACCCACGATGTCTATCGCACCGGGCGGGGCGACCAGAGGCTCGGCCGCCTCGAACATGGCGTCGACCATGCCCGTGAGCTCCTCGGGGGTCTCCCCCTTCAACCGCAGGGCCACGATCAGGCCGGCGATGCGGGCCGGGGTGGCCAGCCCGGCCAGGATGTCGGTCATGGCGCCGTGGGCCTCGGCCCGGGACAGATCCCGACCGTCGGCCAGGCGGCCGAGCAGTTGGGGCCAGTCGGCGGTGGGAGCGGAGGGAAGGTCGGTGGTGGCCACGGGTCACACGATAGAGGAACCCGGTAGTCTGTCCGTCTGGGTGAGCCGGCCGGGTGACCGCGGCGTCGGTTCCCGGGTCCGCCCGGGTCCACGGCGTCGAGGAAGGTCGGGGCTCCACAGGTCAGGGTGCTGGCTAACGGCCAGTCGGGGTGACCCGCAGGACAGTGCCACAGAGAACAGACCGCCGATGGGCCGGCTCGCCGGCCACAGGTAAGGGTGAAACGGTGCGGTAAGAGCGCACCAGCGACCGGGGTGACCCGGCGGCTAGGTAAACCCCACCCGGAGCAAGGTCAGACGGAGAGACGGGTCGACCGCCCCCGGCCCCCGGGCCGGTATCTCCGGGTAGACCGCACAGATGGATGGTCACCGAATGGGACCCTGGTAACAGGCCCAGGAACAGAACCCCGCCTACAAGCCGGCTCACCCAGACCGGCCACCAACCCGGCCACGGCACCGGTGAGCCGGCCGACGGCATCACCCAGACCGGCCACCTACCCGGCCACGGCACCGGTGAGCCGGCCGACGGCATCACCCAGACCGGCCACCAGACCGGCCACGTCACCGGTGAGCCGGAGCCTCAGATGCCGTCGAGGTGGGCTTCGGCGTTGAAGGTGAGCAGCGACGGCCCGCGGCCGTTGGTGAACCCGATGCGGGTGATGGAGGCCTGGCCGACGAACGAGCGCCACGACACCTCGATTCCCACCCCCAGGCACCAGGCCAGGGCGGCCTTCACCGGCGACACGTGGGTGACCACCACCACGTCGCCTCCGGTCGCCGCCGGAGCCAGCTCGTCGAGGGCGGTGCCCACCCGGCGGGCCAACTCCTCGAGCGTCTCCCCGCCGGGCGGCCGGAAGCCGGGGTCGGCCCGCCAGGCCGCCCACAGCTCGGCCGGGATCTCGCTCAAGGGCACCAGGTCGAGCTCGCCGTAGTTCAACTCGACCAGGCGTTCGTCCACCGTCACGCCGTCGGGGTCGATCCCGGCGATGGCGGCGGCCGTCTCCCGGCACCGCCGCAGCGGGCTCGACACCACCTGGGCCGTGGCCGGCACGGCACCGGCGATGGCGGCCGCCTGACGGCGCCCCACCTCGTCGAGGCCGGGGTCGGCCCGCCCCAGGAGCAACCCGCTGGCGTTGGCCTCGGTCCGGCCGTGGCGCACGATGTAGAGCGTCATCGGATCTCTCTCTCCACGGTCACCGCAGCACCCCCCGGGCCAGGTGCCCCCGGGTGGCGAGCAGCCGGCGGTTGTCGGCCGAGGCCAGTCCGTAGCGGCGCCAGGCCACCACACCCAGGGCGATCCCGGCCAGCTCCAGCAGCAGCCACACGGCCGGCGACCGGCCGGCCTCCGGCGCCGGCTGTCGCTCGAACCCGAACGCCGGCCACCAGAACAGGCGGGTCGTGGCCCAGGTGCCGTCGAGCACCAGATGGCAGAACAGGCCGATGGGCAGGCCGAGAAGCCGGCGGCGCAGCAGCCGACGGCCGCTGGTCGCCCCCATCACCACGGCCAGGGCCAACACGGCACCGGCCAGGGTGTGCAGCCCGAGGAACACGCCCGTCACGGCCTCCACCAGCGGCAGCAGGGCACCCACGGCCACCAGCCGATAGTCGACCAGGGGGCTGCGGAACACCTCGGCCACCAGGATCGGTGCGGTCACCGCAAACCAGAGGAGCACGCCCTGGGCCCCGCTCAGCGGATGAGGAGACGGCCGCACTCCTCGCAGGAGGCGATCTCGTCGGGGCCGGTGTGGTTCAGGCGGTCGACCGCCATCGCCGACAGCTGCATATGGCAGCCATCGCAACGGCCGCCCACGAACCGGGCCAGCGGGGCGCCGTCGAACTCGGGGGCGATGGCGTCGTAGCGGGCCATGATCTCGGGGCTGACGGACGCTGCCGCATCGGCCCGGGACTGCGAGACCTCGGCGATCTCGGCCTCGATCCCGGCGGTGGCCTCGGCCAGGGCGGCGGCGACGGCCTCGGCCCGGGCGGCGATAGCGGCCAGCTCGGCCGCCACCCCGCCGGCCTCGGCCCCGATCTCCTCCTGGCGTTCCATCAGCTCGAGCTCGTCGTCCTCGATCCGACGCTGCCGCTCGAGCAGGGATCGGCTCTCGTCCTGGAGGGCCAGGAGCTCCTTGGTGGCCGTGACCGTGCCGTCGTAGAGCTTGGCCTCGGTCTTGGAGCGCTTCTCCTCCACCGACGCCACCTCGTCGGACAGCCGCTTCAGCTCGCGATCCACCTCATGACGGCGGCTGTCGATCTCGTCCCGCCGAGCCTCGGCCTCGGCCTGCTCGGCGGCGATGGCGGCGGCGTCGGCCCGGAGCGGGTGGTGATCGAACCGGTGTCGGAGCTGGCGCAGCTGGAGGTCCAGATCCTGCACGGTCAGCAGCTGCTCATACCCTCCAGCCGCCATCGTCACTGCCCGGGCGTGGGGAAGGTGAAGGTGGGGAAGGTGAAGGTGGGCCGGGGAATGGTGACGCCGGGGCCGCCGTTGCCGTTGCCACCACCGCCGCCGTTGTTACCCCCGCCGTTGTTGCCCCCTCCGTTGTTGTCTCCGCCGTCGTCGCCCCCGTCGGGTGGAGGTGCGGTGGTGGTGGTGACAGGCCGGAAGCAGTCCAGCTTGCCGTCTCCGTCGGAGTCGATCAGCTCGGTGGTGCGGGAGCCCGAGAAGTCGGCGCCCGAGCAGAAGTCGATCTCGCCCTTGACCTTGAGGTACTTCCCGCCCTTGTAGGGATCGGGCGGGGTGAACTCCCTGGTCTCCAGCCCCTGGTGGAGCTCGCCCATGTACTTCCCCCAGATCTCGGCCGGCAGCTCACCGCCGAACCCGCCCCGGCCGCTCGCCGACCACCCCCGCTGGGCCCACTCCGGGAACTCGATGCGCACCTTGGCGTTCGGATCGCCCAGCCAGGTGGAGGTCGTGTAGTAGTCGGTGAAGCCGACGAACCAGGCGTCCATGTTGTTCTGGGTGGTGCCGGTCTTGCCGGCAGCGTGGTGGCCCTCGATCCGGGCCCGCCGGCCGGTACCGACGCCGCCCAGCGTGAGCACGTTGCCCTCCAGCACCTCGGCGATCTGGCGGGCCGTCTGGCTCGACACGGCCCGCTCCCCGTTCGGGCGGTGCTCGTAGATCACGTTGCCGTCCCGGTCCTCGATGCGTTCGATGTACCAGGGGCGGTTGTAGATCCCGTCATTGGCGAAGGCGGCGTAGGCCCCTGCCATCTGGAGGGGGGTGATCTCCTTGGACCCGAGGGGGAGCGACAGCACCGGTTGCATGTCGGAGGTGTCGATCCCGAGGCGGTTGGCCACCTCGATGACCTTGTCGTTGCCGACGACCTGGCCGAGGCGCACGAAGGCGCAGTTGTTCGACTGGCGGGTGGCCACGGCGATGCTGCGCACCCCGCCGCCCCGCACCTCGTTGGCGTCGACCTTGTAGGGGTCGGGAACACCCCCGGGGTTGGGAAAGCTGCACGGCGAATCGGTGCGGACCTGGTCTTCCGGCGTGTAGCCGTTCTCGAACAGGGCGGCCAGCACGAACGGCTTCATCGACGACCCCGGCTGCCGTTTCCCCTGGGTGGCGATGTCGAACTTCTCGGTCTGGAAGTCGGGACCGCCCACCAGGGCCCGCACCGCTCCGGTGTGGGAGTCGAGCGTCGCCATGGCAGTGGTGAACTCCGGCAGACACTGGCCGTTGGGGTCGCCGCCCGCCTTCTGGCGGGTGAAGCAGTTGAGCCGGATGTTGGGGAGCAACTCGTCACGGGCCTTCAGCGCCGCGGCCTGGGCGACCGGATCGAAGGTGGTGTAGATCTTCAGGCCGCCCCGGTACACGGCATTGCGGCGCAGCTCCTTGTCGCCGCCGAGGATCGACGGGTCGTTCAGGACGAGCTCCAGCGCTTCCTGCACGAAGTAGTCGGTGGGGGCGGTGCTGAACGGCTTCTGGCGTTCGGCCGGAAGAGGCGCCAGCTCGTAGGTGTCGGCCTCCTCCTTGGTGATGTGGCCGGTGGCCACGAGCCGATCGAGCACCACCTGGCGCCGGGCCCGGGCCGACTCGGGGAACAAGGTGGGATCGAACCCACTCGGGTTGCGGATGATGCCGGCCAACATGGCCGCCTCGGGCCAGCCCAACTCGCTGGCGTTGCTGTAGCCCCAGTAGGTCTCGGCCGCTGCCTGCACGCCGTAGGCCCCGGATCCGAAGTAGACGGTGTTGAGGTACCGCTCGAGGATCTCGTCCTTGGTCATCTGGCGCTCCAGGCGGAGGGCATAGAACGCCTCGGTGGTCTTGCGGTTCAGGTTCTGCTCCGGGGTGAGCAGGCTGTTCTTCACCAGCTGCTGGGTGATGGTGGAGCCGCCCTGGGCGATGCCGCCGGCGTTCACGTTCTCCACCAGCGCCCGGAACGTCGCCCGGGGATTGATCCCGTCGTGGTCGTAGAAGTCGGCGTCCTCGATGGTGAGGATGGCGTCGATCACCGGCTGAGGGACCGCGTCGAGCTTGATCGGCTCGCGGTTCTGCTCCTCGGCCAGCACGGTGAGAAACGAGCCGTCCTTGGCGTACATGGTGGACCGCTCGGCCAGCTCGTTGAGCTGCAGCGTGGCCGCCGTCCCCTCGTTGGCGGTGATGATGCGGACCGCCTGGGGCACCGCCACCAGGGTGGCCGTGGCGGCGACGGCGGCCACCGCCGCCAGCACCAGGCCGAGGGACGTGAACCGTTTGATCAGCCGCAGAGCAGTGAGCACCGCCGGCCATCGTAGCCAGCCTCCGCGTCCAAGATGCGTAGGGGCTGTCACCCGGGGACCCCAACCCCACCGCCGCCTTCGGCGGGCGGGGGCTAGGCCTGGGCGGGCCAGTCGCCGACGGCGGCCATGGCAGACAGGACCGCCTCGGCCGGGCCCAGCGGGCCGTCGTCGTCGGAGACGGCGAGTCCCAGGAGGGGCGAGTTGTCCGGGGCGTTCACCACCACGATCGTCACCACGGCCTGGTCGAGGCGGGTGCGGCCGGCGAAGGCCACGTCGTAGGGCGGCCGGCCCAGGCGGGCGGCGGCGCGGGCCACCGCCACCTCCGGCACAGGGCCGGTGGCATGGCCGGAGCAGCCTGGAGCGGCCCGGCCGGCGGAGGCCACCGCCACCTCGGCCCGCCACCCGTCGCCGTCGGGGGTCACCGACGCCGACAGGCGGCGCCGGATCGCGAGAGGACGGTCCCCAACCGCCGCCGTGACCGAACGCACGACGCGGCCCAGGGTTGCCCGCTCGGCCGGGCTGAACGGCCGGGCCCGGACCACCGCAGCAACCAGGTCGCCGTGGTCCGAGCGACGCCGGACGATCCAACCGTGATGGGGACCGACCTTGATCGACGAGCCGGCCGACTGGTCATCCGTCGGCGAGCAGGAGCGTCCGGCGGGCACCACCATCTCGGCGGTCTCGGGCGCCTCCAACAGTCCCCAGAGCTGACCGAACAGCTCGAAGGTGAACCCCGAGGCCTCGTCCCAGCTGGGCGGGATGCGGCTCGACACCAGGGGGGGCCGGTCCGGCTCCTCCCGCCGCACGAACACCACGGCGTCAGCGTCGAACCCTTCTGCGATCACGGCCAGCGCCGTATCGACCACGAACTGGCGCACGCGGGGCGGGGTGACCGACGGCGTGCGGCCGAGGAGATGACGCAGGCCAGCACCCGCCCGGTCGGGGACGGCGGCCTGATCGAGGATGCCGGACAAGCCCCGGCCCAGGCTTCCGCTGGCGGGAGTCAGCGCAGCGGCGCGGGTTTCGGGCTGGAGGGCCACGGTTCGGCTCAGGCCGGCCGGGCGCGCGATGGAGCGGGCGAGCGGGGCCGGGCCCCGTGGAGTGAACATGCGGCGGATGCCCTCCACCCTAGCGGCTGAGGAGCGCCGCATTCCCGACCCATGGGACCGAATTCACCCGTTCGGATGGTCGCCCTTGCAGCTTATGGGCGCACCCGGCTCGATGTCGTCGCCCCACCAGGAAGGCTCAAGCACATGGAGCTGGTCGACCGGTTCGGCCAACGTGATACCCGCCGCCTCCTCCACCGCCCGCACCACGCCCACCACCCGGCCGGACCGGTCGACCACGGGCCCGCCCGACCAGCCGGGGGCCACCGCCCGGTCCAGCAGGAGGAGTGGCCCGGCCGCCCCGTAGGCCTCGCCGTCGATCGTGCGGGCCACCGCGGCCAGCCAGCGCAGCCGCCCGTCGGCCCGGCTCACGATGACCACCGGGGCCCCGTCGGACGGGGGCCCGGCCAGCTCCAGATCGCCGCCCGCCGACGCCGGCGGGCCGGCCAGCGGCACACTGAAGGCCAGGTCGGACGGGTGGAGCGCGCCACCGACGGCTATCCGCTGGCGCGCCACGGCCCCATCGAGGGTCATCACGGCGGCACCCGCCACCAGGTGCCCACTGGTCACCACCCGACCCGCGGTCAGAAAGCCGCTACCCGCCATCGGACCGGCGCAGGTGTCGGCTTCGACCGTCACCGTCGCCCGACCCACGCCAGCGGCGACCGACCCGATCTCGTCGTCGGTCAGCGGCCGCAGATCGTCCAACGCCGCCCGTTCGGCCACCGCCACCGCACTCAACGCCAGCCCGGCGGCGAGCACGGACACGCCGACCATCACGGTCCCGACCACCCGCCACCAACGCACGAATGGCCACGCTAGAAGATGGATGAAGACCTATGAATAGGTGAGCACCCATCGGCCGTCCAGGCCCAAAGACCCACCGGCCCCACGGTCGGCTTCCCCTGTCGACAAACGCCGACAGGGTCGGCGGGAGGCGACGGGCGGGGACGGTCGGCCTCAGCCGAGGGCGACGCGTACCGCCGTCACCAGCTCCACGAAACGGGGCCCCGCCGCGCCATCGAGGGAGGCGTAGGCCGGGGCGCAGATCAGGCTCGTCATCCGCTCCGCCTCGGTCCGTCGGGCCTCGTCGGGGGCGGGCCAGGGCTGAGGCCAGCCGAACCGCTCGGCCCCGGCGGTGCCGCCCCGCACCTGGTCGGGGGCGGCGATGATGGCGCCCAGCGGCCCCAGGCCGCTGGCGTGGGCGGCCGAGATGTGGGCCCCGCCCCGCATCTCCCGGAGCACGTTCAACGTGACGGTGGCCGCCCCGGCCGGATCAGCCGGCACATCCAGCGCCCGCCAGCCGGCGAACAGCGCCCCTACCGATGGCTGAGCGGCGTCCGCCACCCGCTTGGCCAGCGCCGTCACCTCGACCAGGTCGGCTTCGGGCACGGCAGCCAGCGCCTCACGCCCCCATGCGGCGGCGGCCTCGGCGTAGGCCCGGGCGGCAGCACCGGCCGACAACGAAGCCGGCCGGCCGTTCCAGTAGTGGTGGGCCAAGGGCGGGTACATGAAGCCGATGGCGGCGGCGGCCACGTCGGGGCCCACGTCGCCCAGCACACCGGCCCGGCCGTTCACCCAGAAGCCGAACGGCAGCTCGAGTCCGAGCTCGGTGGCCCGCTCGGCCGTGGCCGGGGCCAGCATCCAGGCCCGCCCGATCTCCAGGATGGGCTTGGCGGTGGCATCGACGATCTCGAGGGGGGTCATGGGCGGCGACTGTAGACCGGCCGAACCCGGCCCGGCAGGCGAACCACCGCACGGGTGGGCGGGGCGGGGCCACCGAATGTGTGCGCCGGGGCGGCCCGGTGAGCCATGATGCTGCCACCGACCCCCACGAGGAGCCGACACCGAACCATGGACAACACCATCCGTCCCTTCCGGATCGAGGCCAGCGAGGCCGCCCTGGACGACCTGCGGGCCCGGCTCCGCAACACCCGCTGGCCCGACGCGGAGCCGGTCGACGACTGGAGCCAGGGCACACCTCTGGCGTACGCCCAGGACGTGTGCCGCTACTGGGCCGAGAGCTACGACTGGCGGGCCCGGGAGGCGGCCCTGAACCGCTTCGACCAGTTCGTCACGACCATCGACGGGGTCGACATCCACTTCATCCACCAGCGCTCCCCCCACCCGCAGGCCATGCCCCTCGTGATCACCCACGGCTGGCCCGGCTCCGTGGTGGAGTTCCACAAGGTGATCGAGCCGCTGGTGGACCCGGTGGCCCACGGGGGCCAGGCGTCCGACGCCTTCCACGTGGTCTGCCCCTCTCTGCCCGGCTACGGCTTCTCGGGCAAGCCCACCGTCACCGGCTGGAGCGTGCAGAAGATCGCCGAGGTGTGGGCGGTGCTGATGGACCGCCTCGGCTATGGCCGCTACGGCGCCCAGGGCGGCGACTGGGGGGCGGCGGTGACCACCGCCATCGGGGTCCAGGACCCGGAGCATTGCGCCGGCGTGCATCTCAACATGCCGCTGGCCCGCCCGTCGCGTGACCCGGCCGACGACACCGAGGCCGAGAAGAAGGCCCGGGAGGCGCTGCAGTACTACCGGGACTGGGACTCGGGCTACTCCAAGGAGCAGTCCACCCGGCCCCAGACCGTCGGTTACGGCCTGGCCGACTCTCCGGCCGGGCAGGCCGCCTGGATCCTGGAGAAGTTCTGGGCCTGGACCGACTGCGACGGTCACCCGGAGAACGTGCTGACGCGGGACGAGATGCTCGACAACATCATGCTGTACTGGCTGGGGAACAACGCCACCTCGTCGGCCCGGCTCTACTGGGAGAGCTTCGGCAAGATGCGCTCGGGCGAGGTGACGGTGCCGGCCGGCATCGCCGTGTTCCCCAAGGAGATCCTGCCGGCGTCACGGCGGTGGTGCGAGGGCACCTACACCGACATCCGCCGGTGGACCGAGATGCCCCGGGGCGGGCACTTCGCCGCCTTCGAGCAGCCCGAGCTGTTCGTCGACGACGTGCGGGCCTTCTTCGCCCTGGTGCGGTGAACGCGGCCGCCCACGCAAAGGGCTGCGGCGCGGTGATGGACCACGTGGCCCTGGCCAGCCGCCACGCCTGGGACCAGGTGATCCGTTACTGCTACCACCTGGGTGCCCAGTGGCTGGGTGGGCCCCCGATGGCCGAGCTGGGCGGCTTCTACTTCTGCCAGGCCGGCCTCGACGGCGGCACCAAGCTCGAGTTCCTGGAGCCGCTCGACCTCCCGGGCAGCGACTTCGTGCGCCGCTTCCTCGACCGCAACGGCCCCGGGCCCCATCACTTCACGTTCAAGGTGCCGGACTTCGACGCCGCCCTGGAAGCGGTCGGTGACGCCGGCTATGCCGTGGTGGGGGTCGATCGCACCGACCCGATGTGGAACGAAGCCTTCCTCCACCCCAAGGAGAGCCACGGCATCGTGATCCAGCTGGCGTGGGACGGCAATCCGAGCGAGGAGTGGCCGTCCCCACCCGAGCTGCCCCCGACTCGGCGCTCCCGCCCCCCGGCCCTGCTGGCGGTCCACCACCTGGTGGCCGATCTCGACGCCGCTGTCGCCCTGTTCTCCGGCCCGCTGGCCATGACCGAGGTGGAGCGAACCGAGGGACCTGCCGGCCCCATGGCCGTGGTCGCGTCGGGCCCGTGGCGCCTCGAGCTGGCACAACCCTGCGACGACGGGCCCCGCCGGCACTGGCTCGGCGCCCGCCCCGGCCGGCTCCACCACCTCGCCCTGGCGGTCGAGGAGCCGGCAGCCGTGCCCGATACGCGGCCCCTGGGCGACGGCCGCTATGAGGTACCGCCCGAAGCCAACCTCGGCACCCGCCTGATCCTGGAGGAGGCCCGATGAACAGCGGGGGTGGAACCGGCCAGGAGGAGCGCTGGCTCCACCCGGAGCGCCTGGAGCGGGTGCTGATCCACCGGTCGCGCTACGCCGAGCCCGACTTTCATCCCCGGGCGGCGGTGGCCGCGGTGTTCATCGACGCGCCGGACGACGTGGAGCTCCTGTTCATCCAGCGGGCGGCCGCCCCCGGCGATCCGTGGTCGGGGCAGATGGCGTTCCCGGGCGGCCGCCACGAAGCCACCGACGCCGACTCGTTCGCCACCGCCACCCGGGAGACCCTGGAGGAGATCGGGCTCGACCTCTCCCCCGCCCGGTCCCTCGGGTCGCTCGACCACCTCGACGGGGGCCGGGCCACCAACCGGCCCATCGCCGTGTCGGGCCACTGCTTCTGGCTCCCCGACCGACCCGCCGATCTCGTTCTGAGCCACGAGGTGGCCGACGTGGTGTGGGTGAAGGTCCGTGACCTCCTGGACCGCAACCGCTACATCGACTACGTGTACCCCCGTACCGGCATGACGTTCCCCGGCATCCAGCTCGACCTCCCCCACCAGGTGGTGTGGGGATTGACGCTGCGGTTCCTGGGCGACCTGTTCGCCCGCCTCGAGCACCCCTTCCTCATCCACCCCGAGCGGTAGGGGCCCCGCCGTCCCGTCAGGATGCGGAAGGGCCCGCCCTGGAGCGGGCGGGCCCTTCCTTCTATGGCCAACGCGGTGCAGGGGACCGGCCTCGACGGTGGGGCAGATGAGGACGTCGAGGTCGATCCCCTGCGATCTGGGCGGCCTCCCGGGTGCACCAGGAGACGATCGAGCCTCAGGTCAGGCGCACACCGGCCGCCGCCGGTGTCCGCTCGTCCCTGTTCGGCAACGCACCCGCCATTCCCGGGGGCGTCACACAGAACGGGGAGCTCCCCAGGCCGGCTCGAACCACAGCCGTGCCTGACTTGCAGTAGGCCGCCGCAGTTGCGTTGGCCAGGTTCCCACCACCGGGGCACAGCTCACCGAAGATCTGGGAGGCCGGGACCTTGAACGGCCCGGTGAACTGCTCGCGATACTTGAGGGCGGGGCCGGGACGGGGGTTGTTGCCGTCGGGGCCGCCGGTCGAGAGATAGCCGAAGCCGCAACCGCTCGCCTCCGAGGTGCGGAAGTTGACGCAGTTGTCGATCCACATCTGGTTGGTTGCCTTGTGCCACCCGCTCATCCAGTCGGCGTGGTTGCTGGCGCCCCGGGGACCGGGCCGGAGGGCCTTGCTGGTGGGGTCGACGTCGGATGAGAGGTACCAGTCGGCCGTGTTCTCGCCCGGCTCCACCGGATAGTTGACGAAGTACTCGAGGTTGGTGAGGGTCCGGTTGAACTCGCCGGTGCAGTTGCTGTAGTACCAACCGCCCTCGGTGGGTGGGGCGTAGTTGGCCGGGTTGGAAGGGTCCTTGCCGTTCCAGCACTGGGGGAACTTCACGTTCATCTCCAGCACCACGCGGGGATCGCTCGACCCGTACGCCTGCTGGAACTTGGAGCCGTCGCAGGCGACCATCGTGTTGGCCGACTCCCCACCGTTGGCCGAGTAGTTGTCGGAGCAGGTGAACGAGAACTTGCCCATGGCCCCACCCCGGCCGTTGTCGACGGTGTTCAGGTCGACCTTGGCGAGCATGGCCGCCCCCACCGGATAGGGCTCGGCCTTGCCGTTGGCGAGGCCTTCGCCCTTGTAGTACACGACGACCCGCTCGGGGATCCGCACGTTGCCCTTGCCGTCGAACATGGCGGGCACCCAGTAGGCGGTGCGGTTGAGCTCCTGGCCGTTACACGTGCTGCCCCCGGTGTTCAGGATCGAATCGGCCGTGGAGAAGGCGTTGGCATCGGTGTTGCCGAAAAAGGTGTGGAGATGCGACGCCCCGGGCTGCCCGGGAAACACCAGCGGATCGTCGTAGGCGAAGTGGGAGAACTCGCAGGCCACCCGGAACTGGCCCCCCTCCACGATCGGGAAGTCCTGCTCGGGGTTGCCAGCGGGGTTGTTCAGATAGTCGCTCCGGGGCCCGTAGTGGTCCTCGGGATTGAGCTGCTCCGACGGGGTCTTGAGGAACTTGGAGTCGTCCTCGTTCCGGTTGCGCACGCTCTGGGAGCGCACCAGGGCCAGGTTGGTCTGGTAGCTGCCGGTCTGGGCGGCGGCAGAGCCGCCCTGGGCCGGGGTGCCGGCGGCCGGAGCGCTGGTGGCGGGGGCCGATGAGGCCGGGGCCGGGGCCGGGGCCGTGGTGGGGGCGGTGGCCGCAGGGTCGCCGGCGACGGTGGTGGGCGGCCCGGCCACCACCGCAGTGGTGGGCGTGGGCGTGGATACCGCCGAGGTGGCGTCGGTGGCCGGGGCGGTGGAGGTGGGGGCGGCCAGGGCATCGTCGGTCTCGCTGCCCTGCCGGCTCTCCGAGAGCTGGATACCGGCGAAGGCGACGACGATCACGAGCGCAGCGGCCACGGCCGATGCGCCCTTCCAGCCCACCCGGCGCCACATTGGCGGGCGGGCCGGCTCGTCGTCGTCGGCCTCCAGGAGGTCCTTGGCCCGCCACGGCAGCTGGTCGATGCCCTCGACTCCGAACAGTGCGGTCATCTGGTCCAGATCGTCGCCGGCCTCGTCGGCCGGAACCGGGTCGAGGTACATCGTCGGATCCTCCTCCGACGCCTCGCTCCAGCTGTCTGCACCCGCACTGGTGTATCTCTGCACAGCAAACCTCATTGGTCCGGAGGCTCGGCTCGAGGCACGGAGAGCCGTCGGCTCCCGCTCCGCCTCGGGGGACTCCATCCCGCCATCTGTTCGATCGACCGGACCTCGTTCCATGGACTCCGATCGGTCGCCCTGCGCCGGGCTGCAACATAACCGCAACAGAGGGCGTAAGCAATGATGCTCACCCAAAAATCTGGGCGGCGAGTGCTCTGGCCTGCGCCTACGTCGGCAAAAACCCATGCATGGCCACGGATGCGGTCACCGCCACCGCGGGGTGGGCACTACTCCAGCACGCCGGCGACGGCCAGATCGGCCAGCCGGTCGTCGTCGTAGCCCAGGATCCCGACCAACACGTCGAAGGTGTGCTGGCCCAGCGTCGGCCCGCCCCGGGTCACGGCGGCGGGTGTGCGCGACAGCCTGAATCGGCTGTTCTCCACCCATACCGTGCCGTGGTCGGCGTGTTCCACCTCCACGAAATGGCCGCGGTGGGCGAGCTGCGGGTCGGCCGCGACGTCGGCCGCGGTCTGCACGGCGTGGGCCGCCACCCCGGCGGCCTGCAGCGTCTCAGCCAGCGCCGCACCCTCCTGGGGGGAGGTCCAGGCGGCGAGGGCGGCCTCCAGCTCGTCTTCCCGGGCCCGACGGCCATCGGCGTCGAGGGCGGCCAGCGCCGGGTCGAGGCCGGCCGCGGCGGCCAGGGCCCGCCACGCCTCCTCGCTCTGGCAGGCGATGGCGATCCACCGGTCCTCGCCGGCGACCGGGAACACGCCGTGGGGCACCATCACCGGGTGCCGGTTGCCGGGCCGGGGGGCGAGGCGGCCGTTGACCTCGTAGTCGAGCACGGCCGGGGCGAGGAAGGCGATCGACGCCTCGGCCTGGGCCACGTCGATGTACTGGCCCTCGCCGGTTCGCTCCCGGTGATCGACGGCCGCCATCAGGGCGGCGGCCAGGAACCGGGGGGAGATGTAATCGGTGTACGCCCCGAAGCAGCCAGCCGGCTCCCGGTCGGGCCAGCCGGTCATGTCGTAGAAGCCCGACAGCGACGCCCCCATGGTGCCGTAGCCGGCCAGGCTCGACAGCGGCCCGGTCTGGCCGAACAGGCAGCTCGACGCCATGATCAGGTCGGGCTTCACCTGGCGCAGGTCCTCGTAGCCGAGTCCCCAGGCCCTCATGGCCTTGGGCGAGAACGACTCACACACCACGTCGGCCCACCGCACCAGGTCGAGCACCACATCCCGGGCCTCGGGCTTGGTCAGGTCGAGGGTCAGGCCGAGCTTGCCGGCATTCATGTTCTGGTAGAGGCCGGAGTTCTCGGCCCCGCCCTGGTCGTCGAGGAACGGCTGGATGGTCCGGGCCGTCTCGATCTTGTTGGCCGACTCCACCCGAACCACCTGGGCCCCGTAGTCGGCCAACACCCGGGTACCGGCCGGACCCGCCATCACCCACATGAAGTCGAGCACCTTCAGCCCCTCGAGCGGCAACCGACCGGCCCCGCCCTCCTCCGGTGGCGAAACGGCGGCCCGCTCCCCCAGCGCCGCCAGCGCCGCCGAGGGCGTGGGGGCGAGAGCCGTGGCGACATCGGCCCCCAGCGCCGGGGCGGGGTGGCCGGTGTCGAGCGGGGTGGCCGACAGGGTGGCGAAGGGACCGGGGAATCGGATGGCCCGGCCCAACTCGGGGACCTCGATGGAACGCCAGTAGGCGCGGGCGGCGTACTGCTCCGACTCCACCACGTCGGCCACGGTGGCGATGGGCACGATCAGCAGCCGCCGGGCCAGCGCCTCGCGCAGCAGATCGGCCTTGGTGCGCCGGCCGGTGAAGGCGGCCGCCACGTCCTGGATCCGGTCGTACTCCGAGGCCGGGATGCGGCCCGTCACCACGCCCTCCACGAAGTTGAGCCAGTCGATCTCCAGGTCGCTGTCGTCGCACTCGCCCTCGGCGTGGATCCAGTCGAACAGCCGCTTGCTGAACGGGCCGATGGCCTCGCCGAACAGGATGGTGGTCGAGACGTGCCCGTCGGCCGCCGGCGATCGCAGGCGCACGTGGAACGGACCCACCTTGGTACCGCCGGCCGTCCGGGTGACGGGCGACGCCCGGTACAGGTGGGACAGGGCGAAGGACTGGGTGGCCTGGAGCACGGCGGCCTGGGCCGACACATCGACGTGCTGGCCCCGGCCCGAGCGGGCCCGCTCCCGGAGGGCCACCAGAGACCCGACGGCGGCGTCGGCGGCGGCATGGAGGAAGGACTGGTCGAGCGGGATCCGGACCGGGGGCCGGTCCTCGTCGCCCATCATCCCGAGCTGCACCCCGGCCGCCACCACCGTGAGGTCGGTGGCGGCCCAACCCGCCTTGGGGCCGGTCTGGCCGAACGGCGTGATCGAGGTGTAGACGAGCGCCGGGTTCTCCCGCGCCAGGTCCTCGGGGCCCAACCCGCGGGACGCCATCACCCCCGGAGCCTCGGACTCAATCAACACGTCGGCGTGGCGGGCCAGGCGCCGTAGCTCCTCGCGCCCGGCCGGCGAGTCGAGGTCCAGCACCACGCTGCGCTTGCCCCGGTTGTACGCCCAGAACCAGAGCGACCGGGCCGGGTCACCCTCGCAGCCGTCGACGAAGGGCCCCTCGGCCCGGGCCGGCGACCCTCCCGGCGGCTCCACCAGGATCACCTCGGCCCCCAGGTCGGACAGGATCTGCCCGGCCAGCTGGCCCCGATGGTCCGACAGATCGAGTACGCGGTAGCCCGACAGCACGCCGGCCCTCCCCCTGTTGCAGCTTCGACCCCGGGCGGGCCGACGTCGTGGTCAGGATAGACGCAGTCAACAGAGCAGGTGTTCCCACCATCTCGTTATCGAAGGAGGTAGGTCGGTCGCGCTTATTCGGCTAGCGTCATCCTCGGTGGACTCTGCGGACGGGGCAGGGCTTCGCCTACTCGTCGTGCAGGAGCGGGCAGGGAGCGGAAGGGCGTCTTGAGTGGCTGGTCTGGAGTCCGATGACGTGACGTCGGGGCGGCGGGAGACGGGCTCCGCCCGGTCCGGCCGCTCGGTCGCGGCGCGGATCACCCGCCAGGCCCTGCTCACCACCGGCCTTCCCCTGCTGCTGGTGACGGCCCTGGTGGCGGCGGGCGGGATGTGGCTGGCCAACCGCACCGATCGCCAGGTGGCCGAGACCCAGGCCCGGTTCGCCCAGGACACGGTCGGCGGGCTGGAAGCCAGCCGGGCCCGGCTCGTGGCCGA
>Ga0268299_1002066_pt1 | contig 27064 bp, 23 predicted proteins | sample NOBtaG_FD_193484 | JGI IMG/M metagenome (GOLD analysis project Ga0268299, IMG submission 193484) | Activated sludge microbial communities from bioreactor in Nijmegen, Gelderland, Netherland - NOB reactor | ecosystem: Engineered > Bioreactor > Aerobic > Activated sludge | place: Netherlands...
CAATGGCGCGGCGCGACCCCGGCAGGTCTTCCTGTGCTGCCAGATACAGGTTTACCGCATCGCGCAGCAGGTCATTTTTGCTGACAAAGTTCCCGACGCGGCTGCGAACATTTCGCAGTTCTTCGAGCCGCCGCATCTGGTCGGGGGTCAGGTTGACGGTCATGCGTTCGCTGTACGGATTGGTTTTTTTCTTCATTCGGCTGTTCCTTCCTTTGTATAGGCATCCAGCACATGCTGGCGAAACTTCCCGGTTAGACGGAAACGCACATACACCCGCTTGAGGGTGCGCTGTCCTACCGCGCCGCCGCTGCGAACGGTCTGCACCTCAACCATCAGTTTGCCCAGATCGGCAACCGTCACGGTCTGACCAGGCTGTGCCAGTGCCTCCAGCCACAGTTCCGTCATGACTTCCAACACCTCTGCTACATCGCGCCGTTTCAGGCGCGGCAGGCGTTTGCTGATTTCGGTGATTGTCTGACGATGGTTCATAACCTCTGTTCCTCGTTTTGCTGCTGAACGGATGTGATGCAGATGGGGAACGCATCCCGGTCACGGGTGCGTTCGGTGGGCGCGGCGAACCGCGTCCACGAGTGCGGCGGCATCTCTGCACCGCCGCATTCATGCAGGGGCGACTGCCGCTGCATCAGCCCCCACGGCGCATGAGTGGCGAGCGGATTTAGCTCGCTCCAGACCCCGTGAGAACCCTTCTGGTTACTCACAACCGTTACACGGGGTCTGGCGAAGTCGCTGCGCCTCGACGCTGCGACGTGCATGGCTGTGCCATGCACTGCTTTGTATGGTTTGTAGGACATCGTTACCACTTCGCTTTCTTCATCCGGTTTTCACGCCTGGTTGCATCCTCACTGGAAACTGCCTCACCCTGTAAGACACCCTGCCCGGTAGGTGAACGATTGTTGGACTGCACCCCGCCATTGGCAGCAACGTGCTGGATGACTCGCTCCACATATCCCGGCAAGTCCATCAGAGCAGTCCGTATCCAGGCGGTATCGTCACACACCTGTGTAAAGCGCCCTGGATCAAAAGGCTGCGGGATGTTTCTGGGCATGATTGGGCGATACCCACCCCGGTTGTGTTCGATGTAATCACGCATCATGTCTTTCATCACCGCATTGCGGCTGCCACGCGGGATGCTGTTCCACCATGCGATCAGGTCGCTGTCCTCGGAGTAGGTCATCTTGACCGTCGCTGTCGCTCGTTTCTGCTTTGCCATACCTCAATCTCCTTTACAGGGTGTCCGAATCAGTCCGAATCATGTCCGCACCTGACCGACACCCCATCACCCCTACACCGCTATGATTGACGGGCGATAAACCGGGCATAGTTCAGATACCCGCGTGCATTGGCAAGCTGCGCGTCCTGTACCAGTGCCGTCTGCGGATATGCCTCACGTACATCCTCGACCACCAGTTCCGCACCACCGCCTGACAGGTAAACCACATCCACCGTTGTCCCGCGCTGCCACTTCTCGCTCATCAGGTTCAACGTCGCGCTGCGGAGTGGGGCGAGGGCTTCCTCCACGATTTCGCTGTAGTCCACCGGCTGCCCATTGGCGTGAAAAATACCTGTCCTTAAAACTTCCTCGACGATTTTGAAGGGCATCTTCTCGCGGTAGTCGCGTTCCAGTGCCGCCGAAATCCGTTCCTGGGCGGTATACACCCCGCTCTCGACACTGCCGCTTTCCGCATCCACGAACTCGCCCTCATCATCCAGAGCAAGGTCAACGGTGTACGTCCCCACATCACAGACACCGGTTCTGCGATAGGTGTGCTGGCGGTTAATTTCCCCGGCTTCGTTCAGGGTGTTGGCATAAATCGTCCCATACGGCTGGGGCATGACCATCACCTCAGACACATTGGCAATGAGTTCAGCCGTATCGGTTTTGATGAGGTGCTGACCAATCAGCGAAGCCTTTAACTGCGCTGCATCCCGCATATGATCGGTGGGAAGGCCTGTGGCGATGCGAATATGCACGATGTCGCGGTTCCACATCCCCTGCATCACTTTCCCAATCGCCACTTTCGCCAGTCGCAGCCGGAAAGCATTGCCCATCGTGGACTCATTGGCAGTTCTTCCACGCAGTCGCAGCAGTTCGCCGGGTGGAAGCTGTGCCAGCGCCAGATCACCCACGAACCAATCCCCATCCTCATCCGTCATCTGGTCGCCCGGATGCCGCCGTGCCATATCCTCCTGCTGAAATTTGATCTCACGGGCATGACCCATGACCGATGGAAACATCACCACCTGATCGGCAGTGACAGCCTTTACAACGCCGTAGCCGATGTCCAAGCCCATCGTCACGGTGCTGCCCGGTAAAGCGGGTTTCTTCGAATTCTGCTTACTCACGATCTCATCTCCTTTGAGAAATACAAAAAAGCCAGTGACCTACGCTCGTTTGCGCGGTTTGGCTTTAGAACCACCTGTGTTGTTGGGTAAATAGCGTTCGATGGCGCGGGCTACATCGCCTAAATCAAAAGCTGCCGCAACACCTTGTTGAGTTGGGGCTGAACCACTCGAATTCCAAATTGCTTGACACCTGTAAAATCATTCTTGTTATAAGTCACAATAAAGTTGCATTCAGCGGTGACAGCCAATTCTAAAATCATATCATCTTTAGCTTTATCTAGGTCAGTTGGCTGTCCCCATTCATTCTGTATTGTGTTAAGATTCGTCGATTATTGACACGCAACGCTGAAATCTGAGAAATATGCCAGCCAACCAACCCAACATCCTCTTCATCATCCTCGACACGCTGCGCCGTGACCGTTTATCGGCTTACGGGCATACGCGCGAAACATCGCCGCATTTTGATTCCTTCGCTCAGGGTGCAACGCTGTTTGAGCGCGCGATTGCCCCGGCACAGTGGACAATTCCGTCGCATACGTCGATGTTTACCGGCCTGTATCCGAGCGCGCACGGCGTCACCCAGGGTTATGCCCATATTTCCGGCATGAATCCGACGCTGCCTGAAATTTTGCGCGGCGCAGGCTATGAAACGGTTGGCTTTTGCAACAACCCGCTGGTGGGTGTGCTGAACAACGGCTTACAGCGCGGCTTCGATCATTTTTACAATTACTGTGGCGCGGCGGTCAATCGACCATTTGACACTGTGAATAGCCCAATTCGCCGCTATATCCGCAAACGCTGGCGGCGGTTCGCCCGTCCCACACAGAATCGTTTCGCCCAGTCCGACTTTTTATTTCGCATGTCGATGAATCCACTGTTCGTTCCGCTGTGGACGCGGCTGGTCAATTACAAAGGCCATACCGAGCATTCGATTGACGACGTGATCGCGACTATCAGCCAGCACCGGGCAGACGGCGCGGAAAAACCGCTGTTCACGTTTTTGAATCTGATGGGCGCGCATCTTCCTTACAGGCCGCCGCAGCATTATTTAGACCGTGTTGCGCCGGACGTGGATCGGCAAGCCTATAAATTCATGAACCGCTTCAACTCCGAGGCGTCACGCTGGGCCAGCCCCACCGATCCCCCGCTGGCGGATTGGGAACAGCGCGCACTCAACGATTTTTACGACGCCGAGGTTTTACACCAGGATTATCACCTGGGGCGGCTGCTGGATTACCTGAAAACGGCAGGGGCGCTGGACGATACGCTGGTCATCATCGCCGCCGATCATGGCGAATCACACGGCGATCACAATTTTTTTGGTCACAGTTTCGTCGTCTATCAGGAATTGGTGCATGTGCCGCTGGTGATTCATTACCCGGAGCGATTCCCGGTGGGCAAGCGCGTCAAAACCAACGTCTCCACACGGCGCATTTTCCATACGGTGCTGGACATGACCGGGATCAAGCCGCCGCTGGACGAGGCCGATCCGAACGCCAATGTCGCCGAACTCTCACTGTTGCGCGCGACCAATGGCGCAAAAGACACCGAGGGCGGCCTCGTTTTTTCGGAAGCCTTCCCGCCAACGACTTTTCTGAATGTGATCGAGCATCGCAACCCGGCGCTGATCGAAAAATTGCATTTGCGGCAGGTGCGGCGCGGCGTCTATGACGGCTCACACAAATTGACCGTCGTCCATGACCGTGTAGAAGCGCTTTATGATGTCGCCAGCGACCCAGCAGAAACGCGCGATGTCTCCGGCGGGCAGGCGGCATTGGTTGCCGATTTGCAAGACAAGCTGAATAATTTCGTCAAAGTCACCGAGCGCGAAAATGGCGATTCGGACTCATTTGGCGATGTTGACGATTCGATTCTGGATAATCTGAAGGCGCTTGGATACATCGAGTGATAGGCTAAAACAATGCCCCTGGTCGAATGTGAAACGCTGCTGGGCAGCAAAAAGCAGATTCCGAGCGAGAAATTTGTCTTTCGCCCCGGCGCATATGCGATCATCGTATACGAAGGCAAAATTTTGCTGCTCACCAACCGCGAAACAGGTCGATATACACTCCCTGGCGGCGGAATCGAAGTCGGCGAACGCCTTGAAGATGCCCTCAAGCGCGAGGTTTTGGAAGAAACCGGGCTGGTCGTCGAGGTCGGGCGATTCGCGCATTTTGAGGAGTATTTTTTCTACATTGACCCCATCGACGCCGCATTGCAGATGTTTTTGTTCTTTTATTTTTGCAAACCGCTGACGTTCGACCTCTTGAAAGATGAGGATGTGGTGGATGAAGGCGACGAAAAGCCGCGATGGGTTGAGATCGCGAGTCTGAAAGAGAATCTATTTCAAAGCCAGGGCAAAATATTGATGGAGCTTCTACAGACCTCATGAATCAGATGCCCGAAGACGAGCGAATCCGCGATATTTACGAACGGATCAGCCAAGCGGCGAAAGATTGGACGCCCACGACGCTCAGTTATTATGAAAATCAGCCGTTCAAGGCGCTGATCGCCGCCATGTTGAGCGCACAAACCCGCGAAGAACAGACCTTTAAAGCTATGAACGCCCTGTTCGATCTCGCCGATAACCCCGTAGACATGCTCAAGTTGAGCGACGAACAAATTTTACGAGCCGTCAGCCCCGTCATGTACTTTGAAAATAAAGCGAAATATGTGCGCGAAATTTGCCAGCGCTTAATCGAGCATGACAAAGGCGTCGTGCCGCGCACTGTCGAGGAATTGATGGAATATCGCGGAGTCGGCTGGAAAGTCGCCGTGCTGACGCTGGCTGTTGGCTATCACATTTATGATGACATCACCGTCGATGTCCACGTCAATCGAATCGGCAAGCGGCTGGGACTGGTCAACCCCAACACCAAACAACCGCCAAAAATCAGCGAGGAACTCAAAAAAGTGCTGCCGCGCGAATATTGGCCGTACTGGAACGGCCTGATGGTACAGTTCGGGCGCGAGGTTTGCCAGCCGACCTATCCCCAATGCGCGAAATGTCTGATTCGTGATCTCTGTTCCCAGGTCAACGTCATCCAGATCAGCCCCAACCGCTTTAAAGACGCGGGCTATGCTTAAACTCGGCGGATTTTGTTATAATCAACAGTGGAATTAAAAGTCGAATTTGAGCGAGGCATTTCTATGAATGCGCGAAATGTACTTATTGCGTCGGCTGCGATTGTCGGCGGCTTGATTATTTTGGGCTTCGTCAGCACGATTTTAAACGCGATTGTGCCGCTGACGATTGTCGCGGTGGTGGCCTTCCTGCTGGGGCGCATGTCCACACGGACAAATCTGCTGCAAGCGGGCATGAATCTCGCCAACCGCGCCAGAAACGAAATGGTGACGCAATCTGCTCCAAAGGCCGCTGCCAAACCTGCGGAATCAGCGCCCGTCCAGCAGGCCGCACCGGAAGCGGAGCAAAAGCCGCTCCCCAAAACTGGAAAGCTGCCCCAAACTCAACGCCTGGATGCCGCGAAACTGAATATCACCGATTTTGACATCAAAAGCAGCGATCAGGTCATGGCGGATTCGAAAAAGCTGGAAGAAGACCTCGCCAAGCGCAATGCCGACTATGACCCTGCCGCCGCGCTGGAAGAACGCAAAAAACGCCTGCTCGGTGATAAGCAAGATGAATAGCCACGATTCAAATAAGCTCGTCGTTCGCCGTTTGATCGAGGAAGTCTTTAACACGGGCGATATTTCCGCCGTCGAAAAATTTATCGCGCCGGATTATGTCGATCACAATGCTGGGCCGGATGATGCGCAGGGCGTTGAAGGTTATCGGCAGCATATCCGCGCCGTTCGCCACACCTACCCGGATTTCCACGTGCGCATCGAATTTCAAATCGCGGAGGGTGATCTGGTCGTCACGCGCGTTGTCGGCGAAGGCACTCACCAGAATGAATGGCTGGGTTTAACACCGAGCGGCAGCCGAGTCTCGATGACCGGAATCAACATCGACAGAGTCGTGGATGGCAAAATCGTCGAGCATTGGGGCGAGGCCAATACCATTTCCGCAATTTTTCAGATGGGCGGAAAAATCACACAAGCCGAACCCGCATGAAACTGCTTTTTGTCTGCGCCTCGCTTGATCTGACGCAACCTTTCAGCGCAACCCCTGCCTGGTGGCAGCTTCTTAAAGCGCTCTACGAAATCGGAGTCGATGTCATCGCCACGCCGTATCAAGGCCCAGCGATTGAGTCTCTGTGGTGGCGCGCCGAAGGCAATCCGGCTCAGTGGCAAGGTGATGGCTTCAAAGCCGCGCGCGATCTGTATCGCAAAGTCGCGGGTGAAGCGCCTCCGGTGCAGGTTGATGAGGCCGTAGGGGCGAGGCATGCCTCGCCCGTACAAAATGATGAGGCATTTTCAGATCGTCTTGTTCGACAGGTCGCTCAGACCATGATCGCGCCACTGTGGGAGCGCCACCTGGATCGCATCCTGACCAAACAGCCCGATATTGACGCCGTGATTTTTCTGACCGTGCCGCTGAATCACCTCGTCGGCGTGGCGGCGGAAATCCAGCGTAAACACAACAAGCCCGTCATTTATTATGATGGCGATGTGCCTGCCAGCCTGCCAAACATGAGCGGATTCGCGTCGGGGTTTCGCATTTATCAGGGCGCAAATCCAGCAGAATATACGGCGTTCATCAGCAACAGCAAGGGCGGCGAATCCGCGTTGAAAGAATTGGGCGCACGGGCTGTACACACCATTTATTACGGCGCTGACCCTGACGTTTTCAGCCCGGTTGACGTGGCTGCCCAGGATATTGACGTGATGTTTTACGGGCATGGTCGCGAATATCGCCAACAGTGGATCGCGGATATGATAACTGCGCCGTCGAACACACTGCCGGATGCCCATTTCGCGGTACGCGGGACGAAATTAGGCGATTTAGGCCGTGCAAAAACGCTGCCCTATCTCAGCTTTAGCAAACTCCGCGAGTACGCCTGCCGCAGCAAGATCAATTTGTGCATCACCCGCCGCGCTCATGCCAGCGTTTATGGCTCGTCGTCGTCGCGCCCATTCGAATTGAGCAGCATGGGCTGCTGCATCGTTGCTAACCCCTACGAAGGCGTCGAGGAATGGTTCGAGCCGGGGAAAGAGCTTTTTGTCGTCCATTCGCAGGATGAAGCGATTGATCGCTACCGCTATCTGCTGAATCACGACACCGAACGGCAGGCTGTCGGGCAGGCGGCGCGGGAACGGGTACTCAAAGAGCATACCTTCCGCCACCGCGCGCGGCAGTTGGTGGGGATCGTGGAGGGGTATTTATGACCCAATTTTTGAATTATATTTCGGCCATCACTTCGGCTTATCCCGATTTACAAATTGAATCCGCCCAGATTCAACCGGGTGGGCAGTACAGCGATTCCCTGCTGGTAAATGATGAAATCATCTTTTGTTTTCCGCGTTATACGAACATCGCTCAGGAAATCGCGATCCTAAAATCGCTGTCCGGTCATGTGCCGCTCATGATTCCTGATCCGATATATGTCCATCACGGCACAGAAAACAAACCTGCCTTTTATGGGTATCCGCGAATCCCTGGCGAAATCACCACTACCGAGCATCTTGAAGCGAGTTACGATTCAGCGGCTTGCGATAGATTGGCATCGCAAATAGGTCAATTCCTCAAAGCGCTGCATAATCACCCGCTCGAAAAGATTGGGACAGAACTATCCATCCACGATGGCGTCATCCAATACACCGAAATGTACCAGAAGATCAAGCACTATCTATTTCCGCGAATGCGACCTGAGGCGCGTGAGAGGGTCACGCGCCATTTTGAAGATTACCTGGACAACATCTCTCGATTTCCGTATACACCCGCCCTGCGACATGGCGATTTGGGGCTTGTTAATGTCCTCTTTGATCCGAAGCAGGTTACATTTACTGCCGTGATTAACTTCGGAGATACAGATTTGGGCGACCCAGCAGTAGATTTTGCTGGCCTTTACGGATTCTCAGCCCAAAGTGCAATCTTCGCGCAGCGCATGTTTGCAACATACCCTGAATTAGAGGCTATGACTCACCGGATGCACTTCCATCGTAAAACATTTGCGCTGCAAGAGGCACTTTTCGGCGCTGAAGAAAATGATGATGAGGCACTTGCAGCAGGACTAGAAGATTACATTTAGCCCTCTGACAAAGCACCGCCTTTCCACAGATGTGGCAGTGATTGTACGTTTAATTATTCCGCGCGCCACGCAAATGGATAAATATTCAGCCGTTGCAGGGCATACCAGTTTTGCCCCTCACGATCCAGAATCGTTAAATCACCCTCAGAAATTTGAAGTGCCAAATATTTGCTGTCCGGCGACCAAGTGAAATAAATACTATCTGATAAACAGAGGTCTCGGATGCGTTTTTCCTGAAGATCGACAATATAAACAGTGTAGTTATCCAAAAAATAGGTCTCGGATGCGGTCTGTGCCCATCGTATTGCTAAAAAGCGACTGTCCGGCGACCACTCAATGTATGGCTCGCCATATAAGCCCGCATAGGTCGGGATATTCATGATGTTGTCGATATAATTCCCATCACGATCATAGATACGCAATTGATAAAATCTTCTCCCCGTCCAGAACTGAGTCACAAACTTCGACGAGTTAGGTGCCCACATATCGCGAGTTTCCAAAAGCTCAAATTCACGAGGGGAGAAAATGGCGATCTCTTGATCGGTCTCAACGTTATAAAGGCGTAAATAATAGTCAGATTCGTCGTAGCCCGACTCAAACGAGCGTGAAAGGTCAGGCGACAGCCATAAATGGCGCTCCAAATTTGCAAACCCATTCCATGTACTGATTTCGCCCGTAAATGGATTAACGACCTGATTTTGTGCGCTTGATAGTGGATAAAGAAAGTGTTCGTTATCTATCCAGGTGATAGCTGGAGCGTCATAGAAGCTTCTATCAGAGATATACCAGAAATCCCATTCGAGGGTGTAGTGGGCAGCGCGTGGATTATCACTCATCAGATCAAAGAGATGCAAAGCTACTACATCTGTCTGAACGCTTTGACATGAAGGTGTGGCACATTGCCTGTCCCCTTCGGCAACAGCAAGCCAACGCAAGTTAGGCGACAGCGATCCCGAAAATAGATCATGCCCTGGTCTAGCCACGTTGGTAAACACCAATACCCGGGTGGTTTCCCAATCGGCGTTTAAACCACCTATTCCAAAGCGATGCCTATACAAAAGCGTACCGTCAAATTTCCAGTTTTCGGGTGGGAGTGTTGGTTCTGTCAAGCAGCGTTTTTCAAGCGACCATCCATCCCCCAAAACAGGCGTAGGGACATCTTCCTGAGCCGAGGAAACAAAGGCAGCGCTAAAAATCAGCACAACGAAAATGACTTGGAGACAGGTTAGTTTGCGCATCTAGAAAAGGTAATCCCTCTATATTTATCGATCTTGCCACAATCCCCGCAGCGCATCGACAGCCTTCCATCCCTCGCCTTGATTAACCATCTTAGTCGTCAAATCTGTGAAATATACGTCCAGTACAGCGCGCTCCTGTGCCAGCGGAGGTGAGCAGTAGCAATTTTCCTCCCAGGTCGCCCAGCCATCGGCATCAATACGGGCATTCAGCAAGCACTGCTTCAACTCGCCGCCGAAGGGTCGCATCTTGCCGATCTCGCCGCTGTCGAGGTGAGCGCGCAGAGCTGCTAAATCAGTTGGTGGCTTCGCTTTGAGCAAATAGTAGGCCATCTTATTTCTCCAATTTCGAAAATTGATCTATAGTATCTAAATCCACATTGTAACAATCTCCGCTGCCAATACAACCAAACTGATAGTTAGAATTCTCGGCAAATTGTAATCCTTTGTGCAGTTTATATGAAGTTCTTACGAAGTGAGGATGGATTAAAAATTGTTGGTTGACAGCAATCAATGTGACTATATCAATTCTTTATGCATTATATGAGTTGTTGAGAGCGCTTCCAAGGCCTGAAAGCTGCCATATTGGATGTCACAACTTAACTTGTTCTTAAAGTAATTATCGATAATGACACATTTCACAACCGGCCCCATACAAAAGACGAATAAAAAAGGTTTGACTCACCTGCGATTCTAGATATACTGAACAGTAGATAGCTGTGTGGAGTACCCAAAAATAATTTAATAAAGAAAATTTTTTCCCGCTCCACACACCGACATCCAAACGCCTCGCACTACGCGAGGCGTATTTTTTTTATTGATGTGGTGAACATCACTAAAATATTTTGACATCTTCGTTGAGTAAGCGGCATAATGATGCAATTGCCCAACGAGGAGAATCAACATGAGGAAGCAAATCCGCCCCTATGGTACCTGGACAAGCCCCCTGTCCCCCAAAGCCCTGGCTGGAAACCTACGCCTGAATGATGTTCAATGGGATAGCGAAAGCGATGCGCTGGTCTGGCTGGAGGGACGCGGCGCTCAAGGCGTACTGGTGGTGCAGCAAGGCGGCGATGCTCCACATGATTTGACCTCTGATCTTTCGGTGCGGGCGCGCGTCGGCTACGGCGGCGGCGACTTTACGGTTTCACACGGTTACGTTTATTTTGCCGGGCCAAATGGTCGTTTGTATAAACAGGCAATTTCCGGCGGCGCTGCCAAGCCGATCACCCCTGCATTTGGGGCAGCCGCCTCGCCTCGCGTATCACCAGACGGACGCTGGCTGACCTATATCCATACTTATGAGCGGACGGATGGGCTGGCAATGGTGGACAGTAATGGCGAAATGTGGCCCGCCAAAATGGCCTTTGGCACCGATTTTGTCATGCAGCCTGCGTGGCATCCTCAAGGAAAATATTTCGCTTACGTGGCCTGGAATCATCCACAAATGCCCTGGGATGGCACAGAGCTGCACCTCATCTCGATGGATTACGATCCCAATGGCACCCCCGGTATTCTCGCCAACCAGGTGATTGCTGGCAGCACAACGAACGCCATTTTCCAGCCGGAGTTTTCGCCTGATGGTCGTTATCTGGCCTATATCAGTGATTCGACAGGCTGGGGGCAGCTTTACGTTTACGATCTGGAATCGAAGACTCATACCGTTTTAACCGAGGAAGAAGCCGAACATGGTGCGCCTGCCTGGGGACAGGGAATGCGTACTTTCGGCTGGGCGTATGACAGCCACTGTCTCTATTTCCTGCGCAATCAACAGGGGGTATTTGGTCTGTGGCGTTACAACATGCACAAGCAGGAAGAATCGCGCCTGTCGGGGTTAGAAGATTACAGCTATTTTTCGCAAATCGCCGTCTCCCCTCGGCATAATGCGCTCGCACTTATTGCAGGCTCATCACGCATTCCGTCACGAATCATCAGCTATGTTCCTGATTCGATGGCACTCCCTGAGACGATTTCCCCCAATACGCCATCGATCCAGGTGGTCGTGGACGAGCCGGAAGGTGGCGTGAAAATTCTTCGGCGCTCCAGCACCGAAAATTTGCTGCCTGGTCAGCTTTCCGAAGCGAAGCCGATTACGTGGACAGGCCATGACGACGAAACAGTACATGGTCTCTATTACGCGCCGACCAGCGATCAGTATGAAGGTGAGGGTTTGCCGCCGCTGATTGTCAGCGTACATGGCGGGCCAACAGGGCAGACGATGACCAGTTACAGCGGCGCGGCACAATTTTTCGCCAGCCGGGGATACGCCTATCTTGAGGTGAATTATCGCGGCAGCACGGGCTATGGCAAGGCATACATGAACAAGCTGCTTGCCAGTTGGGGTGTCTATGATGTCGAAGACGCAGCCAGCGGCGCGGCACATCTGGCAAAAGAGGGCCTGGCTGACCCTACAAAACTCGTTATCCTCGGCGGCAGCGCAGGTGGATTCACCGTTTTGCAATCGCTCATTGACAAGCAGAAATTTTATAAAGCCGGTGTGTGCCTGTATGGGGTATCGAATCAATTCCTGCTGGCGATGGAAACGCATAAATTCGAGGAGCGCTACCTCGATTCGATACTTGGGCCGCTGCCACAAGCATCTGAACTTTATCGTGAGCGTTCGCCCTATTTCCACGCGAACAAAATCATCGACCCGATCATCGTCTTTCAGGGTGAAGATGATGAAGTCGTGCCGCGCAACCAATCGGACAGCATCGTCGCGTCACTCAAAGCGCGCAACATACCGCACGAGTATCACGTTTATGCAGGCGAAGGGCATGGTTGGCGCAAGGTGGAAACGATTGAGGATTACTACACCCGTGTCCTCAAGTTCTTGCAGCAATATGTGGTTTTTGGGTAAATAAAAATGAGGCGGGTCGTGTGATCCGCCTCAAACGATAACCTCTAATTAACCCTAAAATTACGTGCGCTGCTCCAATTCCCTGGCGCACCAACGCCGTTTACGGCTCGCACACGCCAGTAATAACGCTTGCCTCCGCCGGCAAGAGGTGTTGTAACCCTTCTAATGGTCCCCGATATGCCATCATACCATCCAATTGGAGTTGAGAAATCTGAATTGTTGTCAACTTGCAATTCATATGTCACGGCTGTGTAGCTGTAATTGACTGAGTTCCAACTCAAATCCGGCGTGGTATCTGTTATCGTTGCGCCATTCGGTGGATTGGCAAGTCTCGGCGCTGGCGGAACAGACGGCGTAACAGAAAACGTGCGATACAAAGGTGGCAGTATAGACGACACATAAGGGAAGTTGATGGCATACACACGCCAATAATAAAAACCATGCCCTAATGCCTCTACGGTGGAAAGTTGATAACTTACCCTCCCACTACCAAAATCTTTGATCCGTATTGGGTTTGTAAATGACCCATTGGTGGAAATTTCCAGACGATATCCAGATGCCCCAGGAACAGCCGCCCATTGGAAAGTTGGCCGCGACGTTGTAGCAGTAATAAAGACTCGCCGATCACTAGGAGCAGTTAAGATAGTAAGTGTAAAGCTACGGATTTGCCCATATGAACCCCAGTTATCAGCCTGATCGCGGGCGTGAACATGCCACCAGTATTGTCCCTGGCCTAATGTTGATGCCGTAAAGCATGTCGATACAGTTCCTCCATTTTCAGGGAGTGATAATGGGCTGGTAAAATTCGGATCGTTATCGATTTCAATCTGATAGCGATTGACATCAGTAACACTATTCCAACAAAATCTTGGTCGACTGTTGCTTATGATTGGATTAATAGCAGGGCTCATGAGTGTTGGCGGGTTTGGCGGTACAGTGTCTACTTTAAAATTACGTGTAGGCGTACTTGTACTCCAGGGGCCGTTGCCACTATTGTTATAAGCTCGCACACGCCAATAATAGCGTCCATCTGCGATGGGCGTTGTGAGGGTGTAGGTTGGAAAGGGGATGTCACGAATGACATGAAGAATGGGGCTGGCAAAATTAGGGTCAGTATCGATTTGAAGTTCATAGAAAACATTCGGAGTGTTGACCGGACTCCAGGTGAAAGTTGGCGTATTATCATTGGTCGCAGCGCCATTGGCAGGTGAGATCAGTACAGGGCGTTGAGACGGACGTGAGCAACTAAAAGACGTGGCTTTTGCCTCATTAGAATAAGCGCTACTGCCAGCCGCGTTAAACGCTTTAACACGATAGTGACCAAACGTTCCACAAGTTAATCCAGCATGGTGATATGTAGTCTGATTGGCCGGGACAGTAGCAATTTGCACAAAATTGCCAACGCTATTCGACCAACGCTCAATTATAAAGCCATTCTCATTATTCGAATTATCTCTCCATGAAAGGTCAATTTGCGTTTGCGAGACTGGAGTTGCAGTGAGGTCGGAGGGTGCAAGAGGAATAGGAGGTGTATCTTTAATATGGACAAAGATACGATAAGACATCCCAATAAATGAGTCGAAAGGTATATTCCAATACTCACCATTCCAGGATGCAACTCTCCCTGTATTTGTAACCAGTGCTGAATGTAGCCATAATGACCATCCCCCTACAGGATCAATATAAGACCAATTGGCGGGAGCATTAGGATTATCGCTGTAGAAAACAACATCGCCTCTATCCAGATCACTAATGCCGCTTTTGAACTCCCACTGATCAGGGTTATTTAGCATCCATCGTATAATTTGATTGTTACCAGTCCACGTAGTTGAGACTGTATCAATTCCACCAGCATACAATGTTATACCAATGTATGTGGCACAGTAACGACCACAGCAATCTCCCCTAAAGCTCGCATCCTTATTATTATTACGATCTGCCCAATCAATAGCAGCTGCTCGATTATAATTTCGGAAAGCTTGAGGAGAGGATAAACTATCTGATATGGGAATTAAGGTAGGCTCAACTTGAGATGTGATTACATTTCCATAGAGTGCGGATAATTCAGCAGATACGACATTAACTTGGACGTTATCTATCAAGAGTCCATCTGTACCATTACCTGAGCCCATGAAAGCGATATTACCCGCTGGTAGGGGTGAGGTATCCATTGCTGTGATTACTTCAACATCATCAATGCTAACTCTCAATACATTTTCAATTGCAGCTATTGCTAACACACGCCTTTGACCTGAAATACTAGGGGTAACTGAATTAAAAGCCAAGAGTGTTCCTGCCCGATAAAGGGCTAATTGACCATCTAAACCTAGTACAACTGTGTAACTACCTAGATTGCTCTGCCGAATACTCAGGCTGACCAATCCGGCGTTAAATGCTAAATTTGCTTGCACAGAAAGATTGTAGAGAGGTTGAGAAAGGAAAGATGCTTTCCTATCACTAGGCATTTTTAAGGCTTGCCCATTCTCGAATTCAACAAATGACCAGCCTTCTTCAAGCTGCCAGCCCGCTAAATCATCGCCCCCATTAAAAACATCGCTAAAGAACATCTCCATTTTTTGTTCTGGAAAAAGAACGGACGGTGTCATAGATAGGGGTAATTCAGGAATAAACGACTCGCTGGTCGCGGTTGCTGTCGGGCTGGATGTCGGCATACTGGAATCGATTGTGGCTGTTGCTGATCCTTCAGGAGTCGATTCTACGGTTGCCACTTGTGTAATTTCTAAAGTTACTTCACTTGTAGCTTGTTGAGTGGGAATTTCAGTCGGGATCGCTGTTGGTGTTTCAGTCGAGAATGGTATTTCTGTTGATGTCTCAGATAAAGTCGCGGTTGGTTCAAGCGTGGGCGTTTCAGTTAGATCAATAATTGTTGGCTCGGTTGTGGCAATTTCAGTCGAAGCCAGTGTCTCGTCTGCGCTTTCCTGTGCAACACTCAAAGAATTTAAAGCCAGAAAAATGATGACAAATGATAAAATCAAAAGCAGACGATTGGTTTTCATTTCCTATACCATCACTATATAATTATCTCTATGAATTTGAAGCCATTTCTTAAGGTAATAACAATTAAGTCAATGAGTCAATAAAAGAACGAAGTTTTCGTTGTCATGGAGAATGTAATGGCTAGGAAGCCCGATATTACGTGGGGACTCGTGGATTGGTTAACCGCTGTTGGGGGACAATATTTAACGGAAATCGCTCATACTGCTGATGAGATAAAAACATCTGAGAGCAGCAACGAATGGCCGGAAACGACTGTTAATTATTGGAGAAACTCTGGTATTCCAAACCGCTCTGATGCTGTTCGAGTGATCCACATTTTGAACCGAATGGCCTCTCAAAATAGCAGGGCAACGCTTTCCTGTTTAAACATTGAAGAACATGCTCAGATTTTCATGTCATCAAGAGCCTGTCGAAAAGGTGGTTTTACTCCACTTACGCAGGGCGAACTAATCCGAATCTGTCCTGAACTTCCACAATTAGACACCCATGAAATGAAGATAAATGGGCGAGTGCATCCACCGCCACCTGGTCGGTTATTTGGTCGTGGGCGGGATACAAAACATGTGCTACTGGAACTCCAAGAACATCCTGTCACGCTCATCACTGGAATTGCTGGCAATGGTAAAACGGCGCTTACGTGGCACGCAGCCCGTTTAGCCTATCACGCTCGTTTCGTCCAAACCATGAGCTGGACGACAGATAAACGTTATCCTGTGGGCTTGGATGGGAAACCCTATGAAACAAAAGTTCCCCCGTTGGAATTCGATGCGATCTTGAGAACAATGGTACAGGATTTCAATTGGGAAAAGGCAAAATATAGCGGGAGTGATCTTTTCCGTCTCTGCCGGGATGAACTTAGCAAACGACGCTACCTAATCATTGTCGATAACCTGGAAACTGTCAAAGATAGCGAACAAATGGTGGATCAACTATTGAGCCTGATCGATAAGAGCCAGAGTCGAGCGCTCATCACATCACGAGAAGCGGTCAAGGCTAAAGGATGCAAACACATCAGTATAGGCGGTATTGAAGAAGGAGAAAGGCGGCCCTACATTAAAAGCCGTCTACAACCAGGCAAACCTCTTTTATCAGACATAGAATGTGATGAATTAGGCTCGGTGGCGCAAGGCAATCCCTTATTTATTCAAATTGCTATAAAACGTTATCAGGATCAACGACATTTATTTTCCGACATCATCAATGACATCATGGAAGGCAAATACGTGACCCCTTTTGAAAGCCTCTTTAATCCGTTAGCGGAAAGTCTGTCTTCTGACGCACAATGGGTAGCCCGCTGCGCAGCGGTACAGCCTGTTATTACAATTAGCCAGCTTCGCAGACGTTGGGAAGACGCCTGCAAGCAAACCCCAGACCATAAAGCGATTGATTATACTCAAATCGAAACCTCATTTATCGAAGCACTCGCTGAGTTGACTCAAAAGCAAGTTATAACCCCAATCAACGAAGCCGAATACGCGATGCACTCGCTCATCCGAGCATATTTTAAAGAGAGGTAGGTATGCCGATTAGCGACCACTTTCCTACCCCCACAGATGTCATTAGCTATGGGGATTGGCAGCAACTCCGAGAAGCACATTGGCTTATGCGTCGCGCACATGTCGGCAAGGCATTAAAACTTTATGAAGAGCTTTTAAGTAATGACTTTGAACGCTATTTTCGAGATTCTATTTGGGGGATTGAGGATAGCCACGAAACCCCTTCCCTGAATTGGGCGCTCGTTTACCTGGGCGAATATTTTATGAAAATCAAGGTGTGGACACAATGGCGACACTTATCAGAGTTTGTTTTTCCACATTATGAAACTCTAACGGACATTTGCAAATCACGTCTTATCAGTATACAGGGATGGGCCTTGATAAGCGCAAAAGGGTTTCGCTCACAAGATGTTGCATTAGCTCAAAGAGAATTATTAGATACTTTATCAATCACATCTTTTGAAGAGGGTTTGCATCATATTATATTAAGTCATATCCACAAGCTATTACGCCATCCCAAAGAGGCTTTAAAACATGGTCATGCTGCCGTAGATTGCTTCTCACTCGATCAAGAACCTTTTTATACTATGAGATCCACCGAATTTTTAGCTGCTTCATATTATTTCTTTCATAAAGACTTCCAGGGATATGATAAAAAGGCCATCGAGATTTATCAACAAGTGCATATCATGGCTGACACCATTGGCAAAGAAGCCGAAACAGAAAAACCATATTACTCACAAGGTTGGACTTATCTTGAAACTGGAAACCTTGAACAAGCATCTGAATGTTTTATATCTGCCCGTATCATTGCAATGAGGCACAACTTAAAATTTGATCGAGCATATACCCAATATGGTGAAGCCTATCTTTTAACGCTATCTAACCATCCAGAAGCAGCTATCCAAATTTTGAAGCAAGCGCTTGATGTTTTCTGGGGCAGCACAGATGATGTAGTTAGCTCAAAACAATTCAAAGAGCAAGTATCTATACTGATGACAGGTATATGTTTGCATGTTTTAGCACTCACTTATGAGCGGATAGGAAATTTAGATGATGCCTTGATGCAAGAGAAAAAAGCACTTCAATGGTTGCGACAAATGGATATGCCTGTTTATCTAGACAATACGATCCAACATCTGACAAAGCTTTACTGGAAAAATGGTTTGTGGCTGTCGAGCATACGATATAGTGTTGAACATTTTTATCTTAATAGAAAACTGCGTAGAAAATAATTTATCAATAGATTTCCTGTCTATCACTATATGCTGACCTCCTTTCTCTATGCTTCATAGTCTAAAACAGCCATCGTTTAAACCATTAACGTAAATATTTTCTAACTTTCAATTGCATAATGTTTTGCTCTTGCTCACCAAATGATGATAGAATGGCAAATATGAGCGATCTTTTTGAAAATATCACTGGAGTATCGTTGTGATTAGTTGCCCAAATTGCGGCCGTGACAATGACGAAGCCGAAAAAATTTGCGTCTACTGCGGTGCTCCGATTGATCCAGGGCATATCTCGACAACGCGCGCGCTCGAAGATACCGATTATGAAGAAGGCCGCCCGCAGTGGGGAACCGCCCGCTTTAATTCCCGCATGTGCTTAATTATTAATGAACGGGACTCCCGTGATCGTCACGTTTTTGACTTTGATGCAATTGAAGAATTAGTATTGGGACGACAAGACCCGGAAACAGGCCAAGCTCCCGATGTTGACCTGGCTGTCTATAATGCTGCCGAAAAAGGCGTCTCCCGACGACATGCGACTATTTCCCGGCGGGATACGGCGCTGAATATCATCGACCAGGGCAGCCCAAATGGGACTTTTCTCAATGGTCAACGTCTGGTTGCACACCAACCCCGTGTGCTGCGCGATGGTGATGAAGTCAGGTTGGGGCATCTCGTACTGCGGATTTCATTTGCCCGACTTTAGCCACCTTTTTTATGATATACTTCGCCCCACGTCAACATCTAGCGGGCTGATAATTGATCCATGATTGAACGCACCAACGAGCAGTGGATTGCCGATCTGACTGGCGCATCCGCTGCACAAACACAGGCATTGCAAGACCTGCGCGAACGATTGCAGCGCGGCATTTTTTATTACCTCAGCCGCGAACGCAGCGATCTGGCACAGCTTTCCGCACAGGAACTTACCCAGATGGCAGAAGATTTAGCCCAGGATGCCACCCTCCGAGTCATGGAAAACCTGGATAGCTTTCGTGGCGACAGCCGCTTTACGACCTGGGCAACGAAAATCGCCGTGCGCGTGGCGATCAGCGATTTACGGCGAGCGCGCTACAAAGATTTTCGGCTAGATGATCTCACTGCCGAAGATGAACTGCTGCCTGTCGCCGCCAATCTGAATAATCATAATCCCCTGCCGAACCCGGAAAGCGCCGCCGAACGCTCCGATGTGATGACGAAAATTGATTCTGCGCTGCGCGAAGCCCTCACGGATCGACAGTATCAGGCATTGGAAGCGGTGGCGCTGCGGGGTGTACCACTGGAAGTCGTCGCTGAGCAGATGGGGACAAACCGTAACGCGCTATATAAGCTGGTACATGACGCCCGTCGCAAACTGCGCTCGTCGCTGGAGTCGCAAGGATTGTCGATGGATTACATGATGGATCTATTTCAGGACTAAACAACGTAAGATTAAAGGACAAAAGCTCGTCCTAAGATTGCGTGAGTGATTTGCGGAGCGCACAGGCCAATGTTACAGGATCAACTTGATAAACTGCTGCAATCAATCCTCAGAGCGCACGAGGATGGCATGGACTGCGAAAGCTGTAATGCTGAGTTCGAATGCCTTGCCGAGCAAGTGGCGGCGGGCGGCGATCTTCACGCGATACTGCCCGCTGTCGAGGCCCATCTGATGTGCTGCGCGGACTGTCGCGAAGAATTTGAAGCACTGGTAACGATTCTCCGCGCTGAAAATGGCGGTTTAACTTCTAAGCTTACTGATTGACCTTCAAGAGATTTAAAAGGCAAACAAAATATGACTATCCAGAAAGTGCGTGTTGTCATCATTGGCTCTGGCCCTGCGGGATTGACAGCGGCGCTCTACACAGCCCGCGCGCAGCACAGTACCCTCGTCATCACCGGCAAGCAGCTTGGTGGACAGATCTCCACGACGCATGAAGTTGATAATTTCCCCGGCTTCCCTGACGGCACAACCGGCCCGGAACTGGTCGAAGCGATGCGCGCGCAAGCCGAAAAATTTGGTGCGCAGTTTGCTTATGACCTGGTGACTGAAGTCGATTTTGAACATGGATCTCCCTTCCTGGTGAAAACGGACAGCGGCGATCAATATTTAGCCGATACGGTCATTGTTACCATCGGCGCAAATCCGCGTGAATTGGGTATCCCCGGCGAGCGTGAATACGTTGGGCGCGGTGTGAGCTACTGCGCAACCTGCGATGGCTTCTTCTTCCGCGGCAAGGACATCACGGTTGTCGGCGGCGGAAATTCAGCCCTTCAGGAAGCAATTTTCCTGACGAAATTCGGTAAAACCGTCAACATTATCCACCGCCGTGATGAACTGCGCGCCGACATTTCGCTCCAGAAACGCGCTTTTGCTGATCCCAAAATGAGCTTCACCTGGGATACCGTTGTCGATGAGGTACTTGGCAATGAAAAAGGTATCGTCAAAGGGCTGAAACTGCGCAACCTCAAAACAGGTGAGACGACTGAACGCCCAACCGATGGCTTGTTTGTCTTTATCGGTTATGATCCGAGCAGCGGCGTTTTCAAAGGCCAACTGGCAACGGATGAGGCTGGCTACGTGCTGGTTGACCAGTTGATGCGTACCAATGTCGAAGGAGTCTATGCGGCGGGTGAGATTCACGACAGCATCTTCCGTCAGGCCATTACCGCCTCCGGGCAGGGCTGCGCTGCCGCGCTGATGGCGATTAAGTGGCTGCAAGATCGCGAAGATCAACTCCAACCGCTCGAAACCAATGCGGTTGCAGCAGGCGACTAACTCCGAAATTCAAACCGCTGGGAGAAAAGTTCCCGGCGGTTTTCATTTTTCGGAATCTTTTTTACGTCTCAGGAATTAATTCACAAACATTTTACACATATTTCATATCCTCGCCTTGACCTCCTCCAGCTTCCCATCTATCCTTTTTATATACACGTTGTCCATAAATTAGCCGGGATAGTGACCTGGAAGTGAACGATTGAAAATGATACCTCCTGGCCCAAAAGGCGACTTTCTGATCGGCAATTTACGCCAATTTCGCAATCAGCGGCTCGATTTGCTCCTTTCGAACATGCAGACCTATGGCGATGTTGCCTACATGCGCTTTGGCCCTCGTTCGCTCTATCAGCTCAACAACCCCGACGATATTCAATATGTGCTGGTGAAAGCGGCAGAAAAATTCTATAAAAGCCCATCCTTGAAGCGGGCAACCGAGCAGGCCATCGGCGAGGGCTTACTGACCAGCGAAGGTGATTTTCACAAACGGCAGCGCAAGCTTGTGCAGCCCGCGTTCCATCACAACCGGATCGCCAAATATGGGAACGTCATGGTCGATTATACGGCGCAGATGATGGATCGATGGGAATCCGGTCAACAGCGCGATATGCACCATGAGATGATGCGCTTGACAATGCAGATTGTCGCCAAAACGCTGTTCGACGCCGACATATCGTCCAAAACAGACAGCATCGGGCAAGCCATCAGTATCGGCATCGAAACAACCGCCGAACGGATCACACAGCCTTTGTCGCTGCCGGAGTGGATACCCACGCGGCGCAATATTGAACGGCGGCAGGCTGCTGAAGTTGTCACCAACACGATTTTGAACATCATCAACGCACGGCGCGAGTCTAGCCAAGATACAGGCGATCTGTTGTCGATGCTGCTGATGGGCGAAGATGACATCGGCGAAGGCATGACCGATAAGCAAATTTATGACGAGGTGGTCACGCTTTTTATCGCCGGACACGAAACGACTGCCAACGCCCTGGCCTGGACGCTCTACCTGCTGGCGCAGCACCCCGAAGTTGAGGCGAAACTTGTGGATGAAATCCAGATGGTGCTGGGTGGACGCACACCCACTGTCGGCGACCTGGGGCAGCTTCGTTACACCGATAAAGTCATCAAAGAGGCCATGCGCCTCTATCCACCTGCGTGGATTATCACCCGGCAGGCTATCGAAAATGTCCTGCTTGGCGGCTATGAAATCCCGGCAGGCAGCGTGGTTTTGATGAGTCCCTACGTCATGCACCATCACCCGCATTATTGGCATGAGCCGGAAAAATTCATGCCGGAACGTTTTGCGCCAGGATGGGAAGATTGCATCCCCAAGTACGCTTATTTCCCATTTGGCGGCGGGCCACGCATCTGTGTCGGCAATCAATTCGCGATTATGGAGGCCAATCTTGTTCTGGCGACCATCATGCAGCGCTGTTCAGTGGCCCTCATGCCGGGAAAAAAAGTTGAAACAGAGCCTTTAATTACGCTGCGCCCGAAACATGGCATTCCGATGACCATCAAAAAGCGCGAAAATTCGCATCTGGCGTTGGCTTAATCCAGCAAAATCGACAGCAGATTATCGGCTAACGGCTGACCATCCTCAAATAACGGCAAACGCTGGTTATCGACGGCGTTATATAGCCCGACAGCCAGCCGCACCGGACGCTGACCACCTTCGGGAATCGAAAGCATGTGGTCAGTGGTCACGTTCGCGCCCGCTGTCCAGTTCAACGTCGGATAACGACCCTCAAACGGCAGGCTGTCCACCTGCGTGAGAATATTGCCCTGCGCGTCCAATCCATGCACAAAAATGATGTAATTTTCGCGCGGCTGTTCGCTCACCTGCCACTGTAAGCGCACATTGATTGCGGTTTCAGTTTCCGAAATTTCAAACGCGGTGAGTTCCAAGCCGTCGGCTGAAGTCAAATTTGCGACTTGCGCGGCATCGCTCGGCGGCGCATCCGGCAGGTCGCCCACACGTGGATAGGCCACCACCGCCCATTGATTATCGACAGGCTGCAAAATCCGGCGTGCGTTTGAAACGGCGACATCGCGCAGGAAAGGCGCAACCCGTACCGCCGTCACCAGTTGATAACCTTCGGTAGGCAATTCCGGCGAAAGATATAACCAGCGCGTTTCCGGCACGATTTCGCCCGGGTTCCACATCACCGTCGGGTAAATGTGATGTAAAATGCCGTCCCAACTGTTGTACTGGCTGCCGTAGCTGGAGGCGTTATAGTCCCACACCTGCCCTACGACCATATAATCACGCCAGGGCTGCCCCCGCAAACGCCAGAAATAGGTGACCGGCACCCAGCTATCCGGCTGCAATTCGGCTGGAAAAATCGCGTCCACCAGTTCCAACGTGTCGTCAAAAACGGCGATGGGCGCGGAATCGAACGCGGGATATGGCAAATTTTCAAATGGATTATTTTCAGCGCTGACCGGATAGGTGTGCGCCAGATAGCGTCCAGTATCCGTCGTGAGCGTTTGATTCGCGGCTAAAATGCTGGCTTCCAGGTCAGATGCTTCGTCCATCGCCAGCGGCGACAAAATGACCATCATTTTTTCCGCTGGCAGCAGCAAGGCATACTGCATCGGGCGCTGAACGCGATCCGGGTCGGTGTCTTTTAGCACAGGCAGCACGATCTCGCCCGCAGGCAGTTCTTCACCCGCGTAGGCGCGCACATTCTGATACGTCTGCGGGCGCAGAAACGAGACACTTAACATGCTGTTCAGGCGTTCAATCGGCACGTACATTGGCTGATCGTGGTGATTGAAATAATCGAGCAGCGCAATCTCGTCCTGGTTGTAATAATGGTTGTGGCTGACCCAATAATCCGGGTCATCGAGCAGGCGCGGATTATTGTAATGAAACTGCACGTGCCAATGCGTATAAAGTGCGCTTCCTACCAAAACGATCAACGCCACAATCGGCGCGATTCTCAAAATTTTTCGTGGCAATTTTTCGACGACAGCCGCCGCGCCGACGCCGACCATCAACGACAGCGGCGCAAAAATCCCCGTCGCGCGCACACTTTCCAGCGGCTCTAACGACAGCGCGGCGGGCATGAGCATGACTGCGAAAACGATGATCGGCACGGCATACCCCGGCTTGCGCCAGCGCCACAGGCAGAATAACGCGCCTATCGCCAATAAAATCAGCAGCACGGGATTAAAATAGGCCGTCGTGAAGGTGTTGTAACGGAGGTCATAAAACGTATCGGCACGGAAAACCGGCTGCAACGCCCGCCAGATACGCTCGATCAGCGTTCCCTGATAGCGAGTCGCCGTCCCCGCCTGCTCCAGCCGGAACAGCCAATCGGGAATCATCACCAGCATGTACAGCCAGGGCGATAACGTCACCAGCCCTGCCGCAGCCATCACCAGCCAGCCCCGCAGCGGCGGAAAAAATGAGCGCTTAAAAAATCCCGTAATCAAAATGGCGACCAGAAGCGCCGCCGGAAAAACCAGACCTGATAGATAAAACAGGATCGATAGGCCGCTGAACACGCCGACAGCCGCGAAATATTTCAGCTTGCGTGTGCGCCATCCCCAGGCCAGCGCCGCTACCGCCAGCATGGTCGTCAGCGGAATCCAGCTTGTGCGCAGGATATGCCGCCCCAAAATCACGTAGGCAGGCAGCAGTGCCAGGGCAGCCCCAGCGAACAACGCAATCCAATCGCGCTGAGGGTGATCCCAGAACAGCGCCCGCGCCGCAGCCATCACCGCCGCGACAGCCAGCACATTGATAAAAATCGTGACCATGCGATCTGCGAACGGCGTCACACCTGCTAATGCTAAAAATGGCGCACGTACATAAGCATCAAACGGCTCGGTTTCGCTCTCAAAATAGGGCGGCGGGCCGTAGCCGATGGCGATACGCCAGGTGCGCTCCATGCTCTGCGCCTCGTCCAGATGGATGCCTGCTGGCTCAGTGCTGATATGGATCGCGCGAACCGCGAAGGCCACCCAAAGCACGGCAATAAACAACGCTAAATACTGTTTCTGGCTGAAAATCATCGAACCACCTTACCCATTTTCCAAGCCGCCCAAGTATACCGGACATTGGTCATGGGGGGACTTTAGAACCATTGATGTAAACGTAAGGCGATATTATCGTCTAAACGAACCGTCAATTTTTACGTTTTTCACGGAGGCAACATGACGACAACGGAAAAAATCCTATGGATTGTTGGCGGCACGCTGCTTTGCATTTTTATCATTTTGCAATTCTTTCCCATTGGCTGGATCATCCCCTCAATGGAGCTTAAAAATCCCCCGGTGCAGCAGCAGATCGAATGGTCATCGCCAGAAGCGGCTGCGCTCATGCACGAAACCTGCTACGTCTGCCACAGCAACGAAACACGCCTGCCGTTTTATGCTCAGATCGCGCCCGTTTCGTGGATCGCGTCACAAAATGTCTATAACGCGCGGGCAGCGCTCAATTTTTCGGAGCAAAATTTTCAGGAAATTAACGCTTATCGGCTGATCGCTTACATCGGGTCAGATTTGATGCCGCCGCCAAGCTACCGTATGATGCACCCGGAAGCCAACCTGACCGAAGACCAGAAGCAAATTTTGATGGATTCGATTCGCGTCACCGCCAGCAATCCGGTTAACACGGTGGTGGCTGTGCCGAGCCAGAATCCATAAACACCAACGCTAGATGAATAGGGCATAATATTTCGTTTAGAGGTCGATAATTTTTCGTTGCCTTTCGTGCCTATCCTCCTGATAATGAAAATTATTCACGGCACGAATAAAGACGAAAAATATGAAGCAAAAAATCATCGTCATTGGCAGCGGCTTCGGCGGTCTTGGCGCAGCAATTCGATTGGCAGCGGCAGGCCATGAGGTCGAAATCTTTGAAAAGCGCGATAAGCTGGGTGGGCGCGCCTACGTCTACGAGATCAACGGCTTCAAGTTCGATGGCGGCCCTACCGTCGTCACCGCGCCCTTTATGTTCGATGATCTGTGGGCGGCGGCGGGAAGGCGGCGCGAAGATTATTTCCAGATGGTGGAGTGCGACCCGTTTTATCGCATTTTCGACTGGAACAAGCGCGCATTTGACTACAACGGCGACGAAAATTTCATCCTCGACCAGATCGCCCAATGGAATCCGGCAGACCGCGACGGCTATCAGCGCTTCATGGGGACAACCCAGGCAATTTTTCAAAAAGGCTTCGTGGAGCTGGCCGATAGGCCGTTCCTGCATTTCAGCGATATGCTCAGGGTCGCGCCGGATTTAATCAAAATGCAGTCCTACAAAAGCGTCTATGGCTACGCCTCGCAGTTCATTCAGGACGATTTTTTGCGGCGCTGTTTTTCGTTTCACCCCCTGCTGATCGGCGGCAACCCGTTCGACGCGCCCTCGATTTACGCCATGATTCACTATCTCGAACGCGAATGGGGCATTCATTATGCGATGGGCGGCACAGGCGCGATTGTGAGCGCGATGGGACGGCTGTTTGAGGAACTCGGCGGCAAAATTCACCTGCGCGCGGAAGTCGATGAAATTTTGATCGAAAATAAGCGCGCGGCGGGCATTCGCATGGCAGACGGCACGATTCACCGCGCCGGTTCTGTGGTCTCCAATGCTGATGTCGGCTTTACCTACGACAAGCTGATCCGCAAAGAGCATCAGAGCCGCTACATGCGCGCCAAAATGGGCATGATGAAATATGGGATGTCGCTGTTCGTGATTTATTTCGGCACAAAACGTCAATATCGCGACCAGGGCTTGGCGCACCATAACATCATCCTGGGTGAGCGCTACAAGGGGCTGCTGAACGATATTTTCAACAAGCAGCAGCTATCCGAGGATTTTTCGCTCTATCTGCACATGCCCAGCCTGACCGATCCGTCGATTGCGCCGGAGGGGTGCGAAAATTTTTACGTCCTCTCGCCTGTACCACACCTCGGTTCGGGCATCGACTGGACGAAAGC
>Ga0268299_1002067_pt1 | contig 27061 bp, 23 predicted proteins | sample NOBtaG_FD_193484 | JGI IMG/M metagenome (GOLD analysis project Ga0268299, IMG submission 193484) | Activated sludge microbial communities from bioreactor in Nijmegen, Gelderland, Netherland - NOB reactor | ecosystem: Engineered > Bioreactor > Aerobic > Activated sludge | place: Netherlands...
AAATCCTCGAAAAGGCGCGGGCCGCCCGATCCGCAAACAAGGCCGCCCAGGCGCCCGCCGCAGCCAAGCCCATGGCGAAGACCGCAAAAAAAGCAGCGCCCGAAGCCTCCGACAAGCCCAAGTTGACCCGGGCCGAAATCCTCGAAAAGGCGCGAGCCGCCCGATCCGCAAACAAGGCCGCCCAGGCGCCCGCCGCAGCCAAGCCCATGGCGAAGACCGCAAAAAAAGCAGCGCCAGAGAAGCCCGTCGCCGGGAAACCAAAAGCGAAGACCACAAAAAAGACGGTCTGAGAGCAGGATTTTTGTTCATGCCTTTGTTTCCGGTTCTTGGCGCGTACTTTTGTGCCTGAAAGATGGAACGTATAATTGGCACCCATACCGGCACCGAAGCAGGGGCTCTCGTCCTCATCTTCGGTGCCGTCCACGGAAACGAACCCGCAGGGGTACAGGCATTGCAGGAGATTTTCTCGATGCTGGAAAAAGAACCAGATTCTAACCCGGGCTTCGAGTTTCGTGGCCGACTGGTGGGGCTGATCGGGAACCTTCAGGCCTATTCGACCCAAAAACGTTTTCTCGACCGGGATTTGAACCGGCTTTGGACTCCAACAAATTTGCTCCGGATACAGCAGGCCGACCGTATTGGTCTGCAAGGCGAAGACCGGGAACTGGCGGAACTGCTCGAAATCATTCACGAAGAAATCCAAACCTACCGACCGGAGGCGCTTGTCCTGTTGGACCTTCACACGACCTCTGCCGATGGCGGTATTTTTTGCATCCCATCCGACGACCGTGCCAGCCTGCGCCTTGCCAAGGAACTACACGCACCCGTAATCCTGGGTATGCTGGAGGGCTTGGAAGGCACTTTGCTGCATTTTGCCGCAGGCAACCACTTCGAAATTTGTGGCTATCCGAAATATTCCATCGGTGCGGCATTTGAATCCGGACAGCACAATGATCCGCTCTCCGTAAGCCGTTCCATCGCTGCCATCGTCAATTGCCTCCGCGCAGCCGGATGCATCCGCGAAGAAGATGTGGACAGCCGCCACGAATCCATCTTGCGGGCCTTCTCCGATCCGCTGCCCAAAGTTACACGTCTGCGCCACGTACACCACATCCGTCCCGGCGACGCTTTTGATATGCGCCCGGGATACGTCAATTTCCAGCCGATCCAAAAAGGCGAACATTTGGCCAATGATGTCACCGGACCCGTGTTGGCCCCGGAAGACGGCCTTATCCTGATGCCGCTCTACCAGCCTCAAGGCTCTGACGGCTTTTTTGTGGTTGCCGAAATCTGATACGCCAGCAACTGCGTACTTTCGCCCCCGTCATTGGTTCCTCCCGGTTTTCCGGGAGGATGAAAAGGGAACCCGGTGCAAATCCGGGGCAGTCCCCGCTGCTGTGAGTTCCGTAAAAATCGATCGGGCATTTACGCCACTGTCTCCACAAAAGATGGGAAGGCGCCCGAGCCGGGAACGAGCCAGAAGACCTGCCAAGGACTTCACTTCTCAACCGGGCTTCGGGCGAAAGCCGGTCGGAACAGGTCTTTGGCGGCACAGGGGTTCGTGCCCTTCCGGCTAACCCTGTCCTGCCTTTTCTCCCGTTTGCCTTTCATTTTCATGTTTCAAACTTTTCACAAAATGAAAGTCAAACAACTCTTTTCCCTATTCCTGCTCCTGTGTGGCTTGACCGGCTTCTTTTCCTGTAAAAAGGTAGTTGTCTCGGCAGGCCCGGGGAATTACACCGCCGGCGTGTTCGTGGTGAACGAAGGCCCGTTCGGCGGCACGGGCAGCATAACCTGGCACAACCCCGAAACGGGCGAAACCGTGCAGGATGTGTTCGCCCAAGCCAATGGAGGCGCCGTGTTGGGCCAGTTCGTTCAGTCGCTTACCCTGCACAACGGCAAAGGGTACATCGTGGTGAACGGTGCCAACAAAGTGTATGTCGTAGACGCCGTCTCGTTCAAATACTTGGACACCATCGGCGGGCTTTTCCTGCCTCGGTTCATGCTTCCGCTCGACGACCACACCGCACTCGTCAGCCAATGGGGCGCCGACGGCCTGACGGGCAGCGTGGCCAAAATTGACCTGATCACAAGGCAAATTATGCTGACTATCCCCACCGGAAAGGGGCCTGAAAAAATGATCCGCCAAGCCAACGGATTGGTTGCCGTGGCAAATTCAGGCGGTTTTGGGGTGGATTCCACGGTGTCCATCCTGAACGCGGACAACACTGCTGAAGCAAACCGGTTTGCAGTACCCGGCAAAAATCCGGGTTCGCTGGTGGAGGCGGCATTTGGCCCTGGCATTTTCGTACACTGCCGCGGATCATTTCTGGACGCCAACCCATCAGGTTGGGTGGGCGCCTTGACTGCAACTCCCGGCCTAGGGTTCGAGATTCCCGCCTACGGCGACGACCTCGTGGCGGCACCGGATGGTCAAACGCTGTTTTTTGCCGCAGGCGGAAAAATTTATGCGCTGAATGCGGCCGGCATTTCGCCCATCTTTGATCAGATCGCGTATGGGTTGGGATGCGATCCCGAAACCGGAAACTTATACTGTGCCGATGCGAAAGATTTCAACTCGCAGGGCGAAGTGGTCATGTTCAAATCCGATGGCACACGCTTGGGCGCATTTCCTGCCGGAGTTGCGCCGGGAGAGGTGGTGTTTATCCGGTAACTGCCAGACGGTTTATAAAGCACTGGCGGAAAGTGGTTTTCGAGCAGAAACCGGGGGTTGTGTCAAAAGGGTAGCGAGAGATTTTCGCCCCAAACGTTATTCAAATTCACCGCGGATACGCAGAGACGAAGAGAATATTCCTCCGCGTCTCCGCGTCTCTGTGGTGAAAAACTTGCGACATCTCGCGCCTCCACACAACCCCCGGTATCTGGTCGAACCGCTCAAAATCTCGCCCGCAACGAAAGGATGAAATTCCTTCCTGCCGCCACCAGCCCCGAGCTGTACGGCCGATAGCGCTCGTCGGTCAGGTTCTCCACGCCGCCGCTCACCGACCAGTTCTCGGAAAACTGGTACATCGCCTTAAAATTCAGCGTGTACCAAGCCGGCGAATAGGGGTTGCCATCGGTGTCAATCGCATATATGTAGCCTTTTCCCTGCTCCTCTTGCGGCAGGTCGGAGTATGCCACTTCGCCATTGTACATGGCATAAAAATCCAGGTTCAGGTGCGGCGCCGAAAAGGTCAAATGCGTAGCCCCAAACCACGGTGCGGCGTGGCGCAGCGTGCTGGTCGTACCGTCGTCAAGTTCTTCCTCTCCTTGCTGGTAGTTCAGTTGGGACGAGATGCCAAACCCGCCTGGCAATTTGGCTTCCGCGCTGAATTGAAGACCGTAAACGGTGGCCTTGGCTGCGTTTTGAACCGCCTGCACCTGGCTCAGTTCACCGGCGTACACGATGCTGTCCAGCCCGTTGAGCGTGAAATTTCGCCGGACCAAGGCGTTGTCGAGCAAGGTATAGTATCCGGTCAGGTCAATTTTCACTGACTTGCCAAACAGTTTGGCAATGTCGAACTCCACATTGTACGCATACTCGGCATCGAGCACGGGGTTTGGCACCAGCACCGCCCCGGGTTCCGAGTCGAACACCTTGCCCAGATCGTCCACGTTCGGGGAACGAAAGCCGGTGGATGCATTGACGGCGAGCGACCAGGACGCACTCGGGTCGTACACCAACCCTACGCTACCGGTCAGAGCGCCTTTGTTCAGGCTGGCCGCGGTGTACGGAAAGGGGAAAAACGTGGTGTCGAACACCGCATTCAGCACAAACTGGTTGTATCGTCCACCTGCTTGCAGCAGCATTTTTTTCGAAAAACGATACTGGTAGGTAGCAAAAACCGCGTAGGATGCCCAATCGGACTTCGGGTAGCGCGCCGGCCCCGGCACAACGTCGCCGGTGGCAATGTCCTTATCCGTGCCTATTGATTTCACGTCATTGAAAATCGTTTCCACCCCGTAAAACAATTTTTGACGTTCACCTATGGACTTGAAAAAATCGAGGTTGGCGGAGTATGCCTGCACCTTTTCCACCCGGCTGCGGCGGATCGGGTCGTTGAAATCCCGGTCAATACGGCTTTCCTCAAAAAACTGGTGCGCCAACCGAAGTGTCATGCCGTCGAACAGGCGGTGTGTGCCCGCGTAGGCAGCGCTCAGGTTGTTCATGCTCCACACCTGCGGACCGTACAGCCACTCGGCGCTGCGGGGCAATCCGTTCCCGCGCACGCGCAACAGCCGGTCGTAGCGGGAGTAGTCGGTCGTGCTCGAATAGTGAAACCCGTAGTTGAACTCCCACTTTTCATTGGGTTTAAAACGCAGTTTTTGCAGCATGTTGATCTGCGAATAGCCCGATGGGCGCTGCACGAGTGGGTCTTCGTTGTCCACCACCACATCTGCTCCGTCCTGTCGTTGCACAACAAAAGGACGCAGGTACTCTTCCGGGCCGTGCGTGCCCATGCGCAGGTCTCCAAAGGTTTGGTGCGAAAAACTCGTGACCATGGCCCACCTTTTCCAACCCACGCCGATGTCGGAGTGTCCGGCGCGCTCGTCATTGGCCGAGGCCGTGCGCGCAACGGCGTTTCCAGTGATGAGCGTTTTTTCTTCCAGCGCAAATTGCGGAGTCAACGTCTGGAAGTTCATGGCCCCGCCGATGGCATCGCTGCCGTAGATGACCGCGCCCGGCCCGAAGAACACCTCCGTGTTTTCGATGGCAAACGGGTCGAGCGAGATGACGTTTTGCAGGTTTCCGCTCCGGAAAATGGCCGTGTTCATGCGCACGCCGTCCACCGTGAGCAGCACCCGATTGGTGGAAAAGCCCCGGATCATGGGGCTTCCCCCACCCTGCTGGCTTTTTTGGATAAACACCTCGCCTGAACTGCCGAGCAGGTCGGCGGCGGTTTGCGGATTTTGAAGGGCCACCGAGCGGGCCGAAATACGGGTGATCTTGGCCGGCACTTCGCGTTTGGACTGGTTCCAGCGCGTAGCCGAAACAACGACCTCCTGGCCAAGCGACAAACCAATGGAGGTCAGATGCACGACCCAGCCCGCTTTTTCCAGTTCGGTAAAACTGAACGCTGTGGCTTCGTAACCCAACAAGCGGATTTCGATACGTTCCGCACCACGAAAGGCCGACAAGTCGGCTTGCCCGGCCGAGTTTGTCGTTCGCATGGCCTTGGGCGATTCGCTGTACACGGTGGCCGCTTCCAACGGCAAATTGTTTTCCTGGTCTTTGATGGTTAGTATTTGTGCATAGCCAAGGCCACCCATACACAGGAGCAGCCCCAGCAGAATTGTTTTTTTCATGCTGACGGTATTTAGTGAATAGACGGTTTGTTTTTACGAAAGCCTAAACCCCGTCAGGCGGCGGGAAAGGTGGCGGCGCCACGTCGGTGCTCGGCAAGTGAACCACAGCCGACGGCAGTGTCGAAAGTTTAGGATGAGCGCAAAAAATCCGCAAAGCGGGTGCGTCCTGATAAAAAAGAGTAAGGAAAAAAATGGCGAGACGTTGCTCTTTGTTGTGGCGGCAAGGGTCGTTGGCCTGGTATTGTGCGACCAGTTGGCGTAACTGCCGGTTTAGTTTGGTTTCCGCGTGATCGCGCCAGCACCAGAGCTGGACAGAGTCGCCCTGTTCGGATTTTTTTACCACATCGTACATCTGCCCTTGATACTCGAACTCCTGCTCGTGTTCCCAGCGAAGTAGTGTCTCGCCGTCGTTTTTGGAAAACTGAAAAAAAACAAGGGCACTGTCGGGCAAGCCAGCCAGGATATGTTTTTTCGCCGTTCTCCTTGCCCGGTATTTTTCAAATCGCAGTCCCGCATACGTCCCAATCAGGGGCGTTGCCAAACAAAAGAGGAGCAGGATGCCGAGCAGTTTTTGCATGGTTGAGGAATGCCAAACCCGCGGCAAGGTATCGCGTTTGCGATCAAAATTAAATTTGATCGAGCAGGCGATCTTTCAGGCGCTGAAATTCTTCCGCCGTGATGATGCCCTGATCGCGCAGTTCGGCCAGGCGGCGAATTTTTTCGATGGCCTCCTCGCTGTCATTCTGAAGCGCGGGTTGCTCCGGCTTGATCGTCTCGACCACTTTTTTGCCGTTGTCTATTTCCTCCGAGAACTCTTTTTTCGCAGACGTGATGTCGAGGTCCTGAAGGGTGCCGCCTCGTTGAAAATGGTTGGCAACGACATGCCCCAGCGCGTATGTGGATGCACCGGACAGGGCCGGCATGCTCAAGCCGCCGACCACTGAGCCGACGCCGGGAATTGCTTTGACCAAACTGGCGGCAAGACGGGCCAGACTGCTGCCAACGATGGCAGAGATGAGGTTGCGACCCAGCGTGTCCACAAAACCGACGTTGTACAGTTTGGCCAACTGGCGCAACATATTGAGCTGTACCGCACTCACGGCGAGCAGGTCGGCGCCCGGGAACGGCACCAAGGCAGCGCCCATGGAAAAGCCGACATGGTTTTTGATGATCTCGTCGGCCTTGGGAAGTTTTTCAGCGTGCAGCATGGTTTTTGAATTGTGGTGGAGTGTTTTTTCCTGACGAATCAGGTTCCAGGCGGTGAAAAAGAGGTTGGCATTTCGAACAGGCAGGTAATTGGCCATTGCAATTTGGGTTGTTTTTGCTGTGAAGAAGGGCAAATGTAGCGGCATCCGAACACCGGTGTCAATGCTGCGCCGATGAAAACTATACCAATGCACGGTTCGTTCAGACCAACATTGCTCCCTTGGGCCACACAAAAAGTCTGCTCAGGATTTGCGCAGAATGTCCGTACTGTCGGCTGCGGCATTCAAACATCCCTGGGCAGTCAAGCCGCCTTTCCGGGCAGCCAGCACGCCGTACCGAATGTCGTGTATGCCGTCTTTGCTGTGCGCGTCGGGATTGATGCTGATGCGGATGCCTCGGCGGAGGGCCTCGGGTATGTGCGTCCAGTCGAGATCAAGGCGGTATGGGTTGGCGTTCAGTTCGATGGCTACACCACGGCGGGCACAGGCATCTAACACGGCATCCCAGTCGAGCGGGTACCCCTCGCGGCTGAGCAACAGCCGCCCCGTGGGATGTCCGAGGATGGTGGTGTACGGGTTTTCGATCGCCCGAACGACGCGCTCGGTGGCTTTTTCCCGATTCATTTTCAGGTTGCTGTGTACCGAGGCGATGACGAAATCGAATTTTTCCAGAAGGGCCGGTTCGTAGTCCAAAGAGCCGTCGTTCAGGATGTCGCTTTCGATGCCCTTGAGGATTCGGAATGGTCCCATTTCGGCGTTGAGCGCGTCTATTTCATCCATTTGGGCCAAAACGCGATCGGACTTGAGGCCGTTGGCGTAAAAAGCCGATTGGCTGTGGTCGGTGATGCCGATGTAGGCGTAGCCGAGCTCGCGGGCGTATTCGCACATCTCACGGAGGCTATGCAGACCGTCGCTCCAGGTTGTGTGTACGTGCAACACACCACGGATATCGCTTTCCTCGATCAGGTTCGGGAGTTTCCTTGCCCGGGCAAGGTCCAGCACCTCCGCTCCTTCGCGCAGTTCCGGCGGGATGTATGCCATGCCGGCTTTTTCAAAAACCTCTTGCTCGGTGCGCAAGCCCTTGAAATTTAGGCCGGGGGCAGATTTGACGAAAGCCTCCAAAAAAACCGGACTGCCCGTACGCTGGAACAGTTTGGAACCAAACTCCTCGGCCAAGCAGCGGTGCACCACGATGGGCGTATTGTTTTCCAGGCGAGCATGATAACTGCCGTTTTCCTCCTTTTCGAGAATCAACGTTTCGCCATCGAAGACAGGGTCGAGTTCGCCGTTGAAGCCTACGAGCATTTCGAGGCGCTCCACCACGGAACATCGGCGGCGCAACTCGCCAACCGGGCTGACAAAAGCGCCGGGCAACTTGCCCGTTAGCCAGGCGCCGGCAAAATCGGCTTCTTCCTCGGCCGCATCGTAGTGCAGTTTGTCCCTGCTGCGCAGGTAATATTCGAGTTTGTTCTTCAGGTCGTCCTGTGTTTTCAGGCCAAAGCCCTTGAACTCCACGAGGCGGTTTTCATTGCAGGCGTACCAGAGCTCGCCGATGCTCTCGATTCCCATTTCGCGCCACACCGTGCGCACTTTTTTGGGGCCAAAACCATTGACCTGCAACATTTCCACCACTCCGGGCGGCGTTAGGGAGCGTACCTCTTCGAGGGCTTTCATTTTGCCGCCGGTGAGCAATTCCCTGATTTTTCCACTGATGGCCGGGCCGATGCCCTTGATGGCTTTCATTTCTCCATCACTGACGTCGGCCAATGGGCGGTCAAGTTTGCGCAGCGTGAGGTAGGCATTGCGGTACGAGCGGATTTTGAACTCGTTGTCCTCGTGCAGTTCGAGCAGATTGGCCAGTTCGTCGAACGCGTACGCGATTTCTTTGTTGGACATGGTGATTTGCCGTTTAGAATCGGTGGAAGAACGCCTATTCCCGGATAAATTCCAGTTCGTTGTGCCGATCCAGGCGGGCCATCGTGGACGGCGTATGCGGCTCCTTGTCATCCTGCCGGTACTTGACGACATAGTCCACGGCGCCGAGTATTTCGCTGCTGATGGCCCCGAAAGTTGGCGGAAACGGTTCCCCGAATTTACAGGCAGCCGTGCTCACGAGGGGCCTGTCCAGTTCCCGGATGAGCTCCTGGCAGAACTGGTCGGTGGCAATGCGTATGGCCACGGTGCCATCGCGGGCAAGCAGGGCTGCGGGAAGCCCGGCGGCCGGTTGGTACACCACCGAGAGGGGGCGCTTCAGGTAGGCAAGCATCGTTTCCACACGCGGGTGTATCCTCGCCACGTAGCGCTTCAGCATTTCGATGCTGTCCACCAGAATGATGTAGCCTTTCCCTGGCGGTTGGCCTTTCAGTTCGGAAAGCCGTTCGATGGCCGAAGTGTTGGTCGCATCGCAACCAATGCCCCAGATCGTGTCCGTGGGATAGCATATCAGGGAGCCTGATTCGAGCAGGCGGGCAATGTCGGAAATGTCGTCTCGTAGCAAGAACATACTCAACAATTGGCGTTTCTTTGTCGTTGGATTCAATAAAAATCCGGCGGGCAAAAGTCCGACTTTTAACCCAACTATTTTGAACACAAACACTATGCTGGTTTATTTCCACCGATTTTTTGTCCATACGTTGTTCATAGCCCTACTTTGCCTTCCTGGGACGTTGTTTGCAAGGCACATTATTGGGGGGGAAATCACCTATCGGTACCTCAGCACAAATGCTCAGGGCGACAACCGGTATGAGTTTACCATGAAAATCTACCGGGACTGCTTTGGGGGTGGCGCCGGCTTCGACAATCCCGCAGAAATGGCCATCTACCGGGGCACCTACGCCAGCAATGTGTTGATTGCCGGCTTTGAAATATTCACCCAGTCCATCACCCGACTCATCCCGGTGCCGCCGCCATGCGTCACGCAATTGCCGAACGTGTGCGTGGAGGAAGGGGTTTATGTGTTCGAGCGCACGCTGCCGGTGCTGCTCACCGAGAGTTATTTCATTGTTTATCAGCGCTGCTGCAGAAATCAAACGATCAAAAACATCGTCGCTCCAGGGGACATCGGCGCGACGTACATGATTGAACTGACCGCTGCTGCTCAGCAATTGAAAAACAGCAGCCCGACCTTCAACAGTTTTCCGCCCATCATCATCTGCGGAAACATCCCGCTCGTTTTCGACCATGCCGCCACCGACCCGGAAGGCGATCAGATTTTTTACAGTTTTTGTAGCCCTCTCGAAGGCGGAGGCCCCATCCTGAACCCTCCCGGACTGTTCAGCTGCAACGGCGCCGTGCCAACCCCGCCCTGTGGGCCGCCGTTCGACAACGTACCCTTCGTGGTGCCCGATTACAGTCCAACCAACCCAATGGGCGGCAACCCACAAGTCGCCATCAACAACCTGACAGGCCTCATCACCGGCACACCTATTGAACTGGGACAGTTTGTGGTAGGTGTGTGCATCCAGGAATTTCGCGGGGCAACGCTGTTGTCCACTGTTCGGCGCGATTTCCAATTCAACGTGGCCGAATGTACGCCGACCGTGCTGGCCAATATCCAGAGCGACAGCATCGCCGGCCCGAAGCGCTTTGTGCTGAATTCCTGCGGAAACAACACGATTACGTTCCAAAACCAGAGTGTGCAGCAGTCGAACATCACCAATTTTGAATGGCGGTTCAATCTGAAAACCTCGACGTTTGTGGACATCACCAACTGGAACCCCACGGTTACGTTTCCCGATACCGGGTCGTATCAGGGCGTTTTGTACCTCAATCCCGGCAAGCCTTGCGCCGACACGGCCACCATTCGAGTGAATGTGTTCCCGGATATAAAGGCCGACTTTGAGTTCGACTATGATACCTGCGTGGCCGGTCCGGTGAGTTTCACCGACCTTTCCACCGGCGAAGGGGGAATAAACCGCTGGAGCTGGAACTTCGGGGTGCCGAATGGAACGTCCAGCACACAACACCCCGATTTCTTGTACCCGATACCCGGAAACCACCCGGTCAACCTGCGCGTCATTGACAAAAACAACTGCTCGGACAACACCACCAAGATAGTCAACTGGTTTCCCGTTCCGCCGCTCATTATCCTGCAACCGAACCGCTACATCGGCTGTGCTCCGGCGGAAATTTTCCTGAACAACCTGTCCACGCCGATAGACAGTACCTATAAAATCGAGTGGGATTTTGGCGACGGAAAAACCGCGAGCGGCATCATCAGCCCGACCCACATCTATGAAAATCCGGGGATCTACAGCATTCGGGTATCCATCACGTCTCCCATCGGCTGCTTTACCGCCGATTCGTTTTTCAACCTGATCCGGGTGGAACCGTCTCCAATTGCCAATTTCACGTTCTTTCCCGATTCGCTGTTGAACCAGTTCAACAAAACGGTGCAGTTCACCGATTTGTCCGTGGGCGCCAACCGCTGGAACTGGCAGTTTGACCAATATGGGACGACTACAAAACAAAACCCCTCGTTCACCTTCCCCGATACCGGGTTGATGAAGATCACGCTCATTGCCACGCACCCACAAGGCTGCAAGGATTCCCTGACGAAGTATCTGGACGTTGTTCCGGAAATCACCTGGTTCATGCCGAACGCCTTCACGCCCAACGGCGACGGCCTCAACGACGGCTTCCTCGGCAAGGGTTATGTCGAAGGGATAAGCAACTTCAGCATGACCATCTGGAATCGTTGGGGCGAACTGGTTTTCGAAACCACCGACCCGACCGATGAATGGAACGGGCGCAAGATGAACACGGGCGGCATGTCGCCGGATGGCGTGTATGTGTACCACGTCACCTTCATCGGGCCACGAGGGCAACGACAGGAATTCAAGGGCTTTGCTACGCTGATCCAGTAATTAGCGCAGCAGCGTCACATTCCCTTTCTTTTCCGTAATCGTACCGCCCAAACAGCGCACACGCAAATAATACCCATACGTTTCGACGGGTTGCGGCTCGCCTTTGAACGTGCCGTCCCACTCGCCCACCGGGTCGTAGGTCTCGAAAACCTTTTGCCCCCAGCGGTTGTACACGGCCCAGTACACCTCGTCCACGAACCGGCTTTCGAGGCGCAACACGTCGTTTTCCCCATCGCCGTTCGGGGAGAACCCGGTAGGAAAAAACACGAACGGTTCCTCACATCTTGGAAAAAGCACGGTCACGGTCACATCGCGCTCCAGTATGCATCCGCCATTCAGGAGGAGTGTGGCCGTGTAGGTCGTCGTCGTGTTGGGCTTTGCAATGGGCATGGGCGTGTTCCAACCGGTCAGCGAATTTGTAGGCGACCAGGAAATGCCGGCGTTGCTTTGGAAAATGGCCTCCAACTGAGCACTCCCACCCAAATAAATGGTCGGAGGGGTAGCGCTGACACTCAGGGATGCGGTATCAAACACAAAAACGGATACCATGCCCTCGTACGTACACCCGGCATTGGTGATGGTGACCAAATAATCGGTCGTCACCAAGGGAAAAGCATCCGGCGAGGCAGCAGTGGTGTCCGAAAGCGTAACCCCGGGCGTCCATTTGTACACATATCCCTCGATACCGCCTGAATTAAGCCGTATGGTATCGCCCGGGCAAATCGTCAGTTCCTGTCGAAGGCTGTCGGTGCGCGGAATGGGTGCGTTGAATTGTTTGAAAATCGTGTCCCGGCACCCGCCTGCCGACAAGGCGATGAGTCGCAGGGTATAACTGCCGGGCTTGGTCACCACGAACGACGGGTTTTGGGCGGCAGATTGCATGGAAAAACCACCTGATCCGGTCAGCCGCCACGCCCAGGATGCCACCCCGTACACCGAGTCCTTGCTGTTGTCGAATGCGGTGATGAGCATGCCGTTGTTGTCGCAGGAGGGAGTCGTGTAGGTATAGTTCGCATCAATATGGAACGCGCCGACACGAATGGTCCGCAGCATGGTATCCGCGCACGGCAGCCCGGGCGCCGTGATGAGCGCAACCGTGAAAATTCCGGTGTCGGGGAATTGGTACTGAGGCGAATACACGGTGGTGGTTTGCGTCAGGTCGTTCGGCCAGTCGAAATACCAGCGCACGTCTGTCACGTTGCTCTGGTTGTTGAACTTGACCACCTCGTTTTCGCAAGCACCCTGGAGATCGGCAAACGCGGCGGTTGGTATTCCACAATCGGCCACGTTGTACTGGAAATCGCGTCGGGTGGTGGAAATAAGCATCCCATCGCGGTATTCGTCCACGCAAACGCCGACCACGAAATTGCCCAAGGTGTTGGGTATGCCGGTCAGAAACCCGGTAGCGGAATCAATCGTCAAGGGGTCGCCGCCAAGTACGTTGGCAAGGCTGTAAGGCGGGTTGTTCCACACCACCTCTTGGTACGGCCCCTTGTTTGGCGGTACGGGCTGGGGGTTTTGCTGGGTTGCCCCGTTCAGAGGGGTACACAGGCGGTACACCAACGAATCGCCGTCGGGGTCGGTAGCCGAGTGGTCAAAGTCAATCGGATAGTTTACGCAAATCGCCACCGGCGGCCACTTGTTGAACGCAGCGCTGCTGTTGCACTCCAGCATGGTTTGTTCGGATAGATGGGCAATGATGGAGATGCCCACCGCGAGCGGATTGGGGATGTTCTTGATCAATTGGTTCCGGCAACAACGCTGATACACAAGGGTGTAGCCGCCCGCCTTGAACGGCAGCGTCTGAACTGTCCGGTAGGTGGTCCCGTTCACGCACACATCGGGGGGAGCAACAAGACAAGGGTTTTCCAATAGAATGGGCAACGTATCGTTTGATGACGTATCCCAAGACACCAGGATATTCCTCACCAGGTTCCAGTTTGTATCATACACCCCGATAGATGCCGGATCGTCGAACCACGGAATGCCGGTGTAACAGTCCCGGTACACTGTCAGGCTGATCTCGTACTGGTCGTTGCCAAGGCATTTGTAGGTGATCTCCCCCCCGACGATGTGCGTGCCCCGGAGTACGGTTGTGGTGCAAATCAACGTGAAGACTAGCAGAAAAATACGTTTCATAGGCCATAGACGGGCAAACAGCCGTTGCCGCTGCCCAAAGAAACACAAAGGGCGAAACCTGACCAAACTTCAACTGTAGGGGATTGTCATTTTTTGCGGAAGGGCCGAAAAACCTGGCTGAAAAATCCGTGCGGGTATTCATCCACGCCATCGAACCCGAGTTTGATGTCGCGTCCGTCACGGGGTATCCACGCAGTGCCGAACAGGTAGTCCCAGACCGACAGCGTGATGCCGTAGTTCACGCCGGAACTGCCCTTGGGCAGTTCTTTGGAATGGTGCCAAATGTGCATCTGCGGATTGTTCAGTAGGTATTTCAGCGGCCCGAGCGGCAGGTACAGGTTGGCATGATTGAGGTGGCCGATGACGATCGTGAACAGGTGAACCAGCAAAAAGTCCTGAATGCCGAACCCGATCATGGCCAAAGGCAGGTATTCGATGCTGCGGTACACAATGGTTTCCATGAAATGGTAGCGCAGATGGGCGGCGTAGCCCATTTCCCGCACCGAGTGGTGTACCTGGTGAAATCTCCAAAGCCACGGCGACCAGTGCAGGAGCCGGTGTACATTCCACTGCACAAAGTCACGAACCACGAACAACGTGAGCAACTGAACCCAGTGCGGGAGCTTGGCGATATTGATGGCCGCCAAGTTTCGAATTCCAAACGCGCCGGCCAAAAAATCGTTGAACGCCGTGGACACCACACTTGAAAGCGCCGCGTACCCCACCAGACCGAACAGGAAAAAGTTGAAGAACATGTAAAACGTGTCCAACCAAAAGTCTTCCCGTATGACCGGCTGGTTTTTCCGCCAAGGGAACAGCAGCTCCAAGGCGTACACGGCGGCGGATATGCCGATGAGCCAGTAAAAATAATTGCCCCAGTGCGGGTTCAGCACTTCGTGTGCCACATAGTGGGCGTAGCTAACGAAACCGTCAAGAAATGTCTGCCAGTAGGAATCCATCAATGCACGGTTTTTTTGCCCTTGGCTTTCCAATCGTTCATGCCGCCAGCGTAATCGTAGACTTTTTTGAAGCCCATTTTTTGCATTTGCGCCGCCGCTCTGGGGCTACGCCCGCCCGCTGCGCAGTATACAACAACAGGTTTTTCCTTGTCCAACGCTGCGAGTTGTGCCTGAAAATCAGGGCTTGTGAAATTGATCGCCAACGCGCCCTCGATCTTGCCCGTTTGCTGGATTTCACCCGGGGTGCGCAAATCAACCAATTGTACGTTTTTGTCCGACTTCAGCATGGCCTCGGTTTGGGCGGCATCGAGCACGCTTTGAGCCGGTGCGGGCTGCGTACAAGCGGCAAAGGCCAGGAAAAGAACGAAAATACTATTTTGCATGGCAGTGTTTTTTTCGACACAAAGGTCGGTGGATAAATGAACGGTGCGTAGTGACTTTAGTCACATACTTGAAGAAATATGTTACGAGCGCTCGCGCCAAACGAGGATGCAATCGGGTACAAGCCGATGGCGATTCCAAAGAATGCAAGCAGGATGCGGTATGCGAACGGTGTGGTTTTGGACATGATATTTTTTGCAAAGGAAAAACAAAAAACCGCTCGTAACTTGAGCCGTCGTTTTAAAAAAATACAGTCATGCACGCCGATAATCCCCCTCGTACGCTCGCCTACGCACATCTTGAATCGCCCATTGGCCCCCTGTTGGCAGCGGCGGTTGAAGAAGGCGTTTGTCTATTGGAGTTTGAAGACACCCCGGAACGTTGGGAATCTGCCTTGCAGGAAATGGCCAAAGAAACCGGAAGTGTCGTGGAGGCCGGCTGGCACGCACACCTCCAGCAATTGCAGGACGAACTTCAGGAATATTTCTCCGGGAAACGAACAGGCTTCGACGTGCCGCTGCATCCGGTCGGCACCGATTTTCAACGCGCCGTCTGGCAGGAACTTTTGCGCATTCCGTACGGCACGACAAGATCCTACAAGCAGCAAGCACTTGCGCTCGGCAACCTCGAGGCCATTCGCGCCGTGGCTGCGGCAAATGGCCGGAACCACATCGCTATCGTCATTCCCTGCCACCGCGTCATCGGCGACGATGGCAGCCTCACCGGCTATGGCGGCGGCCTGTGGCGCAAAAAATGGCTCCTGGAACTGGAGCGGGATTCCGGGTTGGCGCTGCAAGCCACTTCGCCCGGCGACCAGCTACGGTTGCTGTAAGGTCAATATTCCGCAAAATGACTATCCGCAAAATAGCGCCACAATGCCGCTGTATGCAATGCCTGTGCCACGCCGCCGCTCCGCAGCACCGTCAATACCTCCTCCCGCGACAACAAATGCACGCTGATATCCTCTGTATGGTCCAATTGCTGGTCTTCCACGCGTTCCACTCCTGTGGCCAAAAAAATGTGGCACCAGTTGGTGTGCGTGCCCGGGTTGGCGCAGGCCCGAAGCCAGGATTGCCAATGGCCGCCACCGTAGCCCGTTTCCTCCAACAACTCGCGACGGGCACTGTCCAGCAACGGCTCGCCGGGGTCCACCACACCGGCAGCCAGTTCGTAGTGTACCGCCCCGATCCCGTGCCGGTATTGCCGGATAAGCACAAACTGCCCTTCGGTCGTGACCGCCAGCACCGACACCCAATCGGGGTACTCGAACACAAAGTAGTCGGGTATGATCGTGCCGTTGGGTAGGCGCACGGCATCTTCGCGCAGGGTCATGTAAGGTTTTCGGTCGTACACATAGCGGCTGTCTTCGACCAGCCAGGATTGTGGTTCCATTTGCGTTCACAAAAAATGTTAAAAAATATCCACCACTAATTTCAAGCCCAGCCCAAGAAATATCAGCGCTACAAATCGGTTGATCCATCGGGCCACAAGTTCAGAGCGACGGGTCATTTCCTGTGCCAACCAGGCGTAAAGCGCCAGTGCACCCATCGTGCCTGCCACCACTCCACCGGCAAACCAAAAAGCAGCGGCCATACCATCTGACCACCATCCGTTTACCTGGAGCCAACCGGTGTAGGCAATCCAGTAAGGAACCGCAAGCAAATTGAAAAAACTGACGGCCATCCCGCGACCAAACTGCCGCATTGCCGCCTTAGGTGCGTCCATTTCTGGTGTGCGGGGAGTTTTTGCAAAAAACCAGAGATAAGTCGCCAAGCCTAAAAAAACCGGAATGGCCGCTATCTGGAACCCGCGAGCCGCAACCGGGTGCCCCAAAAACCAGTCGGCAAAAAACACGGCTCCCAGAGCCTGAAAAAATTCGGCGAACGCGGCTCCCAAAGCCAGCACGATAGCCGACCCAAAACCACGCAAAATAGCCGTTTGCGCCACCGACAAACTGATCAGTCCCGGCGGCAACGACCCTACCAAACTCAACACCAGTCCCGCAAAAAACAGGTACATGACTAAAATTTATACAATACACTAGTTCACGACTTCTTCCGCGGTCTCCAAATTGCCGGTGTAGCGTCGGGCAATGGTCATGGCATAATTGAAAAACTGGGCGTACAGCCGATATTGGCTGGAGCGCTTGCCTTGTCGGCATCCGTCGAGCAGGTGGTGCAGGTCCAATTTTTCGTTTATGTCGTCCATTACGGCAAAAAGCACGGGCGGGTTGCGTTCTTTGAAAAAACTGTGCAAAGTCCGGCATCGGGCTGGGCTTTCCAACCTTTTGATCCCGGATTTGCCACGTTTGTCATTTCGCAGAAATCCGGGGTGGGCTATACGCCGCGTTTGCCCGACCACTCAAAACTCAAAACTCAAAACTGACAAACCGCAACCCGCATCGCGTTTGTGCTGTTTAGCGGGTTCCGTACTTTTGCGCCACATCTTCCGATGGACACCTTACAGATGAACGAAGAGAAAAAAAGCGACGACGCGTTTGTCAACCCGATTGACAAGGACAAAGTGGCCGAAAATCCCGGTCTGCTGCCCTATTCGCACACCGCGGGCGGCGCGGTCATCCGCCCAGAGGACAAGGGCCGTATCCGCGGCAACGCCATGACGGCCATGTACGACCAGACCGACCGCCAGATGGAGCAGTTGCGTCGGCAAATGGAAACGCTGGTGACTCAGGCCAAGTCCCTGCAAAACCGCATGAGCGTTTCGGAAGCGATCTATCAGGCAGACATTCCGTTCCAACCGGTCATCCACCACGTCTACCACCTGTACCAGCGCAAAAGCGACGGCTCGCACCTCCTTTCGATGATCGCTCCTCACGAGTGGGGCAAACGACAGCCGTACGAGCACTTGGCAACGGTGCGGCTATTGGGCGACCACACCTGGGAGGTCATGTAACCCCGGCATCTTCTGTTTCCTGCTTCACCTTTTGCCATTTTTCCAGGAGTTCGCGGGATTTTTCGGAGAGCGATTCCGGGTCGAACGAAAACGAAGCGAGTATGTCGAGCAGGCAGTTGATGCGGGCCTCTGTATCGAAAAACTTGCTCACCACCGCGATCTTCCGGTGCTCGACAATGCAGTAGCCGCTCTGGAAATTGCCTTTTTCGTACCGGATGGCATAGTCCAGCTCGGCAAAAAGGTCTTCCAGTTTTTTCAACGAAGTTTGAGTGTAGCGCATAAGCGTTCTATCTTGGCCCGCGCAAAAGTATCCAAATAACAAACACCACAACAAATACACACTATGCGTCCATCTACTTTTCTGCTTTCCGTGCTCGGGGTCGCGTTTTTTTTCCTGCTTCAACCGCATCGGTCGGAGGCCCAACGCCAGCAGCGGTTCAAGGCCGGCATCATAGCCGGAATAACAGCCTCCCAAATTGACGGCGACCAATCCGCCGGCTACCACAAAGTGGGGCTGCAAGGCGGACTTCGCGGCATCGTCGTCCTCAAACCAAGGCAGGAAGCCAGCATCGAGATTTTGTTTTCGCAGCGCGGCTCGCGCAACCAACCCGATTATCCGCCGGTGTTCAGCACCACGCTGAACTATGTGGAAGTGCCGCTGCAATGGCACTACCGCGACTGGGCAGCCAACGGCGACACGGAAAACCCAGACTTCTTCCGGGTGTACTTCAATATCGGTTTTTCGTACGCCAGGCTCTTGAGTTATGTGGACAATGAAGACGGCTCGATCGCCGGCATCAGCCCGGTGCTGGAAGACCTGAACAAAGACAGTTTTTGCTTTCTTGTAGGCGCCAGTTTTTTTGCCACCAAACACATCGGCTTCACCTTCCGCTACCACCGGGCCTTCAACAACTTGTTCAGCAACGGCCAGGGGGGGCTCAATTTCCCGTCCCTCAACGAGCACTTTCTGGCATTCCAAACCATGTACGTGTTCTAAATGGCCAATCGCGCGGTCATTGACCTCGGCACCAACACGTTCCACCTGCTCGTGGTGGCGCCGCACCCGGACGGGCAGGGCTGGACTCCGGTCATGCGGGAACGCGTGTTTGTGAAATTGGCGGAGGAGGGCATCAAGCACATCGGCCCGGCAGCTTTCGAGCGCGGGCTGGCGGCATTGGCGCTATTCCGGCAGCACCTGGACCGGTACGAGATTCCGCCGGAGTCGGTACCGGCTTTCGGAACGGCGGCGTTGCGCACGGCGCATAATGCACCGGAATTTCTGCGCGAGGTATTCGCGCGCACGGGCATCAGAGCGGAGGCCATCAGCGGCGAACGCGAGGCCCTGCTCATCTACGAGGGCGTGCGCCAGGCCGTGCCCTTTCCCGACAACCGGGTGCTGATCATGGACATCGGCGGCGGCAGCGTGGAGATGGTGCTGGCCGACAACACCGGCCCGCTCTGGCAGCAAAGTTTTCCGGTGGGCGTGGCCGTGCTGTACCAACGTTTTCACAAAAGCAATCCCATTGCCCCGCAAGAAATCGCAGCCGTCGAAACCTTCCTCGACTCGGAAATGGCCGAGCTCTGGGCCATTTTGGAGCAGCAGCCCTCCCCCACCCTCGTCGGCGCTGCCGGGGCCTTCGACATCATTGACCACCTGCTCCTCGATCCGGCGACCAAGCCACCGCTGTACGGCTGGATTTCGAGAGATGACTTTGAGCCGCTGTACGACCAAATCGCGCGCAGTACCCTCGCCGAACGCGAAGCCTGGCAGGGCCTGATCCCCGAGCGGCGCGAGATGATCGTGGTGGGCATGATCCTGATCCGGCATCTGCTGCAACGCGGCCAGATGCGGGAGATTTACACGTCGGTGTACTCAATGAAGGAGGGGATGTTGGCTTGTTGATGAGCACTTCCCGCCTTGTTTGTCATTCCGTAGGAATCCGTCCGCCCTACGGATACCACACGAATGGAGTCCTTTTAGAGCGGACGGATTTCTACGAAATGACAAGCGTAAAGCGGACGGATTCCTTCGGAATGACAAAGGGCGCGGGGCAACCTATCGAGAGATGATCAATTTGGCTAGCAACTGCTGCCCCGCCGGGTACACGACCTGGCAAAAGTACAGCCCCGGACGAAGACACGTACCGTCAAGTTCAGTAGACGCCGAGATCGTTTGTTCCAGCACCATTCGCCCATCTGGGGCAAGTACCTGCACGCGCACTGGGCCACTCCCTTCCGGCAACTCCACAAAAAACCTTCCCGCAGTCGGGTTCGGATACACCCGCGCTGGCGGCTTCCGCAGTTCCAATTCCTCCGCTTCCCACGCCGGCACGGTGTTGCACAGGATGGTGTCCACGCAGCCGTCGGGCGTGAACTTGACCAGCCAACCGTACACGTTGTTCCCCAACGGTGCGTAGCCGCCGGCCACCATGTTGCCGCTGCTGAGCACGCCCACCCCGCCGAGGTAGCCGCCCTTTGAGCCGGTTATGGGAGGGATCATTTGCCGTGCCCACAGGCTGTCCAAACCCGGCGACACCTTGTACAGCCAGCCGTACACTTGTGCGGGCTCGGTGTTAGGATTAACAGCATGTATTTCTCCTACGGCAATGAAGTTGCCGTCAGGGGTGGGGATAAAGTCCCAAAGAAAATTAGACACATTCGCGCCAGGGCCGAAAAGGCGAATTTTTTCTAAATTGAATGAAGAATCCACTATTGCCCAAAAGGGACTTGCTTTTTCCGGGATGACCGCCACGGCCTTTTTTCCGTAAAGTAGCCATCTTTTGTCCGGTAACGGGCTGATATAATGCAAAAACTCTACGGGAGAGTTGTTGGGCCTCCATTCTTGAAGCACCTCTCCATCCAAAGTATTGATAAACGCTATCCACGGCCCCCTGCCGGATAGTGTGTTCTCATTAGTAACATAACCTCCAACAAAAACAAGGAGCGAATCATTGATTTTCAAATAATTGGAAAATGCATCTGTAACTGCATCATCCCCATAGTAGGAAAACCACATTGTATTACCTTGTTTGTCTACCCGTCGAAGAAACGACTGAATTGAAAAATTGGGCTGCTGAACATATCCACCTAACAAATAACCATCGGAGAGTTCGATTGCTGCATCGTAGAACTCTACAAAATTGACCGTATCACGGTACTCCCGAACAAACTCCACCGACAGGTCGGAGCGAAGTTTTACAAATACTCCATCATTTCGAGTGATCGAACTTGCCGTAAGAGCATAGCCCCCATCGGAGGTGGTTATCATGTCAGCCCAGTTAATGTCCATTGCCAAGGTGCCACCAAGTGGATCACAAACTAGTGTGTGGTCAAGTTGAAGTCCTGAAGAATCAAGGCGAGCCACGAATAGGCATTGGCGATTTGGAGGCGTATCCGTACGCGCCATGCCGTACCCAACGATCGTATCGTTGTGGACGATCAGGTTTCGGAATTGGTTTCGAGGGTAGCCGTAATCGTAGGCGCGGTTAAATACTTGCTGGGAGAGGCATGAACACGAAATGCCCACCCATAGCACCGCGAGGAAGTATCGCATAACCTGGAATATTATAGCAGGGCAAGACATCGTATGGCTTGCCCTGCCGGGTGAACATTATCGGGTGATGATCAACTTAGTCGCCAGACGCAGCCCAGACGCATCCATGATACGACAGAAGTACAAGCCGGGGTGCAAGCCCGTACCGTCCAGTTCGGCGGAGGCCGCGAGCGTTTGTTCCAGCACCATTCGTCCATCCGGGGCAAGTACCTGCACACGAACGGGGCCTGAGCCTTCGGGCAATTCCACAAAAAACCTGCCCGCCGTCGGGTTCGGATACACCCGCGCTGGCGGCTTCCGCAGTTCCAATTCCTCCGCTTCCCACACCGGCACGGTGTTGCACAGGATGGTGTCCACGCAGCCGTCGGGGGTGAATTTGACCAACCAGCCGTACACATCGTTGCCTAATGGCGCATAGCCCCCGGCCACCATGTTGCCGCTGCTGAGCACGCCCACCCCGCCGAGGTAGCCGCCCTGCGTACCGGCCTGCGGTGGGATCATCCGCTGCGACCATAGACTATCCAGTCCCGGCGACACTTTGTACAGCCAGCCGTACACCTGCGCGGGTTCGGTGTTCGGGTCTATGGCGTTGACCTGACCGGCGGCGATGAAGTTGCCGTCGGGGGTGGGGGCAAAATCCCTAAAAACATTGGACACATTCGCACCGGGGTCGATAAGGCGCATATCCAGCATGTTAAATGCAGAATCCGTGATTGCCCAGAAAGAACTAACTCGCAAAGGGTTGACTTGAAGTGCTTTTTTCCCATAAAACAGCCACTTATTATTGGGGACAGGATGGATATAATGAAAAATTATCTCAAGTGGATAGTTGTCTGGCCGCCATTCTTTTAGAACTTCACCATCAAATGGGTTAACAAAAACCACCCAAGGCCCCCTCCCAGACAATAAGTTTTCATTCTTTATATACCCGCCCACAAATACGACCATAGAATCGCTTATTTGGTAATAATCAGAGAACAAGTCGGTCACATTATATTCACCGTAATAAGAAAACCAGACCGTGAGTCCTTGTTTATCCACTTTTCGCAAAAATGATCTTAACAAATAGTTTGGTGTTTGAACATACCCCCCTAATAAATATCCATCTGGCAGTTCAATGACAGCATCGTAAAACTCCACGAAATTGACCGTATCCCGATACTCCCGCACGAACTCCACAGACAGGTCGGAGCGGAGTTTGACAAATAAACCATCATGCCGATCAAAAGCGGAAGCGGTTAGCGCGTATCCACCATCAGTGGTTACAACGATCTCCGACCAGTTGATCGCCATCGTATAGGCACCGCCTAAAGAATCACAGATCAAACGGCGGTCAATAAAGGCGCCATTAGAGTCGAAACGCGCAACATACAAACATTGCCGATATGGGGGTGCCGCCTCAAAAGTGATACCGTACCCGACAATTGTGTCTTTGTGCACAATCATATTTTCAAGATAATTGACTGGATGTTCAAGCGTGAATACACGGTTGAAAACCTGCTGGGCGACACCCTGACACGAAATGCCCACCCATAGCAACATGAGAACAAATCGCATGGCTTGGAAAAATTGTGGCAGGACGAACCATCGCGTGATTCGTCCTGCCGGGTGAGCATTTATCGGGAAATCATCAGTTTGGCCATTAAGCGTAGCCCAGAGGCATCTGCAATACGGCAGAAATAAAGACCGGGGTGTAAAGCCGTGCCATCCAATTCGGCGGAAGCATTGAGCGGTTGCTCCAGCACCACTCGCCCATCCGGTGAAAATACCTGCAAACGAACAGGGCCGGAATCTTTCGGCAGTTCAACGATGAATCTTCCGGTTGTAGGGTTTGGGTACAATCGAATCGGATTCGCAGTTGCGGGCTCTTTCGCCACAGTCGTCTGTGCGGGCCGGAGCGATCCGCCCCCGCAATTGGGCAGCACCTCCCGGCCATTGCCCAACAGCAGCACCCGAGCCAAAAAGCCAGGTTCGTTGCAGTTTTCGGCCCAGCCTTCGAGGCTGTCGAGCGCCGTGGCGGGCAGGCGGTGCAGGTCGGTTTCTGCCTCGGCGTAGGGGCGCACCACGGCCAGCACCTCCGCGAACTCGTCCAGTTCATCTGCTTGGGCCTCGCTCAAGTCGTTGCGGGCCGGAATACTGTCCAACCAAGCGTCGTAACCCTCCAGATCGCCCGTGAAAAAGGCGTGGCGGGCCAGACGCAGATCGGTCTCGTAGGCTCGCAGGTGTCGCGTCCACAGCAGCACGGAGTCCGTGCGGGTGCCCGTGGAATCCAGCGCAAAATCGCGGATCACGCGCCCGCCCCAATAGTCCATGGCCGAGCGGTAGGCGTTGAGTTCCGGCAGCAGGGCTGCCTGGTCTTCCGGGTCGGTCAACTGGTCGTACTCGTCTTTTGTGGTCAGCCAAGATGTTTGATTTATGAAAAAGGTGTCCTTCCAGACTATCGGCGGGCCTTCAGTGGCGCAGGGCGCCGGGCAGTCGTCCACGAATGCGGAACAGTTCGGGTTTGGGAAGGTCGCTTCTTTCAGGATCATCGAGCCAGAAAAACCGCTTCCCGTAGTCAGCACCTGCCCGACGGTGTCCCAGAAGTAATAGGTGATCGGTGCACCATAGTTGGACCACGTGTAGCCGTTGCCGCTGAAACGATTGCCGGCGGCAGTACTTGATATGGTGAATGGGTTTTCATCTCCTTGAATCATCCTGACCGACCCGTCGGGGAACACGTTGTACGCCGCCTGGTTGTCGGAGTGAACGTTACATTCGTAGCGCAGGCCGGTGGGACCGCCGTTGTTGCCGGCAGCATTGTTGCCCACGTCTAGATCCCAGTAGGTATTATGCCGAATGGTGTTCTCCTTGCTGCCCGTGCCAGCGCAATCAATGCCGAAGTAGTAGTCTGATTCCACGTCGCCACCGTAAAAATAGTTGTTCGCCAGGCCGATGCCATCCGGCAAGGCGTACCCAAACAGGCGCACACCGGTGATAATCTCGGACTCCTGGGGGCACATCTGCGGGCGGGCGACAAAGAAGTTGTTGCCGACGATGCGGAAGTTGTCCGGCAGGTCGGATTCGATACCGGTGTAGCAGTCGAAAAAACTGCTGTTTTCTACGGTGTATATGCTGAAATCCGAAGTTTTGCCATAGGCTTGTACGCCCCGGTCGAGGTAGCGAAACAGGCCGGAGCGCACTTGAAATGTCGATTCATCGGCCACCAGACCTTTTGCCCGCGAAGTTCTGCCCGTACAATCTTCCGTTCGGAAATCACATATCCAAGTACCGGAGAGGTCGAGGCGGGTTTGTCCGCGCATGTACAGCAGGGTCGGTTGTTTTTCCGGGCCTCCACGGTAGTCATCGTCCAATGTCAAAAATGCGCCGCTGACGGCATTGGCCTTCGGCTCTTTCTGGTAGTAGTAAAGCCCGAGCGCATTGGTGCAGTTTCTGATCCTGCCGAACACTTCTATGATACCCCCAGCCAACAGGTGCGGGTTGTGCGCTTGCTCGAATCCGCGTGCCGATACGCCGTCCACGGCGTGTTCTACGATTCCCGTGGAATTCAACACGAACCGGCCCTGCTCGCTTGAAGGCATGCCAAGGGAATCTTTTTGAGGCTGGTTGGATGCCCCTTCCACCACGATCCCGCCCCACATCCCACCGCAGCCGGCAGTGATCAGGCCGTTCACGATCAGCGTGCCGCCCCGCCGCACCACGATGTAGGTGCCAGGCGCCATTTCCAGCACGCTGTCCACCACGAGCACGGCGCCGTCGGGCACGATGATGTTGGCCGACTTGCTCACGGGATCATCCCAGACCACGGTGTCGGCGGCCACCGTCTCGGGTGCCACCAAAAGAGCGCCCAGCAGCGCGGAGTTTTTCAGGTACAGCCGCATGCGCCGCACCTGCTGGTCGCTGAAGCGATCATTGCAGCGCAGCGGGCGGGAATACGACATGTAGTTTCTGAAAATGTCAAGCGACACGCCCGAGGGCGTTACCGAGGTTTGGCAATCGCTGGAAACTACGATAACCGTGTCTATCCCGTGCTTGGGCGTATCGCCCACCATGTCGCCACAACACTGGTCGGGCAGGGAACCGTAGCCGGCCCGACAGCCGCTCGGCGCCGAGCAGGACACGTCAGGCCCCTCGTACACATTGCTCTGACTTGTAAAGTCGAATGTGTGCGCCAGTCCGAAACAATGGCCCACCTCGTGAATGACTACGGGCAGGTTGCTGCCGGGGACGGAGTCCTCCATGCCGTTGATCCTAAAGTACTTTGCAGGCAAGGTATTGACAACTACTGCACCGGTAGCAAGGCCCTCGTCGGATTGGACGAGCATCGTCAGTCCGTCCGAAAATATCGGAGGATCTTCCTGGTTTTCCTGGGTGAACACCGTGTGGCAGGTCCCGGCATCGCCCTCGCCCGGTACGAAAAAAATATCATGCTTGTTGAATTCTCGGTTCAGCAGGGCAAAGGTTGCGGCCGTCCGGCGCCGGAGCTCGGTCGTCCCCAAGGAATCGGCCCAGGCATCGGTCGAGGTTTGCGCATAAACGACGTACAGACGCACGAAGAACTTGCCGTGTACCGTGTCGTAGGGTCCGGTATAGTGCGGGTCGAACTCTTGCGCCCGCGCAGCGTGGCTAAGCGCGAGCATGGCGAGAAAAATTAAGGCGGTTCGGAGAATCGAAGAGGTTTGCCCCCCCCCCTGTCAGTTGAGCGGCATTGGTGTGTATCTGTTTTTTCATCGGTGGTGATTTTTAATAAACGGAAGTTGTGGATGAACAGGTAAAAGTAGGCAAAACCATAAGCCCGAACGGGCATACTGGCCCCATTTTATTGCCAATATCAGCACCAAAGAAAAAGAGCCGTACCTGGCGCAAGACCAGTACGGCTCCTATAGCATTCTTTTGGCAAACTGGATAACACCGCTCAATCCCCCACTTTCACCAATTTTTTCGAGGAGTGGTTGCCACCGCTGAGCATTTCCACGGTGTAGAGGCCGTTGGACAGGCCTGAACGCGCCAGCAAAACCGTGTGCTCACCGACGGGCAGGGTCTCGTTTTCGTACCAGCGGTACACCTCGTCGCCGAAGGCATCGAGCAGGCGCAGGCTGACGGGGCCTTCCGTTTTGACATCGAACCGGACGCGCAGATTGGCAGTGAACGGGTTGGGGAAAGCCTCCATGCCGCTTGCGCTGGCCGCGACATTTTTGGCGTCGGGCTGCCCGCTGCGACTGTCCGTGCCGTCGGTGAGGGGCGACACGATGGACGATGCGCAGGGGTCAATGAACGCGTGGAAGTTGTCGCCGCTGGTGAAACCGGGTTTCAGGATGACCGCATGGCCCGCCTCGAACACCACCGACGCGCCGTTGGAGGGGCTGATGTCGCAGTCGGAGCGGATGTCGTTGAACACGTCGAGGTGGTACGGCAATCCGAGGATGTGTACGAGGTCGAGCACGGGACAGTCCACCTCGATGTCGTACCCAAAGCCGTCGCCGGCATACACGCCCGCGGCGTTCCAGGCGCGGGCACACTGGAGCACTTCGTTGGAGCAGTTGCCGAACAGGTCAATGGCCGCCTGGATGGCGCCTTGTTTGGCATCGGCGTAGTCGGACGAGGCGCCGAGATACTGGGTCAGGCTGCGGTAGGCGATGCGTGCGGCGCTGCCCGAACCGATGCCCTGCACGGCATAGGTGTCACCGTTGTCGTTGACACCGGTACCGCCCTGGCTGAGCAGGAAGAACCAGAAGTTTT
>Ga0268299_1002068_pt1 | contig 27021 bp, 24 predicted proteins | sample NOBtaG_FD_193484 | JGI IMG/M metagenome (GOLD analysis project Ga0268299, IMG submission 193484) | Activated sludge microbial communities from bioreactor in Nijmegen, Gelderland, Netherland - NOB reactor | ecosystem: Engineered > Bioreactor > Aerobic > Activated sludge | place: Netherlands...
CCAACTACGACTGAAACTGGCATCTTGGACTTCCCCTCATGATTTACAAACCGTGGCTAACTTACTGTGGAAGAAGTCAAATGATCCTGCATTCTCTATCACATATGCTGCTACATCTCTCAACGAATCAATCTTCTGCTCAACATCATGAGAATCAGCCTTCTCGAAATCAAAGCTTTTACCTTCTCTTCGTACACATCTAGCTTTCCTGATGTCCTTCGGTGCAATCAAATGAATATGTGTGAACTGAGGTCCAAACATCTCAGTCAAGTATGCATGATCCTCTGGGAACCGTAGACCATCAATCACGATAGTTCTACTGGCACCTAGCTTGGTCAACAATTGTTGCCCCAACCACCTTTGTCCGTATCTCTTGTTGATTCGCCGACCTTCATTTTGCAAAGCAGTTCGATCGTGCACTCCTCTCTTACTGGTCAACTTGGCTTGAATCACTTGACTATATCGTCCATAGGCGAACCCTGACTTGCGCTCTAAGAATTCTGCTGCGGTTGTCTTCCCTACTCCCAACGCGCCACTAAAACCGATGACCTTCGTGGAACGCAGCGAAGTGATGTCCGCCTTCAAGTCGGGAATAATAAGACCCTCATCGCCAAACGGAACTTCTCCAAGCCTTTCAAACATGCCAGACCAAAAAAATACGCCTACTATAGCAGATGTGATAGCGTCCAATTCGTCGTGAGAGACAGTCTCTTTGACAAATGCACCCGTTATTCCAAACTCGACAAGTCCTCGTTCCAAAAATTCCAAACTTGCGCGTTTACGTGGAATGCCTAGAATATCTTGTGCAGCACCGGGATAACTTTCTATTACAGGGAATCCAAGCGCTCGAAATCGGTTAGCCAGACGGATACCTCGATCAGTAAGTTTCTGCATGCTTGGAATAAGCGCAGGATAGACGTTGACACCTCTCCGCTTCAATACCCGTTCGCAATAACGCACAATCCCATACTGGGTTCTTCCAGGATCTGTGTCGTCTACAGTTTTGCGCCCGCTCGGAAGAGAAAGCGGCGAATCAATCGAGATGATGCGCGGCCTTTCTTTAACGGTCTGCGCGACTATTTCTTCGTCGCCATGTAGAGGCAAGGTAGCTACTTCATGGCCATCTAAAACACACCAACCAGAAGCTCGAGTCTCCGACCCACTGAGATCTATTCCAACAACCTTAAGTCGAGGATAACGATCAACTAGTGCTAATTCATCAATGCGAACCGACGGATGAACAGAGGGTGCAAATGGCTTAATAACCTTTAGAAGCTTCTCCTCCAAGCTGTCCTTTGAGAACGAAGACTCAAATTCTGAGAATGACGGGATAGAGAAACACTTTTCCTGCAATCCGTAACTCATCAAGAGAGAACGAGCAACTTTGTCAAAAATCAGTTTCATGCCTCGTATGTCGGCATGATTGTACTTGAGAAGCACGCGTAAAGAGTCGATATCACCTCGCCTGTATCGGTGCCACAAGAGTGGTGCGGCTTCTCCTGTCATTTCAGATACGTCGTTGGTTCGTTTAATACCTAAAACGTTCTCAATATCTTTCTGTCCCCCAGTAAACCCTGCTCGCCTAGACAGAAATCTAAGATCCACATGCACTTCCGGCAAGCGAATGTCATGAAATTCATGCCGAATGAAAGGTAGATCAAAAAGAGAACCATTGAAGGTAACGATGATTTTTGAGCGAGAAAGTGCGCGACGAAACTCTGTATCTTCCTGTCCCTTTACGAAAAATCCGTATTCGGCTCCGATGCTCCAACCGATAGCGGTTATATAATCGTAGTAACGACTTAGACCGGTTGTTTCAATGTCAAGGAACAGAGTGTCGCGAGGAAAGGTTAAGGCAATTCTGAAATGCTCTTGACGGTAGAGGTGGGAAGCAAAGTAGCCAATGTCGTCATTGGTCAGCGCGGATCGAGACTCGATAATTTGCTGAGCAAAGGGCGCCTTAGAAAAATACCCACCGAATAGAGAGTATTGGGGCTGGATGTGGATATTAAACGCATCCCATGTCGTAATCCCTCTCTGCCACAGTTCCAATTCTCGTCGACGGCTAATTCCTCTGAGGTGACAAAAGGTATTCTCAAGCATGGCCATAACAGTCTAGACCATCCGCTTGAATAAAAAAAAGAACGATATTTTCATTCGATCGATTAGGAAAACCCTTTCTATTGGTCTTCGAAGGGTACAGCTTTTCGAGGTACCAATTCTATTGGTTGCAATGTCGGCGTCTCCTTTTCCGATGACACGCCCAACTCCTTGAACCGACGCGCGGCCGGCAGGATCCGTGTTTCGAGCGACCCGACCGCCTTGTTATAGGCCGTCACGCTCCGGCCCAATGCCTGTCCGACGTCGTTCAAATGCTCGGCCAACACGGCCATTCGCTCATAGAGATCCTTGCCCAGCCGTCCCGCTTCTTCGGCATGCGCGGTGAGCCGCTCCTGGCGCCAGCCATAGGCGACCGCGCGCAGCAGCGCCATCAGGGTCGTCGGGGTCGCCAGTACGACGCCTTGCGCGAATCCTTCTTCGATCAGGCCGGGATCCTGCTCGAGGGCTGCGCCCAGGAACTGCTCGCCGGGCAGAAAGAGCACGACGAATTCCGGAGCCTGCACGAACTGGCTCCAATAGGCCTTGAGGCTCAATTGATTCATATGCGCGCGCACCTGAGCGGCATGCCGCCGGAGTCCCTCGCGCCGTTGGTCCTCGCCGGAGGCTTCGTAGGCGTCCAGATATCCGCCCAGCGCGGCCTTGGCATCGACGACGATCTGCCGCCCTCCTGGAAGCTGAACGATCATGTCCGGTCGAAGCCGTCCGTCCTCGACGGTCACCGATTCCTGTTCGGTGAAATCGCAATGAGCGACCATCCCGGCCAATTCTACAACGCGCTTGAGCGTGATTTCTCCCCACCGGCCTCGGACCGCCGGCGCCCGCAGCGCGCTCACGAGATTTCCTGTTTCCTCTTTCAGCCGCTGCTGTGATTCTGCGAGCAATCTCAGGTGTTGATCCAAGCCGCCGTACGCAGCCTGGCGGGACTGCTCCAGCGCACGCAGCTGTTCATCGTACCGATGCAACGATTCCGTCAACGGTCTGACGAGTTCGTCGATGGCCTGCTGCCGCTGTGCGAGCTCTCCCTTGGCCTCCGTGTGGAGCGTCTCATAGGTCGCCTTGGCGAGACTCAGGAAAGCTTCGTTGTTGTGCTTGAGCGCTTCACCGGACAATGCGCGGAAGGATTCCGCCAATTCCTGGCGCGCCTGCGAGAGAAGGGCCCGCTGCTCTTCGGTACGTTTGACCGTCTCGGCAGCCCGGGTCTCCGCCACCGCGCAAGACCGGGACGTCTCTTGAAAGTCCTGCCTGAGGCGAGCGTGCGCCTGCTGTTCGTTCTCAAGCTGCCGACGCAGCTCCTCCGAAAGCGTTTCGGCGCGCTGAGCGCGCTCGGACATGGAAGACAGTTGAGTATGGAAGCCGGAGCGCAGCCTGGCCGAGATTGCTACCCCAATGACCACAGCTCCGAGAACGATGCCTGCAAGAAGGCCCAAGCTGAAGGCAGTGCTCTCAATCATCGATCGTGATCCGCGGGATCCTAGCGAGCAACATCCGACAAAGCGACAAAGATTTGGGGCGCTGTGGCGATGAAGGGAGGAACTGCTTCGGAGGGTACGGAAATTCGGATAAAAGGTCAAGCGCGGAAAACTAGAGTCGTTCGGCTCTAGTAAGGTCCCTGCGGCGATCCGCCTTGCGAGACGGATTGCATGTGCACGTCTCCTGAACGAGCATCCACCTGGACCAGGTCGCCATCCTTCAGCACATCCATAATCCCAGGAACGTTAGCCACTGCGGGCAATCCATACTCGCGCGCGATGATCGCTCCGTGCGACAACGTGCCGCCCATTTGAGCGACGAGCCCCCCCGCGATGCCGAACAGCGGCGCCATGCCGGGATCGATGACAGGCACCACCATGATGTCTCCCGGCCTGACCTTGGACCAATCCGTCATCGTTCGCACCAGGCGGGCAGTCCCCGTCACCGTGCCGGTGCTGATTGGAGTTCCTCGCAGGCACCCGTCTGTCGGCCCGGCGCTCTGATCCCGACGGGCCATATCGGCCTCGCCGTTGCGAATCGTATCAGGCACCTGCATTGCCAGCCACCGCACCCGTTCCGCTTTGCGCAGACGCACGACCACTTTCCAATCGTGTTCGACGGCGGACAGAATAGTCGCACGCTCCTCCAGCGTGAGGTAAAACACGTCGTCGGGCGCATCGAATGTCCCGCGCTCCGCCAGACGGCCGCCGAACCCCAGCAACAGGTTTCTGACCGCAGTGGAATAGTGCATGAGATGGTGGCGATTGGCTTCGCGCAAGGCGAGGAATCGACAGAGGCGGCGATAGCACCAGAGAAACAGGCCCAGCCGATCCAGACGCCATCCCAGCCGAGCGCGGATCGCCGCCAAAGCGGCGTTGCGCACCCCGCGCTGCCGGGCGACAATGTCATCCGGCCTCACGACGGGACCGCTCAGCTGGACCCGAACGACGTCGAGCACAATGTCGGGCCGATCGGCAAACCGGGGAGACATGACGTCGGATTCTCCCGTCCCGCGGTGACCAAACTCCTCCAGATACCGATCGAACAGCGTAAGAAATTCCCCGTCAGGAGTTCGGCGTCGGAGCGTCGCGACATCCCACTGTTCGGCCAGCAATCCATGGGACAGTGGTTCATCCCTCCGCGCCACCTCGGCCAATTCCGCCACTCGATGGATTTGCTGGGCGCTGATGACCCTGCCTTCGCCCTGCAATGCCGAATTGAGCAGGCTTCGCCAATCCCCGCCCAGCCATCCCGGCAAGAGCGTGCTGAAGGTCTGCAGACATTGCCCGACGCCGAGCACAATTCCGAAGGTCATTTCGTGGCGGTCGAGCCAGCGGCCGAGATCCTCCAGATGCCGATCAAGATCGACAGAATCCCAATCCCGAATCCTGTCCGGTTGATAGCGCAACGCCTGTTGCTTCATGTCTGCAAAATAGCGGGAGGCATCTCGGGTGGCGCGCTTCATTTCGCGCCACATCAGCCACCCGGCACGCAAACGCGCGGGAAGCCCAAGCCTCGGCTCCGAGGGAACGGCGGTGACCGGTTCTCCGCCCATTTGCTCGGCGTTCATTGAGGGATCACCGCCCAATTGCGCGATCAGACTGTGGAAGAGCGTCAGGTTGAGATAGGGACGGCCGTGGAACGTCCGGATGGAGGACGTCCCTTCCGGAATCCGACAGCCCAACCGGCGATAGTGGCCGATGATGTAGGCGTCCATGAACCGTTCAAGAAACGAGAGTCCGATCGGGCTCGGGACTTCCGGCATGGTTTCCTTGAGGTTGGCCCGTGACCATTCCGAATCACCAGCGGAACGTTGCCCGGCCCGGATGACGACCGTCACGGGCCTGGCCTGGAGAAGCCACAACCCCTGCCGATCGATGGCCCACTCGACATCGACGGGATGTCCGAAGACCGTTTCGATCCGCTTGGCGACCCCGGCGAGTTCAGTCAATTGATGGTCGGAAATCGACGAAGCGGCTCCGGCATCAGGCGACAGGCGTTCAGACCATACTCCGTTCGATCCGACTCGCAAGGCCGAGAGCTTGGCCGTAATGTCCCGTTTGACGACCGTGACACCCACGGCCGGAGAAGCATCGGTACGGACGACATAGTGATCGGGCGTCACAGTGCCATCGACGAGCGGAGCTGCCAAACCCAGCAGGGCGTTCACCACGACGTAGTCCTCTCCCGTAACGGGATCGATGGAATAGGCGACGCCGGCCGCCGCCGCATCGAGCATCGGTTGGATCACCACGGCCATGTCCGGATGCGACGCAGACGACAAACGTTTTTGGAGATAGATCAGAACCTGCTCATCGAAGAGAGAGGACCAGAGATCCTGAACCGCGTCGTGAAGGTCGGAGAAGCGAATTCCCAAATGCGTCCGGTAGAGGCCCGCGAAGCTCGCTTGCATCCCATCTTCGTTCGTCGACGATGAGCGTACGGCCCACAGCGCGGTCTCGTCGAATCCGAGTTCCTGGACGGATGTCTCAAGCCGGTGACGCAGGTCTCTCGGCCAGGAGGCTTTCAGAATACGGGATTGCAGCTGCAGCCGCTGGTGGCCAATCGAGAGCTGATTGTTTCCGGCCAGTCGGCCCGCGAGCAGCAGATCGACCCCGTCGGTGAGACCCGCTTGTCGAAGGAACTCCCGGTAGAAGGCGGTGGTAACGCACAGCCCCGACGGAACCCGAACACCGGCCGCGATCAGCCGGGCCAGACCGCGGGCCTTCCCCCCGGCCAGCGCAGAATCCGTACAGGCGCCAAGGGAAAGAAGCAGCGGACGTTCCATCGCTGAAATAGTACCTAGAGAACGAGGAGGACGTAAAGATCGTTGACATTCGTGCCGGTGGGGCCGGTCACGATGTGCGCCCCCAGACGTTTCAGCACGGGATAGGTATCATTGTGCTTCAACGCAGCATCGAGGTCGATGCCCATTCGGCCTGCCTTCGCCGCCGTCTGTCCGCTTACGAGCGCTCCCGCCACGTCGGTCGGGCCGTCGGTGCCGTCGGTACCTGCCGCCGCAATCCAGACATCCGGAAGCCCGGCAATGGCCTGCGCCGCCGCGACGGCGAATTCCTGTGCCCGGCCTCCCCGTCCCTGTCCGTTTACGGTCACTGTCGTTTCCCCTCCGGCGATGACACAGCAGGGCCTGTGAGCCGGCAAGCCGCGTTGTTGGATACGTTTCGCCATGGCTCCGAATTCCGCTCCCGCCAGGCGCGCTTCACCGGTCAGCCTGGTCGAATGGATCACCGTTTTCAGGCCGGCTTTCCGAGCGGCATGCGCGGCCTCCACGACGGCCGAGGCGCCGCTCCCAATCACGACATTGTCGACCCGCCGAAAGCAAGGCGCGCCGGGCTTCGGTGTTTCCTCTTCCAAACCGCGACGCCCCCTGTCCAAATGCTTGCGTATCGAATCCGGCAACGAGGACCAGAGTCGATGACGCTTCAAACACACGACCGTGTGGCGAAAGGTGGTGGGATCGGGAGCCGTCGGGCCGGAAGCGATGGCGCTGACATCGTCGCCGAGCACATCGGAGAGGATCAGCGTGACGATCCTGGCGGAGGTCATGTCCGCAAGCCGTCCCCCCTTGATCGCCGAGAGATGCTTTCGGACCATGTTGATCTCCTGGATCCTCGCCCCGCTTCGCAACAGCCGTCGGGTCACACGTTGCTTGTCCGACAGGCTGATGCCCGGGACCGGCGCAGGGAGAAGACTCGAGGCGCCGCCCGAGAGCAACACGATCAGGAGATCACGTTCGGAGAGCCTTGAGGCAAGACGCATCAGCCGCCGCGCGGCATCGAATCCGGCGCGATCCGGATAAGGATGGCCCGCTTCGCGAACCGCGATACGCCGCGTCGGAACCACGTGTCCATACTTGACGACCACGAGCCCACCCTGCAACCGAGCTCCGAGGAGCTGTTCCAGCCCCCGGGCCATTGCCGCCGTAGCCTTCCCTGCACCAAGCGCGACCACTCGTTCATACCGTCGAAGATCCAATCGGCGGGATGAGATCGTCAGGATGTCGCGGTTTCTGCTGACCGCTCGTCGGACGGCGGCCCCGCCTTCCACAGCCTCGACCGCGCGTCCGAGCATCTGCTTAAGCAGGGAACTGACAGGGGAAGCAGGAAGTCGGAGCGTCATGGAGCAGGTTCCCCGAACACCTGGGGGACGGAACGGCGAGGCGACACGCGGCACCAAGATGAGATAGCGAGCTTGGCCAAAAGCAGAAGCCCGCAGGTCCGGTCCGGTTTACGGAGTCTTCTCTTGTTTGAAGCACCGGCTCGGACAGGTCTGGCGGGGAACTCGAATCTGGTACACCCCGTGCGGAAGCACATCCTTCTTGAATTCGGGATTCAACATTCGCAATTCCAGGTAGTACGTGCCGAACTCCTCCGCGATCGAGGTGAGCGCCCGTTGAGACTCTTTCACCGTCACGGTGACCGTTTCCGTTTCGAGCGGGAGATACAGGTCCTTCTTGCTCAGCCCCAGATACTTCTCCGGTTGCGAATAAATTTCCTTGGCTGCGATGATTCGAGGAACGTAGCGCATCGTTTCACGAGGCCCGTGCATGCGCCAGTAGTCGTTGATTTTTTGCTCTTTCAGGAGCTTGCGGATCCGTTCCTCGCCCGCATTGTAGGAAGCCATGGCCAGAAACCAATCGTTCTGCTGAAAATCCTTCAGATACTTGAGGTATTTCACGGCGGCTTCCGTGGACATTTCCAGGTTTCGCCGATCATCGCGAACAGAGTCACTCTTGAGCCGGTACCGCCGTCCCGTCGAAGGAATGAATTGCCACGGGCCGGACGCTTTGGCCCGAGAATAGGCCGCAGCAATGCACTTACTCTCGACCAGCAGCATGTACTTGAGATCGTCGGGCAATCCGGCCTCCGCGAGTTGCTTCTCGGCAGGAGGAAAACAGCGTCCCATGCGCTTGGCGAGGATAATGCTTTCTCCCTGGTCTTCGAGAAATTGGTAGAACTCATACTCGATACGCTCACGAACTTGCCAGTTGTCGAGTGGAACCGGTTGTCCGGCGAACGTCAATTTGTCGGGAACCTTGAACGAGCTCAGGAAAAACCGCTCGCCTTCGCGCTTGATCTCCGGCAGGATGACCAGACGATCCTCCGGCTCGTTTTGGCTGTCGAGGGCCTCACTCGGAGGAAGGTCCCGCTCCAACTCCCCGTTGTTTCCCGGATACGGCATCCCATCCTTGGTCGCGACCGAATCGGACTCGGCCCGGGCACCGAGGGAAAGAAAAAGTGTCGTACAGATCAGGAATGACAGCAGGGATAGAGACCCATGACGCAACCGTGTCATAACGCGATGTTCCTCCGAGTTGATCAGCCATTCACGAACAATTTGTTATGCTAACAGTAAGCATCACGGGCGGCAAGCAGTTCGAACACTTTAGCCACGCCTGGCAGAAGATCGTGATCACCTGATACACTTCCGAGGCCATGCGTTCGCTCACGGTGTTGAACACTCGCATTGCCTCCTGTACAACCTGCCCTCGGCTGGTCGACTACCGGCGGACAATCGCTCGGACAAAGCGAAGACAGTTTCAAGACTGGACCTACTGGGGCAGGCCGGTTCCAGGGTTCGGTGACCCAAAAGCGCGGCTGTATGTGCTGGGACTGGCTCCGGCTGCCCACGGAGGGAACAGAACGGGGCGGGTGTTCACGGGAGATCGCAGTGGCGACTGGCTGTACGAGGCGTTGTATCGATTCGGCTTCGCGAACCAGGCGCTTTCGCAGCACCGGTCAGACGGCCTCGCCTTGTCGGATGCCTATATCGGCGCGACGGTCCGCTGCGCACCGCCGGACAATAAACCTGCGCCGGACGAATTCGAGGCCTGCAGGACCTTCCTTCGACAGGAGATCAAGCTCCTGCGAAACGTCACCGTCGTGGTCGCCCTCGGGAAAATCGCCTTCGATCATTACTTGAGGACCTGCAGGGAAGAGGGGCACAGACTTCCCTCTCCCCTCCCGGCCTTCGGGCACGACCGGGCCTATGTCATGCCTTGGCACGTCGCGCTCGTCGGATCCTATCATCCGAGCCAGCAGAATACATTTACGGGAAAGCTGACGAGATCGATGTTCCACGCGGTCTTTCGCCGGGCAAAACAGATCATCGACAACGGACAACCCGGATCGGCCTCTTGAAAACGGACGGCACCGAACTCCGTCCCGGAGTGAGGACCGCTGCACCCTGGTGCGACCGTCCGCACGTGGCGGCAGATTATTTCTTCTTGTTCTGAGACTCCCAATCGGCGAGAAACTTCTTCAGGCCGACATCGGTGAGCGGATGTTTCACCATCTGCTGGAAGATGGCAAACGGCATTGTACAGATATGTCCTCCTGCCAGGGCAGCTTCGACGACATGCTGGGGATGCCGTACGCTCGCGACCAGCACGTAGGTCTTAAAGTCATAGTTCTTATAGATCGTCATGATCTGGCGGATGAGCTCCATCCCGTTGGAGCTGACGTCGTCGAGCCGCCCAATGAAGGGCGAGACACACCAAGCTCCCGCCTTTGCCGCCAGGAGCGCCTGGGTCGGGGAGAAGCAGAGGGTCACGTTGACCCGGATTCCTTCGGCGGCCAGACGTTTGGTGGCCTTGAGTCCTTCCGCAATCAGGGGAACCTTGACCACAATGTTCTTGTGAATCTTGGCAAGTTCCCGTCCCTCCTTGACCATGGCATCGGCCTCGATACTGACGACTTCCGCGCTGATCGGACCGTCCACAATGTTGCAGATTTCGACCAGGACTTCGCGAAATACACGGCCTTCCTTCGCTACAAGGGAGGGGTTGGTCGTGACTCCATCCAGCAATCCCAAACTTGCGGCTTCCTGAATCTCCTTGACGCTGGCCGTATCGAGATAAAATTTCATGGTGTGATCCTTTCATGTCAAGTGTAAGGGAGAACCCACCCACGCTGCCGCCCGGCTATCGGTTCCATTTTCCATTGTATGGAGAACTCCAAGGCATCTGCAACCGTGCGTCACCGTTTGACAGTACTTGCACCGGCGGCTAGAATTCGTGCGCATTCTGTCCTGTCGATCACGATGGTATCTTACTTTGGAGAGTCCCTATGAGACGCCTACTCTGGCTTCCTGCGCTTTGCTTTCTCCTCACGGCTTGCGGTGGCGACAACCCCTATCTCGAAGCGTCGCTGAAGCCGGCGGAGATGCAGGGCAAGGACAAGGCCTGGTTCGAGAAGAATTGGGGGACACCGGACGGAAAGTCTCCCCGCTTCTTCGGAGGTGAGACGTGGACCTACTATCGCATCGCCGGGGGGAAAACCAGCGCGCCACTGTTCAATTTTTCTCCCAACCAATGCCAGATTACGCTGAAATTCGACAAAGAAGATAAGCTGTCCGACTACAGCTATTCCGGTTGCTAGCCAGCCATTTGCTTCTGAAATTTGTCAGCGCAGACTCGACCGCAAAAACAATAGGTCTGTCCGCCGATCACCTCGGTAACCGCCGATCCACGCGGAACAAATACACGGCAGACCGGATCTTGGACCATCTGATTCTTGTCTGCCGGTAGGCGGCCGGGTTCGCCTCGTCCCTTCAGCTCGCGCAGCGCGCTCCTGATGAGAAAATAGAGGATGATCAGAAGGATCAGGACGAAAATTATTCTATACATAGGGGGAGAATAGCTTGGAAACCACAATCCTATGGGACAGCACGTGCCCTGTCAAGAATCGTGACGCTGAGCTTCCGCGTCAAGTCGCCTAGTCTTGTTGGTTTTCTGCCATAGAGCAAAGGGCCTAGACCTAGGGCCACATGGGACTTTTGTTCGCGACAAGCCCAGTACTTCTGATGGATATGCATCCATTTTCTGGAATGCTACAGTGCGTTGCATGAAGACTTGTGACAAATGTCGTGGAACAATGTTGCCGGAGCGCGCGGTGGATTTGGACGCCGGATTGGCGATCACCGTGTTTGCCTGTTTAAACTGCGGTCGTCGGAAGGCTGCAGACCAGGAGCCGCGTCCCCTCACGGCGAGACATTGAAGCCGATTTGACCGAGCCGAAAGGCCCTCTCGTGACAGGCCACCTGACATGTGGCCGTGTGTCGCGATTCTCCTGCAGCCGCGTGGCCTGACGGGACGCTGTCCGTCAGTTCAACGCAATCCCAGCACATCCATCATATCGTACAAGCCCGGCGGACGACCGACGATCCAGCCGGCTGCGCGCAGAGCCCCGCTCGCAAAGGTGTCCCGGCTGCTGGCCCGATGGATGACTTCGATCCGTTCGCCCACGCCTCCGAACAGGACGGTATGGTCTCCCACGATATCTCCAGCGCGGATGGTCTGAATCCCGATCTCTGTCCTTTTCCTCTCGCCGATCAGACCCTTTCGCTCGTACACGCCGACTTTCGCCAGGTCCCGCCCGACGGCCTCGGCCAATACCTCCGCCAACTTTAGTGCCGTCCCGCTCGGAGCATCCTTCTTCAGTCGGTGGTGTGCTTCGACGACTTCGATATCGTATCCATCACCGAGGGTCCGCGCCATCTCCGCAATCACTTTACAGATCAGATTGACGCCGACGCTCATGTTGGGCGACAGCACGCATGGGACCACACCGGTCAATTCATGGATCTGCTTGATATCGGAAGCCGAGAATCCCGTCGTCCCGATCACCATGGCGCGACGATGGTGGGCGACGATGCGGAAATGCTCCAACGTCGCGTGCGGCGAGGAGAAATCGATGACCACCTCGCCCCTATCAAGTAGCGAGGAGAGGTCGTCGGTGATGGCAACTCCCATGCGTCCGCACGCGGCGATCTCTCCGGCATCCTGTCCCAGCGTCGGATGCTTATCGCCTTCAATCGCGCCGGCCAGCCTCAGAGACGCCGACTCTTTCAGCAAGGCAACGAGCCGGCAACCCATTCGTCCGGCGGCTCCTGCAACGATGACGTTGATCATACGCGGTAGAATGAGCCGGGCGCGGCTACACGAGGTTGAGGTCTTTGAGCACAGTGGTGAGTTGCGCCTTGGTATCAGCCCCCATGGGACAGAGCGGCAACCTCAATTCGGGAGTAATCTTCCCCATCAAACCTAAGGCCTCTTTGACGGGAATCGGGTTGGTCTCGTAGAACAACGCGGTAAAGAGCGGGGACAACCGGAAGTGAATCTCCCGCGATTCGTCGACGTGTCCCGATACAAACGTGGAAACCAGCTTGGCCATCTCTGAGGGAACGAGATTGGCGGCAACCGTGATGACGCCCCTCGCCCCGACTGCCAGCATCGGAAGAGTAAGTGAATCGTCTCCGGCCAGAACCGTCAGGCGTTCACGGCACGCCAGGACGATGTCGGAGGCCTGTTGCACCGAGCCGCTGCCTTCCTTGATCCCGACGATGTTCTTCATTCCGCACAGGCGTGCCACCGTTACGGGCAACATGTTCACGCCTGTCCGTCCGGGAATGTTATACAGCACCTGCGGCAAATCAACGGCCTCGGCGATGGCCTTATAATGTCGATATAAGCCTTCTTGCGTGGGCTTGTTGTAGTACGGTGTGATCAGAAGCGCGCCATCTGCTCCCGCTTCCTTGGCGTGCTTGGTCAACGAAATCGCCTCGGCCGTACTGTTGGAGCCGGCGCCCGCGATGACCGGAATCCGGCGCCGGACGACCTCGACCGCAAGCCTTACGACTCGATGATGCTCTTCGTGCGACAACGTGGCGGATTCGCCCGTCGTACCGCAGGGGATGATCCCGTTCGTGCCGCTCGCGACCTGCCACTCGATCAAATCGCCGAAAGCCCGTTCATCCACCTTGCCATTCTTGAACGGTGTGACGATGGCCACTAATGAACCGGTAAACATGACGGCTCCTCTGCCCGCATTCCATGCAAGCTTCTCGGAAGACCTCTTTCCTAGCTCAGAAACGCGGGGATGGTTTCCCCTCTTATCAAATCCTCATATGATTCGCGCGAACGAATCACGTGAATTTCGGCGTCCTTCACCAGCACCTCCGGCACCCGCGGCCTAGAATTGTAGTTGGACGCCATCACGAACCCATAGGCTCCTGCGCTCATCACGGCCAGGAGATCCCCTGGTCTCACTTCGGGCAACGTGCGATCCTTTGCAAGAAAATCTCCCGATTCGCAGACCGGGCCGACGACGTCGACCGAATGTTTGGGCCTGGTCAGGACCGATTCCGAAACGGGACGGATATCGTGATACGCGCTGTAGAGACTGGGTCTGATCAAATCGTTCATCGCCGCATCGACGATCACGAAACGCTTGGCCTCTCCGTCCTTCTGGTAGAGCGCCCGGGTCACGAGAATGCCGGCATTGCCCACGATCACCCGACCCGGCTCCATGACCAGCGTCAGGTTCCGATCCTTGACCAACGGGAAAATGGCCTCAGCCAGATCCTTGGGCAGCGGCGGCTTTTCGTCCAAATAGGTGATGCCGAGACCGCCGCCGACGTTGAGATATTGGATTCCGATACCCTGGTCTTTCAGAGCTTCGACGAGAGCGACAACTTTCTTCAACGCTTCGACGAAGGGCGTCACCTCCGTCAATTGCGACCCGATATGGGCGTGGACGCCTACGATTTCGATATGACTCAGCGAGGAGGCCAGCTTGTATTCCTCCAGCGCCCTGTCGGCTGCAATGCCGAACTTGCTCTTTTTGAGGCCCGTGGAAATATAGGGATGGGTCTTGGGATCGATGTCGGGATTGATCCGCAAGGCGACGCGCGCCGTTTTCCCAACAGAAGCCGCCACCTCATCGATCACCCTGAGTTCGGCGGACGACTCGACGTTGAACATCAGGATGCCGGCTTTCAGAGCGTCACGGATCTCGTCGGCACTCTTGCCAACTCCTGCGAATACGATCTTTGACGGAGGCACCCCCGCTTTGAGCGCCCGGAATAATTCCCCGCCGGAAACGATGTCGACCCCGCTGCCCTCTTTCGCCATGAGGCGCAAAATCGCCAGATTCGAGTTCGCCTTCATCGCAAAGGCGACGACGTGCGGAATATCCTTGAACGCCCCGTCGTAGGCCCGGAAATGACGAGTCAACGTCGCATGGCTATAGATGTAGCACGGGGTGCCGACTTCCTTGGCGACCTGGCTGACCGGCACTTGCTCACAATAGAGTTCGCCGTGGCGATATTCGAAGCTATGCATCCTGGAGGTCCTCGCTGAGAATTTCCAACCCGGCCAGAGAGAATCCCTGCAAGGCGGTCTCAAACGCATCGGTAAACTTGCGGTAGCGAACTTTGACGTTCGGGATGGCGTGCTTGATGGCTTCCGCGTCCACCAACGCTTTGAGCGCGTCGGGGGCTGCGAGCTTCAAATGTTCGAAGTTCACGATAATGTCCATCCGCGCCTTTTCTGCCGCCACCTTCATACGATTGATCAATTCCTGCGCGTTCAACCGGTCGAGTGTCCCCTCGAGATCGACAAAGAGCGCCGCGAATTTGTCGTGTCGCTTGACCTTGATATTGAGCGCCAATTGCTCCGGAGAGAGCGCCTGGGGATCGAGCCGCTGCTTGAGGGCATGCAGCGCGCTGGGGATCAGCTGTTCCGTGTCGAACACCGGAAGCTTGGCCTGGAGATTCTTGAGCACCGAGGCCAGAGGCGACAGGGTCCCCTGCGGGCAACTCCGCTTGACCAGTTTTCTGAACTCGCGGTTCATTTCCCATCGCGCAACAAGCCGCTGCTTCGTGCCCGAAAGGCGCTGGAAGATGTTCGGCAGGGAATAGAATTGGTGGTTGGCCCAGTGGAAGCCTTCCTGCAACTGTTCCGCCGTCATGCGGCTGGGGCGGAAGACGACGTGCTTGCCGTCGTACTTGGACCAATCCCGGTCGAAGATCCGCCCCGCGCTGTTGTAGCGTTCGAACAGAGCGGTTCCAGGGAGCGGCGTCAAGACGTTGAAATAGGCCAACTCCACCTGGTTCTTCGTCAGGAATTCGACCGCGCGTTCGAACACCGCCTCATCGTCGTTGTCGAAACCGAACACGATCCCTGGGTTCACCATGATCCCGTAATCGTGGAACATCTTGATCTCTTGGGAGAATTTTTTCACCCGGTTGAACGGCTTGTTGGTTTCGTCAAGGCAGTCTTCGTCCAACGATTCCATGCCGACAAATACCGAGACGCAGCCGCTCTCCGCCGCGAGCTTGACCATCTCCTCATCGTCCGCCAGGAACAGCGTGGATTGGCAACCCCACTTGATCTTCAGGGGCTTCAATGCAGTCCACAGTTCCCGGCAATAGGCGCGGTTGCTGTTGTGGAGGTCGTCCACAAATGCCACAATGCTGCCGTCCTCGATGCCCACGCGGATCCGTAATCCGAGCAGGAAGGCCTTCCAGAGCGGCTCGTCCCTCAATCGTTCGACCAATTCGCTGCGGATCCACCGCTGTACGTTTTGCAGCTCGGTCACGACTTCTTCGACCGGCCGGCGGCGCGTCGTTTTGCCGTTGAACGGCGACACGCTGCAGAACTCGCAATCAAAGTGGCAGCCTCTCGTGGTAAAGCTGCATTGGCGAGTCATATAGGAGTCGGGGCTCAACAATTCCACGCGCGGACTCTTGTAGTTTTCCAGCGTGGGGAACGATGTCATTCTATACGTCCGCTGCAGTGTCCCCGCTTCATAATCGACCACCAGCTGGGGCCAGAGGTCCTCGGCCTCCCCGCACACGATCGCGTCCGCATACTGCAGGGCTTCATCGGGGCAATAGGTCGGATGCACCCCGCCCAGCACCACGGTCCTGCCCCGTTTGCGGAACTCCTTGGCAATCTCATATGCCCGCGGGGCGTAACAGGTCATGATCGAGATTCCCACCACGTCACACGGATGGTCGAAGTCGATGTCTTGGACCGCCTCGTCGACCAACTCGACATGCCAATGCTCCGGAGTATATGCGGCGATCGTCGGGAGACTCAGCTTGGGAAACCAGACCGCCCGCCGTTCGGATGCCGTCAGATGGTACTGACTGTTTCGCGGATAGGGATCGACCAGCAGTAGCCGCTTGGTTGCGGTCCGGGTAAGCTGCGGGGCTTGTCGGGTCGGCTGAATCAATTGCATCGGTGCCTCCTGGACTTTCGCGCCAAGGTGACGAACCTATCTGCCGCCAACCGGCCGCAGAGGCGGCAAATCCACATCCTGACCCTGCACGGCAGGATCGACGTCGCTACGCTCCACAGGAGCCGCTGTGCCCGGGCGCTGAGCTCCCGCAGCATCGAGGCGTTTCTGTTCTTCGATCGTCACCGCGACTCCCACATTTTCAGGTGCAACGGGAGCTCCGACCGTCCCACAGGACACGGCGAGTCCCCCCGCAAGCCACACAAGCCACCGTCCCATCACAAGGACCGCTCCAACTCCTTGATGCGCTGCTCCACCCGAACCCTGGCCGTACTGCCGATCTGCGCCTTCCTATCGATCGCAGCGAAGACGGATAGACGAGCGAATACGTCTTTATCGATGCGGTCGGAGAACGTCCTCAATTCCTCCAATGAGAAATCGGCGAGTTCCCGCTTGCTGTCCAACGCCGCCAGGACAATGCGGCCGGTCACCGCATGAGCCTCTCGGAACGGCACGCCGCGCAGGACCAGATAATCCGCCAGCTCCGTCGCCAGGAGGTGCCCCTTCTGGACGGCTTCCTCCAATACCTCTCGATTCACCTTCAATCGCCCCATCAAGCCGGTCAAGACCCGAACCGAGGACATGACCGTATCGAGTGCGTCAAACAGGGCAGGCTTGTCCTCCTGCAAATCTCTATTATAACTCAACGGGAGCGCCTTCAAAGTAGTCAAGAGATTCATCAACTGCCCATACACCCGCCCAGTCTTACCCCGGATAAGTTCCGGCACGTCGGGGTTCTTCTTCTGAGGCATCATACTGCTGCCGGTGCAAAACCCGTCGGGCAAATCGACAAATCGAAATTCCTGCGACGACCAGACAATCAATTCTTCGCTCAAACGCGACAGATGCATCATCACGATCGAGAGCGCCGAGGCGACTTCAATCATGAAATCCCGATCCGAGACCGCGTCCAAGCTGTTGGTCGTCACCGTAGGAAAGTCCAGCAATGACGCCGTGTAGCGGCGGTCGACGGGATAGTTCGTACCGGCCAGGGCACCCGATCCCAGCGGCATGACATTGAGCCGGGCACAGGCATCGTGCAATCGGCCTCTGTCCCGCGCAAGCATGTCCACATAGGCCAATAGATGGTGCGCGAACAGCACCGGCTGAGCCCGCTGCAGATGCGTATAGCCCGGCATCGCGACGGTGCGATTGGCCTTTGCCTTGGCGACCAGGACCCGTTGAAATTCCTGCAGTTCCTCCTGCAAGCGACCCAATTGACTCCGGAGGTACAACCGGATGTCCAAAGCGACCTGATCGTTTCGGCTCCGGCCGGTATGGAGCTTGCCGCCTACCGGACCGATTATCTCCGTCAAGCGCCGTTCGATCGCCATATGAATGTCTTCATCTTGCGGCAAGAACCGGAACCGTCCACGATCCAATTCGATCTGGACGGCTTCGAGCCCCCGAACAATGACGGCGGAGTCCGCCGCCGACAAGACGCCCGCCTTCTTCAGCGTCTTGCAATGGGCGATACTGCCCCGAATGTCCTCGGCGTACATCCGGCGGTCGACGCCGACCGAGCCGGTAAAGGCTTCCACCAACCGGTTCGTCTTTTCCCGAAACCGCCCCTCCCAGGCCTTTCCACCGGCTGCCCTTCTGCGCTGGCGGTTGCCCCTGGCAGCCATCAGGACGAGGCCTTCTTTCGTTGCGCGCGGATCTTGAGACGCAACGCGTTCAAGCGGATAAAGCCCTCGGCATCCTTCTGACTATAGACTTCATCCTCCTCAAACGTGGCGATATCGAGCCGGTACAGCGATTGTTTCGACCGGCGGCCGACGAGGATGCAGTTCCCCTTGTACAGCTTGACCCGTGCGGTGCCGGTCACATCTCGTTGGGCTTCGTCGATCGCCGCCTGAATCATCTCCCGCTCGGGGCTGAACCAATATCCGTTGTAAATCAGATCCGCATAGCGTGGAATCAGGCTGTCTCTGAGATGGAGCACCTCTCGATCCATCGTCAGGGACTCGAGTCCCCGATGGGTGACGTGGAGAATTGTTCCCCCGGGCGTCTCGTAAACACCGCGCGACTTCATGCCGACATACCGGTTTTCGACGAGATCGACACGGCCGATTCCATGCGCCCCGCCCAGTCTGTTGAGGTGGGCGAGCAACCGGGCCGGACTCATTTTTTTTCCGTCGACGGCCACGGGATTTCCCGCTTCGTAGTCGATGGCCACTTCGATCGCCTTGTCCGGCGCTTGTTCAGGAGAGACCGTCATCTGAAAGATTTCATCCGGCGGCGCTTCCCAGGGATCTTCCAGAATGCCACCTTCGTAACTCACGTGAAACAGATTCAGATCCATGCTGTACGGCTTGGCCTTGGTCGCCATGACGGGGATGTGATGTCGTTCGGCGTATTCGATCAATTCCCGGCGGGATCGCATGGTCCACTCCCGCCATGGAGCGATGACCTTGAGCCTGGGCGCCAACGCCGTGTACGTCAGTTCGAACCGAACCTGGTCGTTCCCCTTGCCCGTGGCTCCGTGAGAGACGGCATCGGCTCCTTCCTTCAAGGCGATTTCGGCCTGCCGGCGGGCGATCAGCGGCCGCGCAATCGACGTGCCCAAGAGATACGACCCTTCGTACATCGCATTGCCGCGCAGCATCGGGAATACGTAGTCCGCAACGAACGTCTCGCGAAGATCCTCTACGTAGACTTTCTTCACCCCGAGAGCCTGCGCCTTCGCTTTGACGGCCTTCAGATCTTCTCCCTGGCCGAGATCGGCACAAAATGCAACGACCTCGGCTTCGTACGTTTCCTGAAGCCATTTGAGAATCACCGACGTATCGAGCCCGCCGGAATAGGCGAGCACCACTTTCTTGATTGGACGAGTCATGATGGGCGTTATGTCCTTTTCCCCAAGAGTCTTGTCAAAATTGCCTTCTGCATGTGCAGACGATTCTCGGCCTGGTCGATGACCACGGATTGCGGGCCATCCAACACCTCCGCCGTAATCTCTTCGCCTCGGTGCGCGGGCAGGCAATGCATGACGATCGCACCCGGCTTCGCCCGGCTGACAAGACGCGCATTGACCTGGTACGGAGCCAATACCTTGAGCCGTCGCGCCTGCTCCCGCTCCCGCCCCATACTGATCCACACGTCGGCATAAATGACGTCCGCCCCTTTGACTGCGACCTGCGGATCATGCCCTAGCTCGATGACGGCTCCAGTACCCGCCGCCTCCATCCTCGCCCGATCTACGACGTGTTGGTCCGGTTGATACCCGGACGGGCAGCCCAGCGCGATCGTCATGCCCATCTTCGCAGCCGCTTCGATGAGCGAATTTGCGACATTATTGCCGTCACCCACGTAGGCGATCTTCAGACCGCGAAGCGTTCTCTTTTTTTCGCGGATCGTCATGAGATCCGACAGCGCCTGACAGGGATGGCTGAGATCGGTCAATCCGTTGATCACGGGCATCGTCGCTTCGGCGGCCCATTCCTCCACGGTGGCATGGTCATAGGTGCGGACGACGATCCCGTCGAGATAGCGCGACAAGACCCGCGCCGTGTCGGCGACGCTCTCGCCGCGCGACAGCTGAATATCGCCCATCGGTAAAACCAGCGCATGGCCGCCAAGCTGATTCATGCCCGCTTCAAACGAAACCCTGGTGCGCGTCGACGGCTTTTGAAACAAGAGCCCCAGTGTTTTGCCTTGAAGGAGTGGGTGGGGAGTTCCGCGGCGCTGCTTGTCCTTCAAGCGGGCCGCAAGGGTCAACAGGTATTCGATCTCGCCGCAAGGGATCGCCGCGACATCCAGCAAATCTTTTCCCAAACCCGTCTTATGGCGAGGCCGTCGCTTCATTCGAACACCCGGCCGGCTAATGTCCCGGCGATTCGATCGCATGCCGGTTGAATACGTGTGACAAGACGTCGATCAACCGGTCGATATCACGCTCGGTGACGATCAGCGGGGGGATGAACCGCAAGACCCGCTCACTGGTCGCGTTAATGAGCACCCCCCGCCTCAAACATTCGCCGACGACGCTTTTGGCGTCAATTTCCACTTCCATTCCTTGGAAGAGGCCAAGTCCCCGTACCGCGCGCACGGCATGATGGCGGTCTTTGCATTCCAGAAGGCCCTTCGCCAAATAGTCGCCCATCTGCCTGGCTTGATCCAGCACCCGGCCTTCGAGCAACACGCGAAACACCGCCAGCGCCGCCGCGCACGCAAGCGGATTGCCACCAAACGTGGATCCGTGCGAACCCGGCGTAAATGCCTGCGCCACGGAATCCTTGGCAAGGCAGGCACCGATCGGCATGCCGCCGCCGAGCCCTTTGGCCAAGGTCATGATGTCTGGTTCCACTCCGAATTGCTCGTACGCGAAGAGCGTTCCCGTACGCCCCATACCGGTCTGCACCTCGTCAAAAATCAGGAGTATGTCCCGGCGCGAGCACAGCTCACGGATTGCCTTCAGGTATTCACGGTCGGCGACGTGCACGCCGCCCTCGCCTTGGACCGGTTCGACCATAACTGCCGCGGTCTTGTCACCAACCGCCTGTTCCAGCTTGGCAAAATGATTGAACTCGACATAGGAGAACCCAGGAAGCAGCGGCTCATACCCTGTCTGCACCTTGTCCTGTCCTGTCGCCGTGAGCGTCGCCATCGTGCGTCCATGAAACGAATTTTTCATGGTCACGATCTCATGGCGACCAGGCCCATACTTGCCGTGGGAGTAGCGTCGGGCCAGCTTGATCGCCGCCTCATTGGCCTCCGCTCCGCTGTTACAGAAGAAGACTCTCTCGGCGAAGGAGTGATCGACAAGCATCTGAGCCAATTTGACCTGCGGCTCAGAGTGATACAGGTTGGACGCATGGATGAGCTGGGCTGCCTGCCGCTGGACGGCGGCGACCAGGTCCGGGTGTCCGTGTCCCAGTACATTCACTGCTACGCCGGCGACGAAGTCGGTATATTCCCGCCCTTCGAGATCGTATACCTTGATCCCCCGCCCCCTCACGATGGAGATCGGCTGACGGCTGTAGGTCCCCATCAAGATCTGATCGGCCGTGTTCTTCAGTTCTTCGGTGGGCATGGCGATCGTATCCCCTTGTAAAGAAAAGGGACGCTAGCATAGGACGCCCTTGAAAGCAACCGTGAAGCCTCCCTCCCAGTCCGGTCTCCCAATGTGATAGTCTCACAGCGATGCAACCCTGTCCGCAGTGCACGCAGCAGAACAAGGACGATTCCAAATACTGCTACCAGTGCGGCGCAAATCTCTCTTCGATCGTTGCGGCTCAGCCTCCGTTTTCTTCGACTGAGAGCGCGCCTCTCACCGACCTCGACCTATGGAGGACCTTCATCGGGCCCCATTCGGATCGGTACCTGGAACAATTCAAGAAATTCGGGCCGCCGCAGTCCCCTCAGTTCGCCCTCACGTGGAATTGGCCTGCCTTTCTGTTTATTTCCTTTCTTTGGTTCTTGTACAGAAAGATGTACCTCTATGCCATGATCTATGCGATCGGCCCGATGGTGTCCACCTATCTGACCGGTGACGTGACGGTCGGCATCGTCTGGAGTATCATGGCCGGGGCCACGGGCAATTACGTCTACTACTGGCATTGCCGGGAACAGATCGGCGAAATCAAGCGCAGGAGCGGAGAGGATCCCGCCAGGCGGGAGCAGGCCATTCGAGAGGCGGGAGGTGTGCAAGCTTATGTGATCTGGGTCGGCATTGCGTTCTACGTGCTCTTTCTACTGGCCATGTTCAAGATGGTCCAGGAGGAGCTCTCGGACAAGGATCGTCACCCGACAAAGCCGGCCCAACCAGCGGCGTTGATCGAAGCCTGAGGGCTCGACTGGATCATCGTCTGTGTTGCCAACGCATCCATCCCTGAAACCATGCAAAATCCTGGTCATAGGCCGCTCCGCCCGAATCGGCCGCTTCCTGCTTTTGTTCCAATTGCGTGTACGTTCGCGGCCAATTTTTCTGCCACCACGACTTGAGTTCGTCCGGACCGTAGGCCTGCCCATTCGCATTCAAGATGCCGGCCGCGGTACATAGAGGCGCGATCAGAGGCCAGTAGCGATCCTTCCCCAAGCCGAGGCTCCGGAAATGTTCGCGGAGCAGAAAGACGACCCAGAGTTCCGCGCTGCGTTTCTTGTTGTGCTTGAACGGTTGAGTCTGCCTGAGGGGCACCGGATCGAACGCCTTGACAATCGACGTATAGTCCGGCCCTCCATAGGTCCCGGCGGCCTCCGCCAGGCCTTCGACCACATTGGCAAGCTCTAACTCCATGACTGGCGATGGATTCACATGGCTCACCGCGGCAGGATCGATCTGATGGCCGGGTGTCGTCAGAAGTTCGATGATCGGTTTGAGCTCGCGAAGCCGCGTAGCGGCCCTTTTCAGGATCTGTTCTGATTCCAGCCAGTAGTCCGGATCGTTCTTCGTGAGCCGCTCGCGTCCCGGGGGCGGCAGCACCGTCGGCACCCAATACCGCATCAAGACGAATAGCACATACTCGACCTTTCCGCCGACCTGTTCAATCCGCTGCAGCACGTGGCCCGACCTGATTCCATTGAAGAAAACCTGGGCACGATCGGCTACGCACAGGCGCTCGGCCATCGCGACCCACCAGGTCTCAAGGCCATCGGGGACACCGTCAGGGGAATGTGTGGAATTCATACCAGGAGCCGACTCTTCGTGAGGCGAACGAGCGGCATGGTACTGCCCTGCCTCCGTGAAAGCAATGCTTGACTTGAAGTGGCGATCCAGTATTCTTGTGGCGTTTTCGGCAACCCACTTTGATCTGAGGAGTTATGGTTATGGCTCGGTTGGTATTGTTGCGACACGGAGAATCCCAGTGGAATCTCGAAAATCGCTTTACGGGGTGGGTCGACGTCCCATTGTCGGAGCGCGGAGTCCAAGAAGCCAAGAGTGCCGGCGAGAAACTTCGCGGGTTCGCCTTTGACCGCGCATTCACCTCGGTACTGACGAGAGCCAACGAAACACTGCGGCTCGCCCTCGAAACCATCGGTCAGGCGCATATTCCGATTCAAAAGGACAAGGCATTGAACGAGCGAATGTATGGCGATCTCCAGGGACTGAACAAAACGGAAACGGCGAAGAAATACGGCGACGAGCAGGTGAAAATCTGGCGTCGAAGTTATGATATCCGTCCACCTGGCGGGGAAAGCTTGAAAGATACGGCCGAGCGTGTGCTCCCTTACTATGAAGGGACGATCAAGCCCCATGTCTTGAAAGGGGAAACAATTCTCATCGCCGCCCACGGGAATAGCCTGCGGGCCCTGGTCATGGAACTGGAGCAGCTGTCACGGGAGCAGGTGCTGGAACTAAACATTCCGACGGGAGCCCCCTTGCTCTATGAGTTCGACGGCAAGGGCAAGGTTGTGAGCCACCGATACCTGTAACCCCCCTCCTACCCGTTCAGATGTTCTGCAGCGATTGGCCATAGGTCTCAACCGGCACTGCGTCCACGAGGAGGGAGAGGAGTCGGCCTCGCTCGTCCTCGCTCACGATCCGCTGCTCCTCCAAATACGTGGCCGCTTCTGTATGAACGGCGATCGCACTCCCTGTCTGCTGCATGATCTGACCATAGCGCAGCGCCCGTTCTTCATATTCTGCAAGAAAAGACGTCCATGTGATGGGTCCCAAAGGAGGATCCGTCGTCCACCAGGATTCCACAGCTTGGAGAACGAGATCCTGTACAAGATCCTGGTATTTTCGTGGAATGTGGGCTTTGATTGCAGCGGAGATCCAGAACAGGTTCAAGCACAGCAGCTCACACGAAATCTGCTGGGCTCGTTCAACCGTGGCGTCGATGCCGTATTCTTCCAGGTTCGAAGGCGATATCGTCTTCGGTAACGCGCCGATCAGCGTGTCAGCCGCTTCGTTGGGTGTCATTGGCTGAGTTCCCGCCCACTCGCATTGCACGACCAAGTCTAAGCTTGAGGCGTGAGAATAGCTCAGGCCGGTTGTTCGCTCAAGCAACTTGTTGGCATGTCCACCCTGTGTTAGCATGCCGCGCGGCATGCACCGATTTCTCTCACCATTTTGCCCTAGAGCTTTGGCAGCGGCCGTGCTCCTCACCGGTTCAATCGGCGTCAGCCAGCCGTCCCTTGCCGATGACAACCGGTGGGGGTTTGGCAGCGGTCTTGGATTCACCGCCGGAACCGTCAACGATACCGTCTTTACACTCGGTTTTAACTTGGACTATTACATCGATCGCGATTTTTCCGTTGGTCCGATGATGCTGTTGACCCCGACGGGAGATCTTTTCCAGATCGCTTTTGCGGGGGTGGCACGGTACCACTTTCGTCTGGACAACGGCATGAATCTGGTTCCATTTGTCGGATTCGGATTGATCCATGCCGATCTGGACAACGGAACGGGACCCGGCAGCATCGACCGCAATGATACGAGTTGGTACCTGCCCATCGGTCTCTCGCTGGAGTACCAACTCGCCAGAAAAATCGCGCTGACATCGACGCTCATCGTCAACCTGCACGACATCAACCTTTCTCCATCACTACCGGAAAACGACACCACGAGCGTGGCATTGCTGTTCGGATTCAACTTCGGCCCCTGACAATGGCTGGGGGTCCTGTTGTCAAACATTCCGTCCGCGTGCTTCTCATTGACTCAGGGAGCGCTCGCAGGATACGAGGGATGAACGAGGTTTAGGCCGCCTTTGTGGGCCGCCAGCGAAGTCCGACGCTGAGCAATTCTTGCAGAAGTTCCTTGTACTGATAGTCGGCCTTGCCGGCCGAATCCGCAAAATCTTCGTCTTGCGCTATCTGGGGGTTCGGATTGGCCTCCAGAACATATAAGCTCCCTGCTTCATCCATCCGCATATCGATTCGTGCATAGCCACTAAGCCCTAACGCGCGATAGACACGCTTGGCGAGATGCTGAATCTCCGCCGCCTTCCCGCCTGGCAAATTTCTAGCCTCTTTGGAGGTGATTCCATACTTCTCTTGATACTTGCGGCTCCATTTGACGCGCTCGGTCGCAATGCGACGCGCCTCATCGGGAAGATTATCCATTCTAAGCTCCCATACCGGAAACACATGAAGGTGTCCGTTGCCCATGACCCCGACGTACAACTCACGCCCTTCAATGTAGCGTTCGATCAACGCTCCCGTCTCGAGGCTCTGATGAACAAAGGCTACACGCTCCTTGAGCTTCTCATCGTCCTCCACGATGGAAGCCTGTGAGATACCGAGAGAAGCCTCCTCCGTCACCGATTTCACAATGAGCGGAAACGACAGCCAACTCGGCCGCTTTACGGTCCGCCCCAGCGGCACCACGGTAAAATCGGGAAAGGGAATACGATGGAACGAGAAGAGTTTCTTCGACAAGACTTTGTCCCGCGCAAGCATCAACCCACGAGGGTTGCATCCTGTATAGGGAACTCTGAGAAGTTCGAGATAGGAGACGACGTTCTGATCATAAACTGCCACACCGTCGAATTCTTCCAAGAGGTTGAACGCGATATGCGGCCTCCAGTCTTCGACCGCGGCGCGGAGGACGCCCAGGTCGCTCTTGACGCCCAAGGGTTTCACATCGTGACCGAGCTTTCGAAGCGTGCTGACGACATCGTATTCGGTCTTCCATTGCACGCTCTCCAGGTCCTGCCCGGTCAAATTCTCCGGTGGAACCAAGTCTTCGTGCATCAGCACTAGGACCCTGAGTCGTCTCATACTGCTACCTTATGACGCCCGCTTCGCAGGTAGTTCATCGTATGCACGGTCAACAGGATCGTAAAATCCAGCTTGACCTGCTCTTCCGAAACCGGGACTCTCAATCGCAATTGCTGGCAACGGAGGATCATATCTTCAAGGACTTGATCGATTGTGTATTGATACTCCCCGGTCCATCCGGCGACCTTTCGGCGGACCTCCCGGCGAAACCGCTTCAAGAATGCGGCGGCGCTCATGCGATCGGCATATAGTGAAGCATCAGAAAATAGGCGCTTCAGGTCCGGGTCGTAGAGGGACGGCCGTTCAATGCCATAATGGGCGCGCTTGCGGTCGTAGTGCTCGCGCAGTGTTCGCTTGAGGACGTGCACGGGATCCACCGTCTCCGTCGTCGTAACTCTAGGCTCGACGTCCGCGAGTTCCCTCATGAGACCATCCATGTATTGAAGCTTGCGCAGCACGGGCCACCCCCTGTACCGGTCTGCCCACATGGAATCCGGGGTCAACCAGACGGCGAACGTCTCCGCGAAATCCTCGTCCGGATGGCTTTGCGCATACCACAAGTCAAGATGGCGCACATAACTCCGGCTATAGGGACGGGGACTGTAGTATTTCGGGTACGGATCCGAAGACCGTCCGAAAATCCGCTGCCGGCTATGAAGTC
>Ga0268299_1002069_pt1 | contig 26987 bp, 23 predicted proteins | sample NOBtaG_FD_193484 | JGI IMG/M metagenome (GOLD analysis project Ga0268299, IMG submission 193484) | Activated sludge microbial communities from bioreactor in Nijmegen, Gelderland, Netherland - NOB reactor | ecosystem: Engineered > Bioreactor > Aerobic > Activated sludge | place: Netherlands...
CTGACTTATCATCCGCGCGCTTTGCGAGGAGGAAACCCGATGGCCCGCGCCGCGCGCCCCCCTGCCCGGCCCGCTGCGCGTCGGCGTGCGCCGGCCCCGACCGACGACTACCTGCAGCGCATCCTCACCGCCCGCGTCTATGACGTCGCCATCGAGTCGGCGCTGCAAGTGGCGCCCCAGCTGTCGCAGCGCCTCGGCAACCACGTGCTGCTCAAGCGCGAGGATGAGCAGCCGGTCTTCAGCTTCAAGCTGCGCGGCGCCTACAACAAGATGGCGCGGCTCGGTGCCGCCGAGCTGAAGCGCGGCGTCATCTGTGCATCGGCCGGCAACCACGCCCAGGGCGTCGCGCTGTCGGCCCGCAAGCTGGGCTGCCACGCGACCATCGTGATGCCGGTGACCACGCCACAGCTCAAGATCGACGCGGTGCGCGCGCTCGGCGGCGAAGTCGCGCTGCACGGCGACAGCTACTCGGACGCCTACGCCCACGCACGCGAACTCGAGAAGAGCAGGAAGCTGACCTTCGTCCACCCCTTCGACGACCCGGACGTCATCGCCGGCCAGGGCACGATCGCGATGGAGATCCTGCGCCAGCACCAGGGACCGATCGACGCGGTGTTCGTCGCCATCGGCGGCGGCGGGCTGATCTCGGGCGTGGCGGCCTACATCAAGGCCGTGCGCCCGGAGGTCCGGGTGATCGGCGTGCAGACGACCGACTCGGACGCGATGGTGCGCTCGGTGCGCGCCGGCAAGCGCGTCACGCTCCACGATGTCGGACTGTTCTCCGACGGCACGGCCGTCAAGCTGGTCGGCGAGGAGACCTTCCGGCTGACCCAGGCGCTGGTCGACGACTTCGAGGTGGTCGACACCGATGCCGTCTGCGCGGCCATCAAGGACGTGTTCCAGGACACCCGGTCGATCCTCGAGCCGGCCGGCGCGCTGGGTGTCGCCGCGATCAAGCAGCATGTCGCCCGCACCGGGGCCAGTGGCAAGACCTTCGTCGCGATCACCTGCGGCGCCAACATGAACTTCGACCGCCTGCGCTTCGTCGCCGAACGGGCCGAGGTCGGCGAGGAACGCGAGGCACTGTTCGCCGTCACCATCCCCGAGGAGCGCGGCAGCTTCAAGCGCTTCTGCGAGCTGGTCGGCCCGCGCAGCGTGACCGAGTTCAACTACCGCATCTCCGACGCCCAGGTGGCCCACATCTTCGTCGGCCTGACGACCCGCGAACACGGCGAGTCCGCGAAGATCGCACGCCGCTTCCAGAAACAGGGCTTCCCCACCGTCGACCTGACCCACGACGAGCTGGCCAAGACCCACATCCGGCACTTGGTGGGCGGCCGCTCCGAGCTGGCGCGCGAGGAGCGGCTGTTCCGCTTCATCTTCCCCGAGCGGCCCGGTGCGCTGATGCGCTTCCTGACCCGCATGCACCCGGACTGGAACATCAGCCTCTTCCACTACCGCAACCAGGGCGCCGACTACGGGCGCATCCTGGTCGGCCTGCAGGTGCCGCGCGGCGCCAGGGGCGCCTTGAAGGAGTTCCTCGCGACGCTGGACTACCCCTGCGTCGAGGAGACCGACAACCCGGTCTACCAGCTGTTCCTGCGCTGACGCCTCGCAGCGCCGCGGCCGTCCATTTGTCGTCGTCACGACCCAGGCCCCACAATTGCTCCGATCGCAGCCTTGAACCCGCCATGGCCGTCCAGCGCTCCCTGATCGCCCCCACCGCGCACCCCCGCCTCGAGGAGGCCTTGCGCCTGAAGCTGCACCGCCGCGCCGAGACGGCCGGCAGCCTCGGGGAACTGGAGCCCCTGGCAATCCGGCTCGGCCTGATCCAGAACACGCTCAAGCCGCGACTCAAGTCACCGCAGTTGCTGGTCTTCGCCGGCGACCACGGCCTGGTCGTCGACGGCCTGTCGGCCAAGGGCGACTCGACCATCACCCAGGTCGGCTACCTGCTGCAGGGCCGCTTGCCGATGGCGGTGTTCTCGTTCATCCAGGGCATGGGGCTGACCATCGTCGATGCCGGCCTGGCCGAGCCGATGAACCCGCACCCCAGCCTGCTGCAGCGCAAGATCGGCTTCGGGACGCGCAATGCACGCGTCGCCGCCGCCATGTCGGTGGACCAAGCCCATGCCGCGATCCGCGCCGGCATGGAGATCGCCGACACGCTGTCGGGCAATGCGCTGGCCTGCGCGGCGATCGGTGTCGGCTCGGAGGAAAGCGCGGCCCTGGTCATCTCGCGCCTGGCCGACCTGCCGCTGCGCGACCTCGCCGTGCCGGGCCCGGCGATGACGCCGGCCGCCGTGACCCAGCTGATGACCGTGCTGGAAGGCGCGCAGGCGCGCCACCGCGACGTCACCGACCCCGTCGAGGTGCTGGCGGCCTTCGGCGGCTACGAGATCGCGATGGCCGCAGGCGCGATGCTGGTCGCGGCCAGCAAGCGCCACCTGATCATCGTCGACGGCCTGCCGGCCTGCGCAGCGCTGCTGGTCGCAGCGCGCATCGCGGCGCCCGTGACCGACTACGTGCTGTTCTGCCGCAGCCACGGCCACCGCGGGCTCGACCATGCGCTGGGCCTGTTCGGTGCCAGCGCCCTGCTCGAGCTCGGCATGGAGAGCACCGACGGCACCGGTGCCACGCTGGCCTGGCCGCTGGTGCACAGCGCGGCCGCGCTGCTCACCGAGGTCGCCGAAGGCGAGGACGCCGGGCCGACCCAGCCCGGCACCGCCGGGGCCTCGAGCGTGATCCCGACCCTGGACACGCCGGTCGACGAAGCCACGACCGTCACGGCGCCGGATCGTCCGGCCTGAGCCTGCGGTTCGGGCCAGCGCTCATGCCGGGCGCGACAGCCAGCGCGCCTGGGCTGCCAGCTTCTCCAGGGCCTGCCAGCGCGCCTCGGGCGCCGCATCGATCTGCGCGGCCAGCGCCGGCCACAGGCGCAGCAGCAGCTGGGCCGTGACCAGGGTATCGGCGGCGGCGTTGTGGCGCGCCGCGCAGTGCAGGCCGAAGTGCGCCATCCACTCGTCGAGTGAACGCGCCTTGACCTCGGGCCGGGCCATGGCCGCCAGCGGCTCCAGGTCCAGCCAGGGGCCGCCGCCGCCGCGCCCGAGGTGGTGCCGGCAGGCGCGGTCGAGCATCGCCTGGTCGAAGGCGGCATGGAAGGCCATCCGTGGCGCGCCGGCGACCCAGCCCTCGAAACGCTCCAGCGCCTGGGCCGGTGCTTCGCCGCGCCGCTGCGCCCCGATGCCGATGCCGTGCAGCAGGATGTTGTCCTTCTCGGCAGGCGCGTCCGCGTGCTGCAGCACGGCCTCGAAACTGTCGCCGAGATCGATCTGCGGCCGCCCGGCGGCATCGAAGCGCACCGCGACGGCCGCGATCGCCAGCAGACGCGCCCGGCGCGCATCCAGGCCGCTGGTCTCCACGTCCAGGACGATCCAGCGTCCGCCGTCGGGAGCCGGGCCGCGACGCCGGCGCCACCAGCGACCGAGCGGACTCACCGCCGGTAGTCCAGCTCGAGGCGCTGCTGGAGACGCCGTGCCAGGCGAACCGCCTCCTTCAGCACGCGCCGGTCGATGTCGTTCAGCGCCTCGACGTCGATGAGGTTGGGCTCGCCCTCGCTGACCCGGCTGGCATCGCCCAGCTGCGCCTGCAGCCGCAGCAGCTGCAGGAACTCGAAGGCCCCGCACCAGCCTTCGACCTCGTGCGCCTCGACGCCCAGTGCGTTCGCGCAGCCCTGCAGCCGCGCCCGCGTGCCGGTGGCCGGCACGCCGTGCGCCAGCGCGTAGACACGCGCCGCATCGACGAAGATCGCCGTGCCCTGCAGCTTCAGGTCCAGCGTCGGCCGGCCGGCGCGCTCGCGCGTGTCCAGCGCGCCCAGCCAGGTGAGCGGCGCGCGATGCGTCAGCGCGTTGTCCGCGAGCTGCTTCAGGAAGCGCGGCAGCGCGCGCGCCTCGGGCGTGACCTGCTCGCGCAGGGCGAGCGCCAGCTCGTGCCGTCCGACCAGGGGCCGGAAGTCGAAGTAGATGCTCGCGTTGAGCAGGTCCTCGGGCGCGCCGTGGGCCATCCAGCGGCGGAAGCGCTCGGACCACTCGGCGGGTGTCAGGCAGCAGTCCGGGTTGCTGGCCATCACGTTGCCGCGGCACAGCGGATAGCCGCAGGCGTCGAGCGCCTCGTTGACGCGCCGCGCGAAGGCCAGCCAGCGCGGCCGCTCGCGCTCGGGCGCATCGCTCTCGAACACCAGCGCGTTGTCCTGGTCGGTCGCGATGGTCTGCTCGCTGCGCCCCTCGGAGCCCAGCGCCAGCCAGCAGGCGCGGCCGAGGTCGATGCCGTCCTCGGCCGCGAGCAGGCCCACCAGATGCTCGGTCAGCACGTCGTTCAGGTGGCTGACCAGCTCGGTCAGCTGGCGCGCCCGCACGCCCTGGCCGAGCAGGTTGCGCGCGAATCGCCGCACGTCCTGGGCCACGACGCGCAGCGTGGCCACGTCCGGCGCATGGCGGATCGCGCCGCTGATCTGCTTGAGCGACAGGCGCTGCATCGCGAACAGGTCGCGCTCCGAGACGACGCTGACCAGCCGCCCATCGCGCGTGACGGGCACATGACGCACGCCGTGGCGCGACATCAGCAGCGCCGCATCCTGCGCCGTGTCGGTGTCGCGCAGGCTGTGGGCCGGCGCGCTCATCACCTCGCGGATCGGCGTGTCGAGCGACAGGCCCGGCAGCGCCACGCGCCCCAGCGCGTCGTGGCGCGTGAAGATGCCGACCGGCCGCTCGGTGGCATCGGTGACCAGCACCGAGCCGATGTGCAGCCCGTGCATCGCCTGCAAGGCCTGCGACACCGGCGCGTCGGGGCGCAGGGCCACCGGCTGGCGGTGCGCCAGGTCGCCGAGCGGCGTCTCGAGCGATTGCTCGGCCAGCGTCTGTGCCGAGTACGCCACCTGCAGCGCCCGCCGCGACAGGTCCAGGAACTTGAGCGTGCGGCGATTCAGGAAGTCGGCGAAGGGCGCACTGTCGGCCGCCAGCGCCTTGACCTCGGCCTGCGGCAGCAGCAGGCAGAAGACGTCGTCGACCGCGGTGTAGGTCGCCGTCACGGCGCGCCGGCCGAGCAGGGCGCCGACCGGGAACAGGTCGCCGACCTCGTACTGGAAGCCGCCGGCCGCCATCTCCGCCATGCCGCGCCGCCCCACGACCGCCCCCTGGCGCACGCAGTACAGCGCCTCGGGCGGGCCATCGTCGGGGCCGATCAGCTGCTCGCCCGGCGCGTAATAGGCCTCGCGCGATGCGGCGACGAAGCGCTCGACATGCGCCGGCTCCATCTGGGCAAAGGGCGCGTGCCGCCGGAGCTGGTCGCGCAGTTGCGCCACCAGGGTGGCGGCAGGGGCGTGATCCGGGCTCGCCATGCGAGCACCCGCTCAGCGGCGGTTCGCGGGGTCGTTGGCGGCGCCGGAGAGCGCGCGCTCGGGCACCAAGCCGGCCGGACCGGACGACGACGGCAGGCCGGGCGGCGGGGCCGGCGGCGGGACCGGCGGTGCGACGATCACCGCCTGTGGCTCGGGCGCCAGCAGCGAGGCTGCCGATGGCAGGTTGCCGGTGGCCGGCGGCGTGGGCAGCGGCAGGTCCAGCCGGACCGCCGGCGCACCCTGGGCCGGCCCGATGACCGCACTGCGCTGTGCCACCGACTGCAGCACCAGCGCCTGGTCGACCCGCGCGCCGATGCGGTAGGCCCGCGCCGGCTTGTCGTCGACCGCGATCAGCGCGACGCCCTGGCCGCGGCCGCGCTCGGCGTCCTTGGGCGCCATCACGCCGATCAGCTTGAAGCGACTCGCCAGCGCCGGCTGGGTCGGCAGGTTGGTGACCACCTGCGGCGCCGCCGACGCGAACAGCCGCACCACGTCGCCGCGCGCCACCAGCGCAGCCCCGACCGGCAGCGTCTGCGGCGGGACCGGGCGGGGCGTCACCAGCAGGCGCAGGCCCCAGAAGACGGCGCAGGCCGCGACAGCGGCCCACACGACGAACGCAGCGATACGTGCTGACATGGCCGAAGATTATGATGGAAGCGTCTTCATGAGCCGCGACGACACCCCGTTGCCCAGCGCCCGATGAGCCAGCCTCCCGTTCCGACCCTGCGCCGCCTCCGCGACTCCGGCGGCTTCACCCTCATCGAGTTGATGGTCGTGCTGGTGATCATCGGCGTGCTGGCGGCACTGATCGTGCCCAACGTGCTGGACCGTGCCGACGACGCGCGCGTGACGGCGGCGCGCACCGACGTCAACAACCTGATGCAGTCGCTCAAGCTCTACCGCCTCGACAACCAGCGCTACCCCACCGCCGAGCAGGGGCTGCAGGCCCTGGTGGCCAAACCCACCGCCAGCCCGGTGCCGCCGAACTGGAAGCCCTACCTCGAGAAGCTGCCCAACGACCCCTGGGGCCGGCCCTACCAGTTCGTCAACCCGGGCGTGAAGGGCGAGGTCGATGTCTTCAGCTACGGCGCCGACGGCCAGGCCGGCGGCGAGGGCAAGGACTCGGACGTCGGCTCCTGGCAGTGACATGGCGGGACCCGCGCTCCGCCGCCGCAGGCCGCAGGCCGGCCGGCGGTCATCGCGCGGCTTCACGCTGATCGAACTGCTGATCGTCGTCAGCCTGATCGCGATCGCATCCGCCGTGGCCGCGCTCGCGCTGCGCGACCCTTCGGCCACCCAGCTCGAACGCGAGGGCGCTCGCCTGGCCGCCTTGCTGGAAACGGCGCGCGCCGAGGCGCGCGCGGCCGGCGTGCTGGTGCAGTGGGTGCCGGACCCGGAGTCCGGCAGCTTCCGCTTCGTCGGCCTGCCCGCCTCCCTCGACCTGCCGAGCGGCTGGCTCGATGCCGGCGTGAGCGCGGAGGTGCGCGTGTCCACGGGTCTCACGCGCGCGGCGATCCTCGGCCCCGAGCCGGTGATCGGCGCCCAGCGCATCGTGCTGCGCCTGGCCAGCCAGCGCCTCACGCTGGCCACCGACGGCCTGGGGCCGTTCGCGGTCACCGACGCCGAGGGCCCCGTCGATGCGCCGCGCTGAGCGCGCCGGCCGGCAGCGCGGCCTGACGCTGATCGAGGTGCTGGTCGCGCTGGCCATCGTCGCGGTGACGCTGGCCACCGGCATCAAGGCGGCCGGCGCCTTGACCGGCAACGCGCAACGGCTGACCGAGGTGACCGCCGCGCAGTGGTGCGCCGACAACCAGCTGACCGGCCTGAAGCTCGCCAAGGCCTTCCCGGGGGTCGGCGACAACGACTTCGTCTGCGTGCAGCTCGGCGTCGAGTACCGCGGCCGGCTGGTGATCCGGCCGACGCCGAATCCGAACTTCCGGCGCGCCGACGCGCTGGTCTCCGATGTCAACGGCGTGCCGCTGCTGACCCTGTCGACCATCCTGTCGAGGTACTGACCCATGGACCGGCGTCGCGCGGCAGGCTTCACGCTGATCGAGGTGCTGGTCGCGCTGATGATCATGGCGGTCATCGCCACGATGGCCTGGCAAGGGATCGATGCCGTCGTGCGCTCGCGCGACATCAGCGTCCAGCGCGTCGAGCAGCAGCTCCGGCTGCAGTCGGTGCTGGCGCAATGGGAAGCCGATCTCGCCGAGGTGCAGGACAGCGGGCAGCTGCCCGCCCTGCAGTTCGACGGCGCCAACCTGCGGCTCACGCGCCGCAGCGCCAACGGACTGCAGCTCGTGGTCTGGTCGCTGCGCGGCGGCAGCTGGACGCGCTGGACGAGCCAGCCGGTCACGCGGGGCAGCGAGCTGCAGGAGCTGTGGCTGCGGTCCCAGCAGCTGCTGGGCAACGAGCCCGAGCAGCTGCGCGCGCTCGCCGGCGTCGCCGGCTGGCAGCTGTACTACTGGCGCGGCAACGCCTGGAGCAACGCGCAGTCCAGCGGCGACGTGCTGCTGCCCGGCACCGCCGCCTCGGCGCCGGCCGCGACCGTGCGCCAGGCCCTGCCCGGCGGCGTGCGCCTGGTGCTGGGCTTCGACGCCGGCAGCGGCTACACCGGCACGCTGACGCGCGACGTGCGACTCGGACCGCAAGGATCATGAACCCTCGAGCCCGATTGCAGCGCCAGCGCGGCGCCGCCCTGCTGGCGGCGATGGTGATCGTCACCCTGGTGGCGACGCTGGCGGCCGCGATGGTCTGGCAGCAGTGGCGCGCCGTGCAGATCGAGGCCGCCGAGCGCTCGCGCGCCCAGGCCCACTGGATCCTCACCGGCGCCGTCGACTGGGCCCGGCTGATCCTGCGCGAGGACGCGCGCTCGGGCCGGCCGACCTCGCTGGGCGAACCGTGGTCCACGCCGCTGGCCGAGGCCAAGCTGTCGACCTTCCTGGCCATCGACCGCGACAACACCGACGACGCGCCCGAGGCCTTCCTGTCCGGTTCCATCACCGACATGCAGGCGCGCTACAACCTGCGACGGCTGGTCGAGGTCACCGGCCAGGAAGCCCAGGACGAGGAAAAGGTGCTGGCCCGCCTGCTCGAGTTCGTCGGGGCCAGCGGCGCACAGGCCCCGGCCATCGCACGCGCGCTTCGCGACGCGGCCCCGGCCGCCGCGGCCAGCGCCCCGACCGGCGACCCGCCACTGATGCCCGAGCGCATCGAGCAGCTGAGCTGGCTGGGCATCGACGCCGAGACACTCAAGCTGATCTCGCCCTACGTCACGCTGCTGCCGATCAACACCGCCGTCAACCCCAACACCGCCTCCAAGGAAGTGCTGGCCGCCGTGATCGACGGTCTCGACCTGTCCGGCGCCGAACGGCTGGTGCAGGCGCGCCAGCGCACGCCGTTCCGCAACGTGACCGAGGTGAGCGTGCTGCTGCCGCAGACCGCTCCCACCACCGCCACGCGGCGGCTCGACGTGAAGTCGTCCTTCTTCGAGGTCCGCGGCCGGCTGCGGCTGCAGGACCGCGTCACCGAGGAGCGCGTGCTGGTCGAACGGCGGCAGCTCGAGATCATCCCGCTGCGGCGCCAGCGGGTGGCAGCACTCGACAGCGTCGGCCCCTGAGGATGCGGCCGTTGCCCGGCCGACACATCGCGACGCCGATGTAAGCGCTTGATTCGCGCGGAGCGTCACCGACCCCCCCCTACAATGGATCGAGCCTTTTCATGACCACGCTTGCCGTCTCGATCCCCCCCCGTCCGCGCCAGCGCGCAGGCGCCGTCACGCCGCCCGCGGCGGGATCCGGCGAACTCGCCTACGCGCTCAGCAACGACGGTCTGAGCGTGCACCGCGAAGGTCGTGCCGCCCCCGCCCTGCTGCCCAAGGCCGACCAGGTGGTGGCCGTCCTGGCGGCAGCCGACGTGAGCTGGCATCGCATCACCTGCCCGAAGGCACAGTCCACGCGCATGGCGGCGGCGCTGGCGGGCCTGCTGGAAGAAGCGGTCCTCGACGACGCCGGTCAGCTCCACTTCGCCCTGGCGCCCGGCGCCAAGGGCGGCGAGCCCACCTGGGTGGCCGCAACCGACCGCGCCTGGCTGGGCGGCGAGATCGCTGCGCTCGAGAAGGCCGGCCTGCGCATCGACCGCGTCGTGCCCGGCGCCTGGCCCGACGAGCCGGCCACCGGCCATTTCGCCGAGACCCACGACGACAACGGCTCCGGTGTCGGCGGCCTGGGGCTGTCGCTGACCTGGGCTCATCCCGGCGGCGTGGCCTGCTGGCCGCTGCAGGGCGGGCTGGCGCGCGCCCTGCTGCCGCAACCGCTGCCGCCCGACGCGCGCTTCACCGCCACGGCCGCCGTCGCCGCGCCGGCCGAGCGCTGGCTGGGCGCCACCGTCCGGGTCCAATCGCCGGGGGCGCAGGCGCTGAACGCCGCGCGCTCGCTGTGGAACCTGCGGCAATTCGGCCTCGCGCCGCGCCACCGGGGCCTGAGCGCCCTGCGCGAGGTCTGGCGGCGCTTTCGCGGATCGACCTGGCGCCCGGTGCGCCTGGGTCTGGTGGCGCTGGTCGCCGTGATGCTGGTCGGCCTGAACCTCGCCGCGTGGCAGCAACGCGGCACGCTGGTCGCCAAGCGCAGTGCGATGACGGCCCTGCTGCAGACCACCCACCCGCAGGTGCGCGCCATCTACGACGCCCCGGTGCAGATGCAGCGCGAGACCGACGTCCTGCGCGCCGGCGCCGGCCGGCCCGGCGAAGCCGACTTCGAGTCGGCCCTGCAGGCCGCCGCCAGTGCCTGGCCCGCGCAGCAGCCGGTCCAGACCCTGGGCTACGAGAACGGCCGCCTGACCCTGACCGTCCCCGGCTGGACCGAGCCGCAGATCGCCGCCTTCCGCGAGGCCCTGGCGCCCAGCGGCTGGCGCGTCGAGGCCGTCGACGGCCGCGTGACCCTCAGCCGCGCGGCGCCCGGCAGCAGCGTGGCGCGGCGGACCTGAGCCTCATGGCCAGCCTCGCCCTGCCTCCGTCGGTGGTCGCGCTGCGCGAGCAGCTGCAGGCCCGCTGGTCCAGGCTCGCGTCGCGCGAGCGGCGGCTCGTCAGCGGCGTGCTGGCGCTGGTCGGGCTGGCACTGCTGTGGATGATCGCCGTGCAGCCGGCCTGGCGCACGCTGCGTGACACGCCGGTCCAGATCGACACCGTTGAGCAGCAACTGCAGCAGATGCAGCGCCTGGCCGCCGAGAGCCGCGAGCTGCGGGCGCTGCCGGTGGTCCGGCAGGCACAGGCCGAGGAAGCGCTGCGCGGCGCCACCGAGCGGCTCGGCAGCAATGCCAAGCTGACGCTGCAGGGCGAACGCGCCACGCTCAGCCTGAGCGGCGTCTCCGGCGAGGCGCTGGCCGCCTGGCTGGGCGAGGTGCGCAGCGCCGCCCGCGCCCGGCCCGAGGAGGCCAAGCTGTCGCGCGGCCCCACCGGCTACAGCGGCACGGTGCTGCTGAGCTTCGCCCGGCCCGGCTGAGGTCCCTTCATGCAACGCGAGGCACGCCGCTGATGGCCCGCTCCTTCAACCAGCCGTCGCGCTGGCGCACCTCGCTGTTCCGCCGGCGGCCCGCCGACCCGGCCTCGCGTGCCACCGAATGGGGCGAATCCACCTACGAGGGCCTGCGCTGGCAGCGCGCCCGCTCGGCCGGTCGCCGCTGGGCGATCTGGGGCGGCCTGGTCGGCACGCTGGCAGCGGTCATCGCCTTCGCGCCGGCCGCCTGGCTGGCGGCGGCGGTCGAGCGCGGCAGCGCCGGACACATCCTGCTGGCCGACGCGCGCGGCAGCCTGTGGAACGGCAGCGCGGTCGCGGTGCTGACCGGTGGGCTGGGCAGCCGCGACGCGCGCTCGCTGCCCGGGCGGCTGCAATGGACCCTGCGCCCGGCCGGCCTGGGCCTGGCCCTGAAGCTGCGTCACGACTGCTGCCTGAACGGCGAGCCGACCCTGGTCCTCAAGCCCGGCTTCGGCAGCCTCAGCACCACGCTGCAGGGCTCGCCGGGCTGGATCGGCCAGTGGCCGGCCGAATGGCTGAGCGGCCTGGGCACGCCCTGGAACACGCTGCAGCTGGGCGGCGGCCTGCGCCTCAGCTCGCCCGGACTGACGCTGCACACGGTGCAGGGCCGCTGGCGCGTCGAGGGCCAGGCGGCACTCGAGGTGCTGAATGCCGCATCCCGGGTGTCGACACTCGAGCGTCTGGGCAGCTACCGTCTGCAGCTCGGCAGCGACCCGGCCAATGCCGGCGCGGCACAGCTCAACCTCAGCACCAGCGAAGGCGCGCTCCAGCTGTCGGGCCAGGGAACGCTCGGTGCCAGCGGGCTGCGCTTCCGCGGCGAGGCGCGGGCGGCCGAGGCCGACGAGCCGGCGTTGACGAACCTGCTGAACATCATCGGACGGCGCGACGGCGCGCGGTCCGTCATAGCGATCGGATGACCATGAGCCTGCCCCCGCAACGCCCGCCACGAGCCGCCCGCCGCCAGCGCGCTTTGCGCTCCCTCGCTGCCGCCTGCGCCTTCGGCCTGACGCTGACCGCGCTGCCGCCGGTGCTGGCGCAGAAGGACAAGGAAAAGGCCCGCGAGCCGGTGACGCTGAACTTCGTCAACGCCGAGATCGAAGGCGTGTCGCGCGCCATCGGCGCCATCCTCGAGCGCCAGATCGTCGTCGACCCGCGCGTCAAGGGCCAGATCACGCTGTACAGCGAGCAGCCGCTGCAGCCGCGCGAGGCCTACCTCAACTTCCTGGCGGCGCTGCGCGGCCTGGGCTTCACGGTGGTCGAGGTCGCGGGCCTGCTGAAGGTCGTGCCCGAGGCCGACGCCAAGCTGCAGACCGGCACGGTCTCGGTCGGCACCGTCACGCGCCAGGGCGACCAGATCATCACGCAGATCTTCCGCCTGAACCACGAGAACGCCGCCAACCTGGTGGCGGTGCTGCGGCCGCTGATCAGCCCCAACAACACGATCAACGCCAACCCGGGGAACAACACCCTGGTCATCACCGACTACGCCGACAACCTGCAGCGCATCGCCAAGGTCATCGCGACCATGGACGTGCCGGCCAATACCGACGTCGACGTGATCCCGCTGAAGAACGCGGTCGCCGCCGACATCGCGGTGCTGGTGCAGCGCCTGTCCGACACCAGCACCGTGCAGGGCGCGGTGCCGGCGGCCGGCACGCTGTCGGTGCTGGCCGACTCGCGCACCAACTCGCTGCTGGTGCGCGCCGCCAATCCGGCGCGGCTGGCGCAGGTGCGTTCGCTGGTGGCCAAGCTCGACCAGCCGGGCGCCGGCGGCGCCGGCGGCAGCAACATCTACGTCGTCTACCTGAAGAACGCCGACGCGACGCGGCTGGCCCAGGTGCTGCGCGCCGCCTTTCCCACGCCGGGCGGCGGCACGTCCGGCAGCAGCGGCCTCACCGGCTTGTCGGGCCTCGGCCAGAACACCGCGCTCGCGCAGTCCCAGGCCAGCGTGCAGGGCACATCGTCGACCGGCGGCGCGGCGCCGCAGACCACCAGCCCGGTCACGTCCGCCGCCCAGCCGCAGACCGGCGGCTTCATCCAGGCCGACCCGGCGACCAACTCGCTGATCATCACCGCGGCCGAACCGCTGTACCGGCAGTTGCGCTCGGTGATCGACCAGCTCGACTCGCGGCGCGCGCAGGTCTACGTCGAGTCGATGATCGTCGAGGTCAACGCCACCAAGGCCGCCGACGTCGGCTTCCAGTGGCAGGGACTGATCGGCAAGGACGGCGACAGCACCGGGGTGATCGCCGGCACCAACTTCGGCACCGGCGGCAACAACATCATCAACCTGTCGCTGGCGGCCGCCGGCAGCGGGACGAGCACCAGCACCACCGTGCCGTCGGCCGGCCTCAACCTGGGGATCATCAAGCGCTACGCCGGCATCTACACGCTGGGCGCGCTGGCGCGCTTCCTCGAGACCAACGCCGACGGCAACATCCTCTCGACGCCCAACCTGGTGACCCTGGACAACGAGGAGGCCAAGATCGTCGTCGGCCAGAACGTGCCCTTCGTGACCGGCTCCTTCACCAACACCGGCACCGGCAGCGGCGCAACGAATCCCTTCCAGACCATCGAGCGCAAGGACGTCGGCATCACGCTGCGCGTCAAGCCGCAGATCGGCGAGAACGGCACGGTGCGCATGGTCATCTACCAGGAGGCCTCCAGCGTCGTGAACCAGAACGTCTCGCAGGGCGTGGCCGACGCGACCGCCGGCCTGGTCACCAACAAGCGCTCGGTCGAATCGACGGTGGTCGTCGAGGACGGTGACATCCTCGTGCTGGGCGGCCTGATGCAGGACCAGTTCCAGGACAACTCCAGCAAGGTGCCGGGGCTGGGCAACATCCCCGGCCTCGGCGCGCTGTTCCGCAGCGACAACCGCACCCGCACCAAGAGCAACCTGATGATCTTCCTGCGGCCGGTGGTGATGCGCAGCGTCGACCAGACCAATGCGCTGACGCTGGACCGCTACGACATGATCCGCGCCCAGCAGAAGGACGCGCAGCCGCAGCCGAAGGCACTGCTGCCGAACTACGATTCGCCGATCATCCCGCCGCTGCGCGCACCGGGCGCCAGTTCGCCGGTCAGCGTGCCGCCGCCGCTGCAGCCGGGCGCCTCGGCCCCGTCGTCCAACTGAGGACGCCGCGATGGCCGCGCTCCGCCACCCGCTGCCCTACGCCTACGCCAAGGCGCATTCGCTGCTGCTCGAGGACAACGGCAGCCAGCTGGTGCTGTGGGCCGGCGACCAGGTCTCGCCGACGGCGCTGGGCGAGGTGCTGCGCCTCTACGCCGTCGACGCGCTGGAGCGCGAGGCGCCGGCCACGCTGTCGCAGCGCATCGCACGCGTCTACGCTGGCGGCGAGTCCAGCGCCGCGGCGGTGATCGGCGAGGTCGAGAGCGGCGTCGACCTGTCGCGGCTGATGCAGGACCTGCCGGCGGTCGAGGACCTGCTCGAGGCCGCCAACGACGCGCCCATCATCCGCATGCTGAATGCGCTGCTGACGCAGGCCGCGAAGGACGGCGCCAGCGACATCCACATCGAGCCCTACGAGCGCAGCTCGGCGGTGCGCTTCCGCGTCGACGGCAGCCTGCGCGAGGTGGTGCAGCCCAACAAGGCGCTGCACGCCGCGCTGATCTCGCGCCTCAAGATCATGGCCGAGCTCGACATCGCCGAGAAGCGCCTGCCGCAGGACGGCCGCATCTCGCTGCGCATCGGCGGCCGCGCGATCGACGTGCGCGTCTCGACGCTGCCCAGCGCCCACGGCGAGCGCGCCGTGCTGCGCCTGCTGGACAAGGGCGACAGCACGCGCTTCACGCTCGAATCGCTCGGCATGAGCGGCGAGACGCTGACCAAGTTCAAGCGCCTGATGAGCCAGCCGCACGGCATCGTGCTGGTGACCGGCCCGACCGGCTCGGGCAAGACGACAACGCTGTACGCCGGCCTGGGCCAGGTCGACTCCAGCACCACCAACGTGCTGACCGTCGAGGACCCGATCGAGTACGAGCTGCCCGGCATCGGCCAGACCCAGGTCAACCCGAAGATCGAGCTGACCTTCGCCAAGGCCCTGCGCGCGATCCTGCGCCAGGACCCGGACGTGATCATGATCGGCGAGATCCGCGACTTCGAGACCGCGCAGATCGCGATCCAGGCCTCGCTGACCGGCCACCTGGTGCTGGCCACGCTGCACACCAACGATGCGCCCAGCGCCGTCACGCGCCTCACCGACATGGGCGTCGAGCCCTTCCTGCTGAGCAGCTCGCTGCTGGGCGTGCTGGCACAGCGCCTGGTGCGTAAGCTCTGCCCCGACTGCAAGAAGCAGGACGACAAGGGCCGCTGGCATCCGGTCGGCTGCCCGACCTGCGGCACGACCGGCTACAAGGGCCGCACCGGCGTCTACGAACTGATGGTCGCCGACTCGACGCTGCAGGGCCTGATCCACAACCGCGCCGCCGAGTCGCAGCTCTTCGTCGCCGCCGAGAAGGCCGGCATGAAGACGATGCGCGAGGACGGCGAGCGCCTCGTCGCATCCGGGACCACGTCGCTGGAAGAACTGCTGCGCGTCACTCGAGAGTAAGCCGTGCCGGCCTACCGATTCGAAGCCCTCGACGCCGCCGGCAAGCCCAAGAGCGGCCTGCTCGAGGCCGACAACGCCCGGGCGGCACGTGCGCAGCTGAGGCTGCAGCAACTGGTGCCGCTCGACGTCACGCAGGTGATGTCGCAGGCGGCCAACACCGGCAGCTTCCGCTTCGGTCGCCGCGTCTTCACCAGCACCAGCCTCGCGATCTGGACGCGGCAGCTGGCCGGGCTGGTCGGCTCCGGCCTGCCGCTCGAGCGCGCGCTGACCGCGCTGACCGACGAGGCCGAGGACCCGCGCCAACGCGAGTTGCTGGCCCACCTGCGCGCCGAGGTCAACGCCGGCTCGCCGTTCGCACGCGCCCTGGCCAGCGCGCCGCGCGAGTTCGACGACGTCTATCGCGCGGTGGTCGGTGCCGGCGAGCAGAGCGGCCAGCTCGGCGTCGTGCTCGACCGCCTCGCCGACGACCTGGAAGAACGCCAGGAGCTCAAGGCCAAGCTGATCGGCGCGGCGCTCTACCCGGCCATCGTCTCGCTGGTGGCGGTGGTCATCGTGGTCTTCCTGGTCACCTACGTGGTGCCGCAGGTCGCCAGCGTGTTCGCCGGCGGCAAGCGCGCCCTGCCCTTCCTGACCAGCGCGATGCTCGCCATCAGCGCCTTCCTGCGCAGCTGGGGCTGGCTGCTGGCGCTGGCGATCGGCGGTGGCGTCGGAACGCTGCTGTGGATGCGCCGCAACGACGCCTTCCGCGAACGCTTCGACGCCTTCTGGCTGACGCTGCCGCTGGTCGGCCGGCTCTCGCGCGGCTACAACGCCGCACGCTTCGCCGGCACGCTGGCGATGCTGGCCGGCGCCGGCGTGCCCATCCTCAAGGCCTTGCAGGCGGCGGCCGAGACGCTGTCGAACCGCGCGATGCGCGCCGACGCGATGGCCGCGCTGGTGCAGGTGCGCGAAGGCGCGCCGCTGGCGTCGGCCCTGTCGGGCAAGCGGCGCTTCCCGGGGCTGCTGGCGATGTTCGCGCGGCTCGGCGAGCAGACCGGCCAGCTGCCGGTGATGCTGCAGCGCGCGGCCAATCAGCTCGGCACCGAGGTGCAGCGCCGGGCACTGGCGCTCGCGACCATCCTCGAGCCGCTGCTGATCGTCGTGATGGGCGCCGTGGTCATGCTGATCGTGCTGGCCGTGCTGCTGCCCATCATCCAGCTCAACACCTGGGTCAAGTAGTTCACGCGGGGCGCCACCTGCCCTGGGGCGGGGGGTTCAGCAATGGCACGTTGCATGCTACATAGACCGTCAACAGCGGGGGGTTTGTCGCGTTGATTCGATACTGGCCGGCCCGTACCTTTGCTGCAATGGGTCACTGTGGTTTGTTGTCCGGAGGCTTTGCATGACGTCCACCGCCACCGATCTGGTCACCGTGTCGCCGGCGCCCAGGATGGGCCTGCCGATTGCCCACATGCGCAACGTCTACCGGCTGCACGACGTCGAGCGCCGCCTGGAGAAGCTCCCCACCAAGGAGCACGAGACCCTGCGCGCCACCTACGAGCGCATGCTCGAGAAGGGGCCCGAGCGCTTCCAGGTCAAGCCCTCGGGCATCCCGGCGATGGACCAGCTCTACGACGACCTGCCCAACTTCCACGAGGTGCTGGACGACGTGAAGCGCCAGCTGGCGCTGTGCACCGACAGCCGCGACGCGCTCGAGATCACGCCGATGCTGCTGCTGGGCCCGCCGGGCGTCGGCAAGACCCACTTCGCGCGCGAGATGGCCCAGCTGCTGGGCACCGGCATGGGCTTCCTCAGCATGAGCTCGCTGACCGCCGGCTGGGTGCTGAGCGGCGCCTCCAGCCAGTGGAAGGGCGCCCGCCCGGGCAAGGTCTTCGAGACCCTGGTCGACGGCCAGTACGCCAACCCGGTGATGGTGGTCGACGAGATCGACAAGACCGGCGGCGAGCATGCCTACGACCCGCTCGGCGCGCTGTACAGCCTGCTCGAGCACGACACCGCCGGCGCCTTCACCGACGAGTACGCCGAGGTGCCGATCGACGCCAGCCAGGTCATCTGGGTCGCCACCGCCAACGACGCGCGGGCGATCCCCGACCCCATCCTCAACCGCATGAACGTGTTCGAGGTGCAGATGCCGGACCGCGAGGCGGCCCGCAAGATCGCCGGCAAGCTCTACGCCGGCATCCGCGCCTCGCACGACTGGGGCAAGCGCTTTGCCCCCGAGGCGCCGGCGGACGTGCTGGACGCGATGGCCGAACTGGCGCCGCGCGAGATGCGCCGCGCCTGGATGACCGCCTTCGGCAACGCCAAGCTCGCCGGCCGCGACGAGGTGCAGGTGCGCGACCTGCCCGAGGCGCACGGCAAGCGGGCGCCGATCGGGTTCGTGCAGTAGCGCGGCGCCGGCGCGCAGCCGGCTAGCATCCGCGCATGCCCGTCTCCTTCGCCGGCCAGCTGGTCGTGGCCATCTCCTCGCGTGCGCTGTTCGACTTCGAGGAGGAGAACAAGCTCTTCGAGTCCAGCGACGACCGCGCCTACATGCAGCTGCAGCTCGACCGGCTGGACGCGCCGGCCCAGCCGGGCGTGGCCTTCTCGCTGGTGAAGAAGCTGCTGGCCTTCAACGACGCCACGACCCAGCGCGTCGAGGTCGTGATCCTGTCGCGTAACGACCCGGTGTCGGGCATGCGCGTGTTCCGCTCCTGCCAGCACTACGGCCTGCCGATCGAGCGCGGCGTGTTCACGCGCGGCGCGGCGCCCTGGCGCTACCTGCGGCCGCTGGCGGCCAACCTCTTCCTCAGCGCCAACGAGAGCGACGTGCGCGGCGCGCTCGAGGCCGCCGTGCCGGCCGCGCGCGTCGCCACGCACTCGGCGCGCGCGTCCGACGCGCACCCGCACGAGGTGCGCATCGCCTTCGACGGCGACGCGGTGCTGTTCTCCGACGAGGCCGAGCAGGTGTTCCAGAGCGCCGGCCTCGACGCCTTCCAGGCCCACGAGCGCGAGCGCGCCGAAAGCCCCCTGCCGGCCGGGCCCTTCAAGCCGCTGCTCGAGGCGCTGCAGCGCCTGCAGCGCGAGGGCACCGACGCGATGCGGCTGCGCACGGCGCTCGTCACCGCGCGCAGCGCGCCCGCGCACGAGCGCGCGATCCGCACGCTGATGGGCTGGCAGATCGAGGTCGACGAGGCGATGTTCCTCGGCGGCCTGCCCAAGGGCCAGTTCCTGCGCGAGTTCGAGCCCGACTTCTTCTTCGACGACCAGACCCGCCACGTCGACGCCGCCGCACCGCACGTGCCGGCGGGGCACGTGGCGTCGGGCATCACCAACCTCTGAACGGCCGGGCGGCGGCACCGCCACAATCCGGCCCGACGCGCTCACGAGGCGCTTGCCGAGGATGCCCATGCCCTGTTGTCCCCGCCCCTTCCTGGCCGCGCTGTGCTTCGCGCTGATCACGCCCTTCGCCGCGGCCCAGTCCACCGGCTTCTACCGCTTCCCGGCGCTGCAGGGATCGCAGGTGTGGTTCACCGCGGAGGGCGACCTGTGGCGGGTCGGCGTGGCAGGCGGCCCGGCCGAGCGCGTGACCACGCACCCGGGCTACGAGACCCACGCGGCCGTGTCGCCCGACGGCCGCCAGCTCGCCTTCGTCGCCGCCTACGAAGGGCCGGCCGAGGTCCACGTGATGCCGGTGGCCGGTGGCGTGCCGAAGCGACTCACCTGGGATGGCCAGCGCCCGCTGGTCTGGGGCTGGACGCCGGCCGGCGAGGTGCTGGCGACCGTGCCTTCGCTGACCGGCCAGCCCGAGCGCCAGCTCGTCGCGATCGATCCGGCGACGCTGCAGCGCCGCCCGCTGCCGGTGGCGCAGGCGAGCGACGGTGCCGTGTCGGTCGACGCCCGCACGCTCTACTTCACCCGCAGCGGCCTGCGCGGCGACAACGCGCGCGGCTACCGTGGCGGCGCGATGGCGCAGCTGTGGGCCATCGACCTGGCCGGCAAGGCCGAGGCCCGGCCGCTGCTGCGCGAGGCCGTCGCGGCCAACCTGCAGCGGCCCCTGCCCTATGCGACACCGGGCGGCCCGCGCATCGCCTACCTGTCCGACCAGGACGGCACGGTGAACCTGTGGTCGGTCGACGCGAGCGGCGGCGACGCGCGCCAGCACACGCGCCACCGCGGCTGGGACATCCGTCATGCCTCGATCTCGGGCTCGCGCGTGGTCTATGCGATCGGCGCCGACCTGCGCCTCGTCGACCTGGCGACCGACAGCGACACGGCGCTCGCCATCACCCTGGGCGGCGACTTCGACCAGCAGCGCACGCGCTGGGTCAAGCGGCCGCAGCCCTACCTCGGCAGCGCCGCCCTGGCGCCCAGCGGCGAGCGCGTCGCACTCACCGTGCGCGGCCGCGTCGCGACCCAGGGCACCGGCCCGCTGCGCCGCGCCGAGCTGCCGATCCCGGCCGACGCGCGCTGCCGCAACGCGGTGTTCGGCCATGACAGCCGCCACGTCTACGCGCTGTGCGACATGAGCGGCGAGGTCGAGATCTGGCGCTTTGCCGCCGACGGCAGCGGCAGCCCGCTGCAGATCACGCGCGACGCCAGCGCGCTGCGGCAGGCGATCTTTCCGTCACCCGACGGCAAGTGGCTCGCCCATGCCGACAAGGAAGGCCGGCTGACACTGACCGCGATCACCGCGGCGGGCGGCGGCGCGAGCCGCGTGATCGACAACGCGCGCTTCCGCTCGGCCGAGCCCGTCGTGCAGTGGTCGCCGGACAGCCGCGCGCTGGCGATCGCGCGCCCGCAGGTGCACGCCTACCGCGACCAGCTGCTGCTCTACACGCTGGACGACGGCCAGCTGCACACGCTCAGCAGCGACCGCTACGAGAGCGGCTCGCCCGCCTTCACGCCCGACGGCAAGTGGCTCTACTTCCTGTCGGACCGGCACTTCGCCTCGCTGAACCGCAGCCCCTGGGGCGACCGCAACATGGGACCCTACTTCGACCGCCGCGGGCGCGTCTACGCACTGGCACTGCAGCCCGGGCTGCGCTTCCCCTTCCAGCCGCGCGACGAGCTCGAGGCGGCGCCCGCCGCACCGGCCGCGCCGGCCTCGGCCGCCTCTGCACCGGCCGCACCGGCCGCACCCACGCGCGCCGCGAGCGCGCCGCCCGCGCCCAAGCTGCCGCCCATCGCGAGCGCCGGCCTCGCCGCGCGCCTGCACGAGGTGCCGCTGCCGCCCGGCAACTACGAGAAGCTGCGCACCGACGGCAAGCGCCTCTACCTGCTGGAGGCCGACAGCACGCCCGAGCGCCGCGCCAGCCTGCGCACGCTGGCGATCGACAACGCCGATCCCAAGCCCGAGCTCTTCAGCGCGGACGTCCGCGACTTCGATCTCACGCCCGACGGCAAGAAGCTGATGCTCGTCAAGCGCGGCGAGGGCGACAACGCCGGCGACATCCTGCTCGTCGAGGCTGCGCCCAAGCTGCCGCCCGAGACCGCGAAGCTGCAGGTGCGATGGGGCGACTGGCAGCTCGCCGTCGACCCGCGCGCCGAGTGGCGGCAGATGTTCGCCGACGCCTGGCGGCTGCAGCGCGACTATTTCTACGACCCGGGCATGGTCGGCGTCGACTGGGCCGCGGTGCGCCGCAAGTACGAGCCGCTGCTGCCGCGCGTGACCGACCGTGCCGAGCTGAACGAGCTGCTGGCGCAGATGGTCGCCGAGCTGGGCACGCTGCACAGCCAGGTCTTCACGCCGGACCTGCGCGCCGGGCCGGACGAGATCGCGGTCGCCGGGCTCGGCGCGCGCCTGGCCAAGGTCGCGGGCGGGTTCCGCGTCGAGCACCTCTACCGCAGCGACCCGGAGCTGCCGTCCGAGGCCGGCCCGCTGGCCGCGGCACGGGTCGCGCGCGGCGAGCTGATCGTCGCCGTCAACGGCCGTCCGGTCGGCGATGTGCCGGACCTCGCCGAGCGGCTGCGCGGCCAGGCCGGCCGCCAGGTGCTGCTGGCCGTCCAGGCCGCCGGCGGCAAGGAGCGCGCGGTCGTCGTGACGCCCGTCAGTGCCGCCCGCGAGACCGCGCTGCGCACCGGCGACTGGGAGCGCGGCCGCGCCGAGCGCGTGCAGGTGCGCAGCGAGGGCCGCATCGGCTACCTGCGCCTGCGCGCGATGGGGCCCGAGGACATCGCCGGCTTCGCGCGCGAGTTCTATGCGCAGATCGAGCGCGACGGCCTGGTCATCGACGTGCGCGGCAACAACGGCGGCAGCATCGACAGCTGGGTCATCGAGAAGCTGATGCGCCGCACCTGGGCCTGGTGGCAGACGCGCTCGCCGGCCGGCACGCCACCGTTCTCGAACATGCAGCAGACCTTCCGCGGCCACATCGCGGTGCTGATCGACGAGAACACCTACTCCGACGGCGAGACCTTCGCCGAGGGCATCCGGCGGCTGCAGCTCGGCACGGTGATCGGCAAGCGCACCGCCGGCGCCGGCGTGTGGCTGTCGGACCGCAACCGCCTGCAGGACAACGGCCTGGTGCGGGCCGCCGAGTCCGCGCAGTTCACGCTGGACCGCGGCTGGCTCATCGAAGGCACCGGCGTGGCGCCGGACATCGAGGTCGACAACCCGCCCCGCGCCACCTTCGACGGCGGCGACGCGCAGCTCGACGCGGCGATCGAGCTGCTGCTCAGGCGCCTGGCGGAGCAGCCGGTGCCGAAGGCACAGCCGCCGGCGTATCCGAGGCCCGCGGCGCGCTGACCAGCCGGCGCTGCAGGCCGGCCAGGTCCAGCACCCGCACGCCGCCGTACTCGATCGTGATCAGCCGTTGCGCCTGCAGCGCGCGCAGCGCCTGGTTGACGCGCTGCCGCGACAGGCCGACCAGGTAGCCCAGCTCGTGCTGGGTGATGCGCAGGAGACTGCCGACACCGGGGTAGAGCACCGGATGGAACAGGGCCGCCAGGCTGCGCGCGACCCGGGTGTCGGGGTCGGTCATGCGGTCGATCTCGCGCGCCGCGATGAACTGGCCGAGCCGCTCGTTGATCTGGTTGAGCACGTAGCGGTTGAACGGCAGGCTGGTCTCCAGCAGCTCGTGGAAGCTCTCGATCGGCAGGCCGGCCACCAGGCTCTTGCGCAGGGCCTCGATGTTGTAGCGGTAGCTCTCGCGCTTGAGCAGCGTGCCCTCGCCGAACCACGCCCCCGGCGGCACCCCGGTGAAGGTGATCGGCGCGCCGTGCTCGGTGTCGCTGCTCATCTTCAGCAGGCCGTCGATCACGCCGAACCAGAAGGTCGCCGGACGGCCGATGCGGCACAGCAGGTCCCCGACCTCGGCCTCGGCGACCACCACCATGGCTGCGGCGTGGGCCCGTTGCGGCGCGTCCAGCACCGCCAGCCAGGGGATGCCGGCCAACTCGGCGGCTTGGGCGGGGCGGGCGCGATCCCGCAAGGTGGCTGGTGCGCTCACGATGGGCACGACAAGGGAAAGTCCGGGAGGGGCTGTCCCTAGGATTGTCGTCATAACGACAAGTTGGCGTCAAACGAGCCCCTAGCATCTCGACTCCGAGAGCGGCTGAGTCACCCAGGCGACAGCCGCCACGAAGGAGACGATGTGTTGGAGACGACTTTCCCCCGCCTTCTGGCCGAGCATGCCGCCCGACGCCCCGACGCGCCGGCGCTGCGCGAGAAGGAGTACGGCATCTGGCAGACCACCTCCTGGGGCGCCCTGGCCGCGCTGGTGCGCGAACTCGCGGGCGGCCTGGCGGCGGCCGGGCTGCAGCGCGGGCAGCACCTCATCGTCATCGGCGAGAACCGGCCGCGGCTCTACGCCTCGATGCTGGCCGCGCAGTCGCTCGGCGCGATCCCGGTGCCGCTGTACCAGGACGCCGTGGCCGCCGAGTTCGTCTTCCCGTTCAACAACGCCGAGGTCGCGTTCGCGGTGGTCGAGGACCAGGAGCAGGTCGACAAGCTGCTCGAGATCCGCGCGCAATGCCCGCAGCTCGCGAACATCTGGTTCGACGATCCGCGCGGCCTGCGGCACTACGACCAGCCCGGGCTCGCCTCGCTGGACACGCTGGTCGAGGCCGGCCGCGCCTTCAACGCGCAGCGCCCGGGCGATGTCGAGTCCGAGGCCGCGAAGGCCGGGCCGCACGACGTGGCCGCGATGTTCTTCACCTCGGGCACCACCGGCAACCCGAAGGGCGTGGTGCACAGCCACCACACGCTGATCGACCGGGCCCGCGCCGGCGCCGACTTCGACAAGCTGGGTTCGTCCGAGGAAGTGCTGGCCTACATGCCGCCGGCCTGGATCGGGCAGAACATCTTCAGCTACGCGCAGTGGCTGGTGTGCGGCTACGTCGTCAACTGCCCCGAGTCGGCCGCGACGGTGACGATCGACCTGAAGGAGATCGGTCCGACCTACTACTTCGCGCCGCCGCGGATCTTCGAGGGCCTGCTGACCAGCGTGATGATCCGCATGGAAGACGCCGGCCGGCTGAAGAAGTCGCTGTTCCACCACTTCATGGCGCTGGCGCGGCGCGTCGGCCCGGACCGCATGGACGGCCGGCCGCTGTCGGTGACGGACCGCCTGCACTACGCGCTGGGCAACCTGTGCGTCTACGGCCCGCTGCGCAACACGCTGGGCTTCAGCCGCGTGCGCGTCGCCTACACGGCCGGCGAGGCGATCGGTCCCGACCTGTTCACCTTCTACCGCTCGATCGGCATCAACCTGAAGCAGCTCTACGGGTCCACCGAGACCGCTGTCTTCGTCTGCCTGCAGCCCGACCACGAGGTCCGGGCCGACACCGTGGGCGTGCCGATCGCCGGCGTGGAGATCAAGGTCACCGACAGCGGCGAGATCCTCGTCAAGTCGCCCGGGCTGCTCAAGGGCTACTACAAGAACGACGCCGCCACGGCCGAGGTGCTGAGCGCCGACGGCTGGTACCGCACCGGCGACGCCGGCTTCCTGGACGCCGGCGGGCACCTCAGGATCATCGATCGCGCCAAGGACGTCGGGCGCTTGATGGGCGGCGCGAACGACGGCGCGATGTTCGCGCCCAAGTACGTCGAGAACAAGCTGAAGTTCTTTCCGTACATCAAGGAGGCCGTGGCCTTCGGCGACCGGCGCGAGCGGGTCTGCGCCTTCGTCAACATCGACATGGAAGCGGTCGGCAACTGGGCCGAGAAGCGCAACCTGCCCTACGGCGGCTACGCCGACCTGGCGGCCAAGCCCGAGGTCTACGAGCTGATCCGCGAGTGCGTCGAGAAGGTCAACGCCGACCTGGCCGCCGACCCGATGCTCGCCGGCAGCCAGGTCAGCCGCTTCCTGGTCCTGCACAAGGAGCTGGACGCCGACGACGGCGAGCTGACGCGCACCCGCAAGGTCAAGCGCGGCACGATCGGCGAGCGCTACCAGGTGCTGGTCGACGCGATGTACGGCGGCAAGTCCTCGCAGTTCATCGAGACGGTGGTGCGCTTCGAGGACGGGCGCAGCGGCTCGGTGTCGGCCGATCTGAAGATCGCCGACGTCAAGGTCTTCCCCGCCGTGAAGAGGGCCGCCTGATGACGCAGTCCCGCAAGACCGGCGACGTGATCCTCGAGGTCAGGAACATCAGCCTGCGCTTCGGCGGCGTGAAGGCGCTGACCGACATCAGCTTCGACGTCCGCGAGCACGAGATCCGCGCCATCATCGGCCCCAACGGCGCCGGCAAGAGCTCGATGCTCAACTGCATCAACGGCGTCTACCAGCCCCAGGAGGGCTCGATCAGCCTGCGCGGCCAGACCTTCCGGCACATGAACTCGCGCCAGGTCGCCGAGATGGGCGTGGCGCGCACCTTCCAGAACCTGGCGCTGTTCAAGGGCATGAGCGTGCTCGACAACATCATGACCGGGCGCAACCTGAAGATGAAGACCAACCTCTTCCAGCAGGCGCTGCGCTGGGGCCCGGCCGAGCGCGAGGAGACCGCGCAACGGCTCTTCGTCGAACGCATCATCGACTTCCTCGAGATCCAGCCCTACCGCAAGACGCCGGTCGGCCGCATGCCCTACGGCCTGCAGAAGCGCGTCGACCTCGGCCGCGCGCTGGCGATGGAGCCGCAGGTGCTGCTGCTCGACGAGCCGATGGCCGGCATGAACGTCGAGGAGAAGCAGGACATGAGCCGCTTCATCCTGGACGTGAACGACGAGTTCGGCACGACCATCGTGCTGATCGAGCACGACATGGGCGTGGTCATGGACATCTCGGACCGCGTCGTCGTGCTCGACTACGGCAAGAAGATCGGCGACGGCACGCCCGACGAGGTGCGCCGCAACCCCGACGTCATCAGCGCCTACCTGGGCACCACCCACTGAGGACACGCATGGGCTTCTTCCTCGAAACCCTGATCGGCGGCCTGATGTCGGGCATGCTCTACAGCCTGGTCGCGCTGGGCCTGGTGCTGATCTTCAAGGCCAGCGGCGTCTTCAACTTCGCGCAGGGCGCGATGGTGCTGTTCGCCGCGCTGGCGATGGCGCGCTTCTCGGAGTGGATCCCGCAGTGGACCGGCCTGGGCAGCAAGTGGCTGGTCAACGTGCTGGCCTTCATCGTCGCGATCGGCATCATGGTCGCGCTGGCCTGGGTCATCGAGCGCTTCGTGCTCGGCAAGCTCGTCAACCAGGAAGCCGTCACGCTGCTGATGGCCACGCTGGGCATCACCTACTTCCTCGACGGCTTCGGCCAGACGGTGTTCGGCAGCGACATCTACAAGATCGACGTGGGCCTGCCGAAGGACCCGCTGTTCCTGTTCGACACGGTGTTCCCGGGCGGCGTTTTGCTGAACAAGGAGGACCTCTACGCCGCCGTCATCGCGGCGGCGCTGGTGATCCTGCTGTCGCTGTTCTTCCAGAAGACGCCCACCGGCCGGGCGTTGCGCGCCGTGGCCGACGACCACCAGGCCGCGCAGTCGATCGGCATCCCGCTGTCGCGCGTCTGGGTCATCGTCTGGAGCGTCGCCGGCTTCGTCGCGCTGGTCGCCGGGATCATCTGGGGCAGCAAGCTCGGCGTGCAGTTCTCGCTGTCGGTGCTGGCGCTGAAGGCGCTGCCGGTGGTGATCCTCGGCGGCCTGACCTCGGTGCCCGGCGCGATCATCGGCGGCCTGATCCTCGGCGTCGGCGAGAAGCTCTCGGAGATCTACATCGGCCCCCTGATCGGCGGCGGCATCGAGATCTGGTTCGGCTATGTCGTCGTGCTGCTGGTGCTGCTGGTGCGGCCCCAGGGGATGTTCGGCGAAAAGATCATCGACCGCGTATGAACGCGATCGATGATCTTTCGGTGAAGGCCGACTTGCGAAGCGAGTCAAGCGCAGCGTGCCGGAACCACAAGATCATCGACCGCGTGTGAGCCCCCAAGGACAAGAACATGCTCTACCGTGAGAACGGCCAGTTCAAGACCAGCTACCGCGCCGACCAGCAGGTCTTCCCGATCCTGCAGGACCGCATCGCGATCGGCCTGCTGCTGGCCTTCGCCGCGGTGATCGTGCCCCTGTTCG
>Ga0268299_1002070_pt1 | contig 26969 bp, 33 predicted proteins | sample NOBtaG_FD_193484 | JGI IMG/M metagenome (GOLD analysis project Ga0268299, IMG submission 193484) | Activated sludge microbial communities from bioreactor in Nijmegen, Gelderland, Netherland - NOB reactor | ecosystem: Engineered > Bioreactor > Aerobic > Activated sludge | place: Netherlands...
TCTCCCGATTCTTTGGCCCAAGCCACAGCGGCATCGAGATCGGACAGCACCTGGGCATCGGAGACTTGCGAGACCACCTTGGAGCGGATCTCGTCGATGTCGGTCATCTTGGAGACATCGCCCTGGCGCGCGAACAGCTCCGGCGCGATGGCAACATAGCCCAGCTTGGCGAACCGGCGGCAGACATCCTTGATATGGTCGTGAACCCCGAAGATTTCCTGAACCACCAAGACCACCGGGAGGGCAGACCCGTTTTCCGGTTTGGCCCGATAGGCCGGGATATGACCATCAGCCGCGCGAATCTGGATCTCGCCCGCGGTCAGCCCGGATTCATCCGTCGTGATGGTGGCGGCGGCAATAGGGCGCACGGCCAGGGCGAAGCCGGCCGCCAATGTGGCGGTCACAAAGCTGCGTCGAGTCATGACCGTCGAAGATGTCGCGCGCTCGGCGCACTCGGACGGATTCAGCCTTTGATCGTGGTCGGCCATGGCATGGATCTTCCCGGCGGCGACGATAGCACTTGCCCCTGGTGAGAGCAACGAAGGATCGCGCGCGGTCGATCGTGGCGCTCAAGTCATAGGCGCTCAGTCCAGGGGCTGGCCAGCTTGCTTCTAGAGATTGTCCTAGCGGTTGACACCGACATGAACTGTGTCGAAACTCACCACAAATTCAGTGAGTTTAATGGATAAATTGAATCGTTTACTTGTGAAAACTGTCTTGTAGGTCATTGGCACTCTAGGTGCATTCCATTGTAGATTGCGAACAGATCAGGTGGGCAGACGCGAGGAGGATACTATGACTGAGGTCAAGTTCATCCGTTCCGCTGTCACCGCGATCGGGCTGAGTGTTGCGAGTCTGCTGGGCGCCGTCCCGCCGAGCGAAGCTCAGGAACGGCCCGCCTCATCTTCTCCGCGAACCGTAACAGGGCAGGTCTCTGCGGTAGAAGGGCAGTTTCACATGGCGAAGGATCACAGGGGCGGGGACATTCTCACATTTGTTGATAAGGCGTATATCATCACGACGCCTACGGGTCAGGAGATCCAGTTGACGCTGACTCGCCAGACGCGAGTCCCGGCTCGAGCCAATCCAGGCGACCGAGTCGAGGCCAAGATTTCGGAGAATGGCCACACCCTGTCGGTCAAGCTCATCGAACCATAACCGAGCATCCATTGCACCAAGTCAAAGAGCTGCCGCCGATACGGATCCGGCATACGGATCCCGTATCGGCGCCGCCAGGGACAATGGAAGAGGGATGTTGTCCCGGAGAGAGGAGCCGTGATTCAACCTGTCGCATTGCTCGGTGCGGTGCTCATGACGCTCTTGTGTATGACCGGATGTCCCCTGACGTTGGAGCAACGATGGGAGGCGTTTGACGCGGACAGGCGACAGGAAATCGGCGTCAAGACGACGGACTATTACCTGAGCGAGTGGGAGAAACCGGCGAAGCGTGGAACGACCGCTGACGGAGATATCGTGTGGACCTGGGAGCTTAAGGCATACGGCGGGGCACAAGGCTGGCGCAAGACTCTGATCTTCACGCGGGGCGGAGTCTTGAAAGCCTTCAGCCGAGACTACTGGCCGAAGGACAATTAGAGCCGTCCCTGCGAAGCTCCGCTCAACTATTGTCTCCCCTCAAAAACTCTTTTATCTCTCGTTCTAGAGGCGGACCGATTGGCCTCAACCGTGCGCGCGTCGAACAAGCACCGCTTGGGATGGAATAGGGAATGACATGCCAACGCACGCGACATGTGCCGAGGCTCGGGTACCGTACTGCTGAGCCGAAGCGGTCGTGCTGCACGGCGGCGAGGACTGTCCGCAGTTCCGTCCTGCGGAGCATGTGACGGAACAAGTTCCGCAGCCGAGCCCAGGCGAAGCACTGTACGGTCGAACTGAGGCACCGGAGCGTGCTGGCATGCCATTCCCATCAGTTCCTGCATACCGCCGCGTTCCGCGAGCACAAGACGCCATCGGACCGCCAATTCCCCTCATCCCTCAAACACCCTCCGGTAACTCTCACTCACTGACGGTTCCCAGTCATCGTGGGCGATGCGTTCCCACACATCGCCCGCACCGACTTCGCCTTCCTCGATGACGGCCACATAAAAGCCGCATCGGCGGCTGGCATGAAAGCGCTTCGGCATGTCTGACCGCTTAAAACGCACACCAAGTTTGTAGCAGGGGAGGCGCGGTTGCGTGACCTCGACCACCGCGCCTCCGATCCTGAACCGGTCGCCGATGTGCACGGACTGCTCGTCCAGCCCCTCGCTGGTAAAGTTCTCTCCGAAGCTGCCGTACGGCAGCTTCTCGCCGGGCAGTTCCTTCCGCCAGAAGGCATAGTGCTCGGATGGGTAGACATACACCGCCTTGTCCCAGCCGCCATGCACGGTGAGATCGGCCTGCTGATCGCCGTCAAGGTTAAAGCGTCGCAACATGATGCGGCCGTCGACCGGCTCTTTGTAGATGCCGGTGGTGATCGCTCTTCCCCGCCATCGCACCGTGCGCGGACGGCCGACTTGCAGCGATATGATTTTCATGACAAGCCTCCTTGACTCTCCCGTCACGGTTACGATGGCCTGCACTCTACGCGCTGATGATGCTCGGCTCCAGCGCGCTCAAGAACGCCACCATCTGCTCTCCAATTTCTCTCCCGTGCGTCTCGAGGGCGAAATGCCCCGTATCGAAGAATTCAATCTGGGCATTGTGATTGTCCCGTTGAAAGGCCGTGGCGCCGGCCGGGAGGAAGAATGGATCAGCATTGCCCCAGACCGCCAGCGTCGGCGGGCGATGCATACGGAAATACCGCTGGAACTCTGGGTAGAGCTTCACGTTGCTCGCATAGTCGAGAAACAGATCCAATTGAATTTCAGCGTTGCCCGGCCGCGCTAATAAGGCGGAATCCAGCGCATAGGACTCCGGGGCGACGCGGGATTCGTCGGCGCCATGCGTGTATTGCCACTTGGTCGCGTCAGGCTCGAGAAATGCCTTGAGCGCTGCCCGGTTCTCAGGCGAGGGATCGGCCCAATACTTCTGGATCGGATTCCAGCCGGTGCTGAGGCCTTCCTCATAGGCGTTGCCGTTCTGCGAGACGATTGCCGCGATCCGTTCCGGATGGCGCAATGCCAATCGCAACCCAACCGGGGCGCCGTAGTCGAAGACGTAGACGGCGTAGCGGTTCAAGCCGAGCGCTTCCGTGAAGCGCTCCATCACCTCGGCAAGCCGTTCGAAACTGTACCGGAAGCGAGTTGGACTTGGGGCATCGGAAAACCCGAACCCCGGCAAGTCAGGCGCCACGACGTGGAAATGCGGCGCGAGCAGGGGAATCAGGTTCCGGAACATATGCGACGAGGTCGGGAACCCGTGCAGGAGCAGGACGGTCAGGGCTGACGGGTCACCTGCTTCGCGATAGAAGATGCGGAGTCCGTCCACATCTTGCGTGCGGTAGTGAATGGCTGGGCGATCAACAGTCATGGCTGCCTCCTTGTGAGAAAGTGCCGGTGTTCGACCGGCTGGGTGTTGGGATACAGGTCTCTTACTCGCTCTGTCGGTCTAACTATCTAATACTTACATTGACGGTTATATTATTTCTAGGCTAACCTGTCAAATATGTCTTTGACGGTCAGTCGCATTCCCTTTCTTTTCCTCGGCAACCACCCTTGTCTCGACTTCATCAACACCCAGATCGTGTTGGAGGGTCGGCCCATAGATCTCCTGACCTCTTTTTCCGATCTGATCCGCTGGCTTGCGCAGGCGAAGCTGCTCGCCGAAAACCCGCGGCAGATCGAGCGGCAATGGGGCGGAGAGACCAGAGGGAAGCAGCTTCTCGACGAGGCGCTGGCCTTTCGCGCCAGGCTGCGGGAGATGGTTGAACGGATCGCCTCCGGCAAGCGCGTTTCTCAGGAAGCGGTTGAGGCCATCAACGCACAATTACAGTCCCGTGTCGGTTATCCCCAAGTGATCAGCCACAAAGGACACTTCGAGCGAGTCTTTCGAGCAGAATTCCATGACCACCGTCGGTTGATCGGGTTGCTCGCGGAGACCGCAAGCGACTTGCTCTGCGCCTGCGATCTCGCCCTGATCAAGAAATGCCAGAATCCGGCCTGCGTCCTTCTGTTTTACGACACGACCAGGAATCACGCGCGGCACTGGTGCAGCATGAGTCTCTGCGGCAACCGCAGCAAAGTGGCCGCCCACTATCGAAGACATCGTCGAGCCAAGAGGTGAGGATCAGAACATGCTGAAGCGGGTGTCCGGCTAGAAACAGGGAGGCTAGGCGGCGCGGTTCTCACTCGGGCTGTCCATGCTCTCTCCGCACGCCTTGAGACGTCGAGCCAAGACTGACTGGATGGCGACTAATTCGTCTTGCCCCTCAGGATTGGCTTGAATGCAGCGATCGAACGGGATACCCGCCGCCTCGATCTCCGACTCGAATTTTCCAATGTCGTCGTCGATCCAAAACCACTCGCGGCCATTCAGTTTCTGGACGGCCTGCTGGACCCAGACCACTTTGTTTTCCAACTTCGTCCAATTGGCGCGATGAAAGGCCGGCGCCTCCGCGGCCTCTCGAAACTTCTCGCAATACAAGACCTTCAAGAGCGTCTTGATTTTCTCCGATTCCCACGATGTCAGCCAGACGAGCTCGAAATGCTCGTGCGCCCAAGCGAGCCAGGTCTTGACCCCCGGCCGGAGCTGAAACTCCCCGGCGTAGTCGCCGAACAGCACCCCGTCGATGTCGTGGAAGAGGATCGGTAAAGTCTTCATGTGGCGCCTCCGAGAACACTGTAGCAGAAGCCATTCTGGAGCAAACCAAATTCACTTTTTTGCTGCTCTTCCATCGGTCATCCGGGCTGTTGCCTTCCTGATACACTGCGTTATCATTGGGCCGCCTATCGAGGCGCGCATATGGGACTCATCGCCGGCTTATTAACTCTGTGGCGCGCATGAACGACGACCAGCCTGTCGTTCCTGCTGCGGTTTCCCTGCCTGAGATCACCGTCAAGGCGGTGGCCCTCTCGGTCATCCTCGCGGCCGTCCTCGCAGCCGCGAATGCCTACCTGGGGCTGTTCGCCGGCATGACCGTCTCCGCATCTATTCCAGCCGCCGTCGCCTCGATGGCCATTCTTCGGCTGTTCCGGCAATCGAACATTCTCGAAAACAACATTGTGCAGACCGCCGCCTCGTCCGGCGAAGCATTGGCGGCCGGGGTGATCTTTACGATCCCCGCTTTGCTGCTGGTCGGCTATTGGTCCGACTTCGACTATTGGCAAACGACCGTCATCGCCACGGTCGGCGGACTTCTTGGCGTGCTCTTCACCATTCCGTTGAGGCGTGCGCTCATCGTCACGGCTCGCTTGCGGTTTCCCGAAGGACTGGCGACGGCCGAAGTCTTGAAGGTCGCGGCGGGAGCGCGGCGTTATGGCGGGAAGGAATCATTGGGCGATTTCAAGGCGCTGGCCACCGCGTCACTGATCGGAGGAGCGGTAAAGTTCTGCGAGAGCGGCCTGCGCCTGTGGGAAGAATCGGTCGAAGGAGCGTTGCAAATCGGGCGAACGGTCCTCTACGGCGGAATCAATTTGTCACCCGCGTTGCTCGCGGTGGGTTTCATCATCGGTCTGGAAACATCGGTGGTCGTGTTCGTCGGCGGCGTGGTAGGCTGGCTGGTCCTGATGCCGGTTTACGGACTGTTGAACGAGGTTCCGCCTGACGTCACCGCCTTGGCCGCGGCCAGGACGATCTGGAGCCAACATATCCGCTACGTGGGGATCGGCGCGATGCTGGTCGGCGGCCTGTGGACGCTGACGAAACTGCGGGAGCCGGTCTGGAGGAGCCTGCAAACCCTCCGTGACAGCTATCGGGCTTCTCGCGCCGCGCAGGCCGGTTCTGTCGTCCCGCGGACGGAGCAGGACGCCTCGTTACCGTGGATCGTCGTCCCCTTCATCTGCTCGCTGGTTCCGATGGCCTGGATCTATTCACGCGTCGTGGACAATCTGCCGATCGGCATCGTCATGACGGCCGTGATGGTGCTCGCCGCCTTTCTCTTCTCCTCGGTCGCCGCCTACATGGCGGGCTTGGTGGGAAGTTCAAGCAATCCCGTCTCCGGCGTGACGATCGCGACGATCATGCTGGCCGCCTTGCTGCTCGTCTTGTTCATGGGCGCGGGCCACCCGGCCGGTCCCGCCGCGGCATTGGTGATCGGAGCGGTCGTCTGTTGCGCCGCCGCCATGGGAGGAGACAACCTCCAGGATCTCAAGACCGGCCATCTGGTCGGCGCCACACCGTGGAAGCAGCAAATCATGCAGGTCGTCGGCGTGCTGACCGGCGCCCTCGTCCTGGTTCCGGTGCTGTCGCTGCTCCACGCCAAGTACGGCATCGGCGAGCCGACGGCCGCGCATCCGCATCCGCTGAGCGCGCCGCAGGCCACTTTGATGGCGAGCCTCACGCGGAGCGTCTTCGGGGCCGGGCTGCCGTGGCCCTTGGTCGGGCTCGGCGCCGCGATCGGCGTTCTGGTGATCCTGGCGGACAAGAAATTGGAGAGGCGCGGAAGCGAGTTTCGTCTGCCTGTCCTCGCCGTCGCCCTCGGCATCTACCTCCCGCTGAAACTGTCTGCGGCCATCGTCGTCGGAGGCGTCATCGCCGCCATCGCCAAACGGTCGGCAACCGGGGCGGGGGAGTCCTCTCGGGTTGGCCTGCTGTTTTCGGCCGGATTGATCACCGGAGAAGCCTTGATGGGCATCCTGCTGGCCATGCCCATCGCGCTGGCCGCCTTGATTCCCGGTCTCTCAACCGATCCGTTTACGCTCTTCGATGCGCCTCCGATCGGCGGCTGGCCGGGACTCGCGATCGTGGTGTTGGTAGCTGCGCTGCTCTACCGTATGGCGAGAGGACCATTGCCGCCGGACCGAGACAGCCATCGACCTTAGCCCACATTATTCATGACGGTTCGTGACGAAACTGCCAAGACGCCAAGCGAGACGGGCACGCGGAGCCCCGAGAAGCCGAGGCATACTTGAAACAGTATGTTGAGGCCGCGAGGGGCGAGCCTGCCCGCCAGCATGCTTGCCAAGCGGCGTGCTGGCTCGTCGTAGCGGCGTATCGGCAGTTGCAGTAGAAGCGATCATGAATAATGTGGGTTAGAGCATCTCGGCCATGCAATCGGCCGGCGAAACAGGTACACTGCCATGAGTTGGAGGCATACATGGCGCGATCACGACGGCCGGAACTCGAAAAGGACAATCCCCCGGCCCCGGAAATCTACGTGGGGCGGAGGCGGAAGGGCAGGAATCCTGGAGGAGGCGATCGCACGGGCCTCGTCGAGGCATTAGAACAGCTGACGGGTGCGGCTGAGCGGTTCGTGAATCGAGTGCCTCGGCTCCGGAAACACGAAATGGAACGGCAGGCGCTGCTGGATTCCATCACGCAGGCACAGTTGATCTTGTCGGTGCGAACGGCCTCCCACCGGACGGTTCGCTGAACGGACAAGCGACCGATGCCGGATTGTCATCTTTCATGGAGTGGTCCGGGAGGGCAGCCACGATGTTTGGACACTATCGCCGGCGCGCAGGCCGGTATCTCAAGGACAACGAGCGGCTACATCGCCTCCTTGGCGAAGCCTTGTCGATGGCGAGGACACGAGGCGGGGCAATCTGGGCGGACATCCACCTGTTGGCCAGGCTGCTCAAGGCCTGGATGAATGGGTCCTATACGGGAGTTTCCATGCAGACCTTGGCTGCGATTGTGGCGGCATTGCTCTACTTCATCAACCCGTTGGATGTGATTCCCGACTTCATCCCGGGGTTGGGCTATATCGACGATGCAGCGCTGATCGCGTGGCTGCTGAAGAGCTTGGCCGGAGATCTCGATCAATTCAGGAGTTGGGAGAACGGCAGCGGTAATCTCAGGTGACCCGCGCGAGGTGGATCCGGCTGCATGCGAAGGCAGCGGGGTTGGCTATCTCGCACCAGCCATGGGCTGGTAGTAGAGACGATCGAAGTAGGATTCTCCGCCCTGGGTCATGTTCCCATAATTGCTCATCGCGCGTATGCGCTTCTCCCGGTCGGCCCGTTCGTGTTCCTCTTCCTCGGAACGGCGGGTGAAGTAATCGGTCGTGAGCTCGAAGCTAGTCATATCGGCGAGGTTTTTCCCAAAATGGCTCGTGCCCGATGCGCTCTGGCTGGACACGCTCCCCAAGTAGGATGATTCCACCATCATCTGGCCTTGAGCCGATGGAACGGAGCAGGCTCCGATCGCGAAAGTAAGGAGAAGGCTCGCCAAGACTCCAAGGGACAGTTTCATGGCTGCTCCATTAGTTTCTGGAAGTTTCTGCCACTTTCCGGCCGCCCAGTTCTGGAGCGAGCCGATGAATCGGACCGTTCTCGTCCAGAGCCCCGGTCACTGAGCCCGGAGAGTCGTCGATAGCCCCAAGCTATTGCGGCTCAATTTGATCCGACCGGTACGCCCTAAACGATCGACTTCGTGGAATACTTCGAACCAGGTCAGCTCGGGCAAGCTTCGGATCAATTGCGCCAAGGCACAGTCCGGATGGGTTTTCACCGCTTCAAGAATTTGGTCAGCAGTCGTGCGCTGATCCATGGTCGTCCTCCTGGCTTCAAACAGCGAGGTGGGTCGTATGCAAGACCCTCTGCAAACCATGGTCCCGGAGAAGACCGTTCGGCGCATCAACTAAATGGCTGGAAGTACAAGCTATTTCAACGTTCCGTGATTAAAATAACGCCTTCATTGAAGGCCTTGTAGCACTTTCGCTCACGAGCAATGAGCGGAATCGCTCAGATCCGGTGCCCGATTGGAGACCCGTCGCGACCCGTGCCTTCTTCATGCCTCAATGACGTCCCAGTCGTCGGTTCCTATCCCATGCAGCTCATCGCCAAGTATGGAGGGATCGAACGGACATTGTGGGAACAACCTTACGGCGTGAAGAAGCGATGATTGGTTGATTCCGGCGGCCGTCGATCGTTCTGTCCGTTGTGAGGGCCCCTCGTCAGTGCAGCAGCTCTTTCGGGATGTTGCCCCCGTTGGCCGCCAGTTTTTGCAGGACGGTCTTGTGCAGCCACATGTTCATTTGGGCTGAATCCGACATCTTCTCGATCGGACAGCCGAGTTCGGTCGCCAGTGTCTTGCGCGAGGTCAGGCTGCTGTCCAACCCCAGTAGTTTCAACAGATCTACGATCGACGTCTTCCAGTTGAGTTGTTGCTGATTCGACGCCGCGAGCTTTTCGAGTTTGCCCACGACATCCACAACCCCCATGGCCTGAGGGGCAGCCGGAACGGCCGGCGCCTTCGGCGTCGCTGCAGACGGAGAAGGCGCAGCCGCCTGCGCGGGGGAATGGCCGAGACCGAGTTTCTCAAGAATGGTGCTGAAGAGTCCCATGGTACCCTCCTGTCCGTTTAAATCGATGGGCGCGCCACTTTTCTCCCTACTCTTTTGAATAGTAGGCCGCTGGCCTCCCCCGTTCAAGCACCGATTTGACGCTACACATGAGAGAGACGTGCGCCACGCCTGCCTCAGGCATGGCAGATGAGGAGAAGCTTGCGCGGGTTCAGGCAAAGCGGAACGCTGGCCGCCTGAGCGAGAACACCGACCAGGTCAGGTGTTTGAAGATGATGTTCTGAAGACGCCGCCGTTCTTCCGGCGTAACCGGAAGGAACTCCGCTCCGAACGTACGGCTCCCGACGTGTCGCACGGTCGTGCCGATCAGCCGCATAGGAGGTCCGCCGTCCGGAAGATACAAGATGAGAGTGATTTGGCTGCCTCGATGGGGCGGGGTGGGGCTTGCGACCTTGCAGCCGGTCTTGGACAGGTCGACGAGTGTGCCTTCGACCTTGGCCACAGAATCCTGAATCTCCTCCGACGTGAACGTCACCGGACAATCCACCGGTGCCCTTTCGGCCTCCCGACGGTCCATCCCATCTCTGTCCAGCCCACTGGAATCCTGCCCACAGGAGTCACTTTGCCCCTCCTGCCGGTCTTGACCTAATGCCTGGGCACCCTGTTCCTCAGTTGAAAGCGATTCATCCAGTTTGATTGTGATATCGATTGAAATCGTGTCCATCTGCGTCACCTTCACATGCGTGACCGTGCTGTGGCCATGTGCAGATGACCTTACAACCTTCAGCCTGGCGTTGGCTTTCCCAAAGGAGAGGGGCTCGATACCCCTCCAATGGGGAAGGCGGACGGGGAGAATGCGGTTCGTGTTCCGTTCATCAGTTCTTCGCTACGCATACGCGGGGCAAACGACTTCAAGTAATTTCACCAGCCCGAAAACTAGGAAGATCCCCATGTCTTTCATGGAACCGAACTTGTAAGATGACGCCGTCACCGTCCTGAGCCGGTCGTATGACGCCATCGGCGCGGGCGCGGACGACTTTCTTATCAACCATTCATCGACATGGGGGATTCATGACCGTCATGCAGCGTACCATCGGTTTGACATTGGCCATGTTTGTGTGGTCCGGATCGGCTTTGGCGGCGGATCCATCTGACGTGGAAAAATTCGTCAAGGCCCGCATCGAGATCGGGGAGATGATGACGAATTATTTTGCAGGCGGGTCAAACAACGGAGCCGGGCAACGCCCATCGCCGGAGCAGATGCAGGACATGCGGGCCGACATCAATACGAAACTCGGCAAGGTCCTGGCGAAATACGATCTCACTGTCGAAGAATATCGTACGCGCAGCAAGGACGTCTTTGCCGACGAGGCTGGTGTGAAGAGCTTTCTCGATGCGCATCCCGATTTGAAACAACGGTATGACGCTCTGCCGCTGGACCGCATGGGACGAGGCGGAGGATCGGGGAGGGGGTACTGAGTGTCGTGGAGGGATCGAGCGGCACCGGCCGGATGGGCAGGCTGCTGCCTGATGCTGCTCGGTCTCTTCACCCTGCCGGCCATGGCAGAACCGGCCAAGCCTGAGTCAGGCCAAGGGAGCTGGCAGACGGCCGCGCAGCCGCCTCTCAAACGGACCGAGGCCGCCGCCGTCGCGGCGAACGGGAAGATATACGTCGTAGGAGGATTCGAGCCGCCCGGTTTGGGCAACATCACAAATCTGGCGATTACCCCGGCCCTTGAGGAATACGACCCCGCATCGGATCGATGGACCGCCAAAGCCGCCATGCCGGTAGGACTGCACCATGTGGGTATCGGATCGGCGGGTGGCATCATCTATGTCATCGGCGGCTACAAACAATCCGGCCTGAGCATCTGGCAGCCGGTCGCTTCCGTTTATGCCTACGATCCTGTCAGGGACGTCTGGACCGAGTGTACCCCCATGCCGACAGCCAGAGGAGCTCTGGCTGTCGCCGAACTCAATGGCAAGCTCTACGCAATCGGCGGCTTTGGCGAACCGGGCAACAGCCAGGCCGTCGAGGTCTACGATCCTGTCAGTGATCAGTGGATGACCCGGGCGCCCCTGCCGACGCCTCGCGACCATCTCGCTGCCGCGACACTCGCCGGGAAAATCTATGCGATTGGAGGGCGCTTCAACGGCGACTACCGGCGCAACGTGGCCGCCATGGAAGTCTATGATCCCGCCGTCGATCGGTGGGATGGAGCACCGCCGTTGCCGACCGCGCGCAGCGGGATCGCCGCGGCCTCGCTCGGAGCCAGATTTTACGTGTTTGGCGGGGAAGGGCCGGAGGGCACGTTTCGCCAAAACGAATCGTATGATCCGGCGCGCCGCATGTGGCAGTCGATGGCCCCGATGCCGACTGGGCGACATGGTCTGGGAGCCGCGGCGCTCGACGGTCGGATCCATGTCATCGACGGCGGTCCGACCCCCGGCGGTTCCTTCAGCAACCTCCACGAGATGTTCACACCGGAAACCGCTCACTGATCCTGTTCATTGGATCTAAATAGATTCTCGCTGAATCTAAATACCCTCGCCTCCTGCATCCTTCCACATTCTATCGTGCACCATCGATCTGTCGATTCCCGAGGATTTCGCTGTCCTCAATAGAAAACCTCCTGCTCGAGCTGAGGGCATTGGAGTTGCAGATCTGCACTGCTACGACAGTCATGGTGTATGCCCTTCATGTATGTCCCTCATGGAACGTTTCGGCAGCGAGCGGGGCCGACGGCAAGGTGACTTCCCATGTTCCATGACTCTTTCCTGCGTCATTCCGGCAGCGGCCGGCCCTGTCCCTACTGCTCCTCGGCCAAGACCAATGAGATCAGCCAATACCTGCTGGGGTGCTCACATCTGGCACTGCAGCGTTGCGGGCATCTGCTGATGAAGGCCGCGGCCCTGTTCGACGCGGGAGAGGAGGAGGCGGCGCTGGAGCAGGCCATCCACGCGCGGGAAGAGTTGGACCGGTCACGCTATCTTGAAGATCAATGGAGGGTGGGTCTGACCGGTACCTCCGTGTCGGTGAAGGACATCGAAACCCACTTGAAGGAACATTTTGAGAAGCAGGAAAGCAGCAGAGGCTGGACGCAACCTCCGTTCGGAGCCGCGGCGACCGGCACCTTCGTGCCCGAACGTCGGACCGGTGCCCAGAACGCCGGGGAGGATGAACGACTGCATCGGAGGGAAGCGATCCGCCAATATATGCTGGACGTGATCGGCATCTACACCTACCGCTGGGACCGGCTGCAGAGCTTCGACTTGTTGAATCTTTCGGACCCGGAGCTGGCCCACGCCTACATGCGTCTGAGCGACCGCCTGATCCTGCCGGCCCCTCCCGACATGGCTCCCACACGCCGAGCCAAAACATTCTGAGGCGTCGGGCCTATCGGTTTTCCAGCCTGTTGTAGTCCAGCGATCCCGCATCGATCGGATCGAGCCGGCGATACGTTTCATGAACCGCGTCGCTGTGACGCCAGAAATCCCCGTTGGTGCGGCGCAACGCGAAACGGTCCGTGAGCTTCCGATAATCGCCTTCGCCTCCGAGCGAAGCCACCATGGCGATGAATTCCGGCAGATCCTGCCGATCGACCTGGTAAAAGGCGTTGGGGTAGGCGCCGATGAGCCCCCGCGCCACCGTGATCCCGTCCTCATCGGGCAGGCGGCGGGATTCCGTGTTGAAGAGCGAGGCGATGTTGCTGAAGCCGTTGTCGTGCAGTAGAGTGTAGAGTCGACCTCCATGCCCGTCTCCATCCGGTCCATCGACGACCGTCAGTAGGGCAACTTCGGGCATCCACTGTAACGTCCGCCCTTTGATCTTGGACAATCCCTGCAACTGTTCCTGTATATCTGCGTCGTGCTCGCCGGCCATGTCGTAGGCCCGGTTCAACGCGCCGCTCAAGTGGGTGCCCAGCATCTCGAACAGTTCGTGCTTGGGCTGGTCGGTTCGATACTGGATTCCGCTTTCCTTTTCGACATTGATGCGGCGCCCCAAGACATAGTCCTTTACCGATTCGTGCGCGTCCCGATACCAAAAATCCCGCTCCCGTTCACGGTCTTTCGCGGGCAACAGCAGCAGGAAATTCGACTCTCCCTCCATTCTGAGAAAATCCATGTACAGCCGCGTATCGAGTTGGTGGCCCGAGAAGCCATAGACATCGAAACCGGCCACGAGCAGATAGTAGATGCGCTCGAACAGGTCGTAGGACAAGAGCCAGGCGGTTTTCGGATCATCGCCGACCAGGCCCTGCACGACCGAAGCGCTGTCCGCATGGCGGAATACGGTCAACGCGGCGTTGCGGTTCTGTCCATGGCCGTGCCAGATGAAGGCCAAGCCGGCCGCCTCGCCTTTGAGATCAAGCGATTCGAGATAGGCCTGCTTGGCCTTGAGAAACTTGTTCTGCATGCCGGAGTACTTCATCCAGGAAATCAGGCCGAGCCTGGTGGTCCCTTCGGCCGTGGGCAGATACAGATAATCGCTCGTTTCCGCCAGATACTCGTCCTTGCCGTCGAGCGCGGCGCTGTCGGGATCAATAAAGAACATCCAGAACCGATCGTCGATGACGTTCAGCGCGACCTGCCCTCGGCAGACCGGCCCCTTGATGAACTGCATGACGAACGTCTGCGCGTCGTCCAAGAGGAACTTGTAGCGCGAACGAACCGGCAGATCGCGGAAGGCGACGAAGGGATTGGAGGCGACCCTTAACTCATAGCTCGGGAGTGAACGAACCTCGAACGGCGCATCGAGAAACAGCTCGGTGTAGCGTTGCTTCCGAGTTCGGCTCAGTTCGTAGGGGATGTGCGTCTTGGCAAGGAGCCCCGCGTGCACCGGCTCGAGCCGGTAATACACTCGGGAGACGCCGGGGTCGTCGTAGGGCAGCCGCGTCGCGATCTGGTCGATCGGCCGACCTGGCGCGGTGCGCGATCGCACGAGGCGAAACCACCGTCGATCCGGATGACCCTCGAAATAGAGATGGGCCAGATGCAGATGCTCATAGAGGTACCGGCTCATGAGGGCCTGTTTCGGGGAATCGCCGTTGAGGAAGATCTCCCATTCGTCCACCTGGGCCTGCACGGCGGAGGACACAGGATCGGGGTTGCGGTACGGAGCGCCCTGCTGGATCCATCGCATGAGCGTGTGATGTTCGTCTTCGCTGAGGCCCGGCAAACCGTAGGGCATGCCCCACAGCGGATATTTCTGAGCGAATGCGTCGAACTGGCTCTCGGTCGGACATTGCTGGTCACGATCGAGCGAGAGATCGAAGCTGTCCGACAGAAGAGACCGGTTCGGCAACGGATGCGTCCGCTTGAGCGTCAACATGCGCGCAAAGACGCCGGCGCGCCGTTGCTCTTCCGTCGCCTTCGTATTCTCCTGAATGACCGGAAAGAATTTCTTATCGCGCCAGGCCGTGCCCGTGTTGGCGTCCTCGAACAATCTGGTCGGCTCGGCCGTGATGAGCCGCGTGGCGTCGTAGACCGGCTTCTTGTTGGCGCCGCGAGCCACACCCTCATACGCAGTCAGGTTCAGCTGGCACGGCGCATCGTAGCAACCGTGGCACACGACGCAACGGCGCTCCAGGATCGGCTGCACGTCCCGCCAATAGTCCACGGTGCCGATGCCGGACGAACTCGGAGGCGGAGGTGAGTCCGCGGCTGGTTTGGACGGAGCCGACTGGGCGCAGCCTGCGAGCGCCAGCAACCCCATCGCCGCAATCCAGGTGCTTTGCGCCATTCGACGCCCGTTCTCCATAATAATCCGACCCACGATCCGATCCACACCGGCGCTTTCGTCCTCGGTATGACGGCCGTTGAACCTGGTCCCGCTCATCGACCTCAGTCGTTGTCCGGATCTCAAGCCGGTTACTCTAGCACAACGTGGAGAAGAAGCGGACCACCATGCGAGCGCGATGGCGCACGAGCCATCCAGAACGAAGAGATGGCGCTGCTGGACCATTGACAAAGTCCGTACGAGCCCGGGAAAATCGCGTAGCCCGTGTCGTCGAAACCTCTCAACGTTCAAACGAGCACATCGGTCCCCGCGAAGGACGCGGAGGAGGAACCGGCGTTCCCGCCGTACGGCGGTCCCCCGTTTCTCTCTTATGGATTCCGGCCGTTTTTTCTGTCCGCATCGTTGTTTGCCGGCCTGGCCGTGCCGATCTGGGTCCTGCTGTTTGCCGAAGCCGGCAGCGCCTCGTTCCTGTATCCGCCGCGGGACTGGCATGTTCACGAGATGCTCTTCGGCTTTCTTCCGGCCGTCATCGCGGGATTTCTATTGACCGCAGTCCCCAACTGGACCGGACGAGCACCCCTGCGAGGCGTCCCGCTGCTGGCACTGTGGCTCTTATGGTTGACAGGCCGTCTCTGTCTGGCCGTGCCGATAGCCTCGCCTCTCGCAGTCGCCGCCCTCGATGCCTCATTCCTGATCGTCCTCGCCTCGCTCCTCTGGCTGGAGTTGTTCGCTGCATCGGCCTGGGCCCAAACGCCCATCGCGGTCCTGATCAGCCTCTATGCCACCTCGAACTTATTGTTTCACGCGACGGCCCTGCGCGGTCTGCCGACCGATCTGCCGGAACGGCTCGTCCTCGCCCTCGTCATGCTCCTCTTGACGGTCATCGGCGGACGGATCACTCCGAATTTGACACGCGAGTTCCTGGTGCAAGCAGGTAGGACGACGTTGCCGGCTGAGTTTTCGCGCTTCGACGTCCTGTCGATGCTGTCGGTCCTGATCGCCACGACCATGTGGACCGCCCGGCCTGACTCTCCCGTTGCCGGATGGGCATTCATGGGGGCCGGGCTCCTCAATCTTGCGCGACTCTGGCGCTGGCGCGGGTGGCACGCCCGTACGGAACCATTGGTCCTCATTCTTCACATTGGGTACGGCTGGCTCGTGCTGTCCCTGTTCGTACTCGGAAGCACGTCGCTCGGGGCGGGAATGCCGCAGGCCAACGCCCTCCATACGTTGACAACCGGCGCGGTCGGCACGATGACTCTTGCCGTCATGACCCGGGCAAGCCTGGGACATACGGGGCGGCCCAAGCGGGCCGGAATGCTGACAGTCGCAATCTATCTGCTGGTCAACCTGGGCGCGCTGCTGCGTATTTTTGCCCCACAGGCGGAAGCGCCGACGGCGTTGACTCATCTCGTTCTACAACTATCGGTCGCGGCATGGAGCGGCGCATACCTGCTCTTTGCGGCCGGCTACGGGGCGATGCTCGTGCGCCGATCGGCTGATGAGTCATGAGAATGGGGCTTTTCAGTTGCGGCTCTGCGGACATATACTCTGACAACTGGGCGGAGGACGTGACGATCCTGCGCCGAGGCCGCTAGAAAGCGAGGCTGTGATGAAACGTGTCGCCTTTCTTCTGTTGGTCCTCTGCCTTGAATCGCCGGCCGGCGCCGAACACTCGGCATGGACCGGCACCTGGGAGCTCCGGGAAAATCAGCCGGGAGGGCAACTCACGATGAAGATCGAAGAACTGCCGTCCGGCTGGAAGATTACCTACAAAGTCGTGGGGCCGGGTGCGCCGGGGGCCAGCGACGCGACCATCGTGACGTTGCTTGACGGCAAGGACGTGCCGGTCCTCATCGACGGCAAACCATCAAGACAGACGATGGGGATCAGTAAGGTGGACGGGCACCACACCGTCAACGTCATCAAATTCGGCGGGAAGGAAATCGCCGTTTCCAAGACGGAACTTTCCGCCGACGGAAAACTGATCAAAGTGGAGACCGACTATCCGGAATCCAACCCCGGTGCCCCTGCCGGAAAGCAGATTCAATTCTGGGACCGCAAAGACGGGACGGGTACCCCCTAAGAAGCCTCGATCCGCTGGCCGTCAGCGGCGATAGATTTCCAATTCGTTATCGACGCCGATGACTCCGGTGACCTGCGAGGCTACTTTCCCAGCCTCTGCCCGCTGATCCAGCGTTTCGACCGTGCCCCTGAGATGGACCACGCCGTTCTTGGTCTCGACCTCCACCAGTGAAGGATCCACCACTTTTTCGTGGGCCAGTCGCGATTCAATGGCAATGGTAATCTCGCCGTCATCGAAGTATTGATCGGATTTCGGATGATGGAGCTGGCAGGCCGCAACCATCGTCAAGATGCCGGCTGCAAGCGCCACGGCCATCACCCGCCCGATCCTGTAAACCTGGATCTGCTGGGTCTGCCGGGTCTGATGGAGTGCCATGTGCGCACCTCGTCATCAAGGTGACGCCCACCATCTGTTCCTGCTGATATCGTAACAGCCTCCGCATAAGCAATGCCACGGCCCAGCTGACACATGTCTTGATGTTTTCTGCGCAGTTCCGTAGTGGACGGTCGTGTGTTGGCAGGTGACTATCAGGAAGAATGGAACGGACTGTCCGGAAGCAGACAAACTGTCAGGGCAACCTGCGTGTTTTCTTGACTCATCAGGAGGATGCGCTAACGTGAAGTGGCATGAGGCCGATTCCAGAAGGAGGTTTCTATGTCACTTCGAACGGGGAGCCTGGTGAGAGGAAGCTACTATATGGTTTTTTGTTTGTGTGCGCTGTCATACCAGCAGAGCGCGCAGGCCGCAGCCGTTTCTGATAACGGCCCAGGCTGCGGTCTGGGCAAGCTCGCTTGGATGGACTACGACAGCCCCAAGCAAATTGCACCACAAGTCATGATGGCCACAACCAATGCGACGTTCGGTAGCCAGACCTTCGGCATCTCATCGGGCACGTCAGGCTGCACCAATGATGGGGTCATCATAAAAAACAAGCACATCAACATCGCGGGCCACGCCTCCGATCGTCTGGCCCAAGACATGGCCAGGGGCGGGGGCGAACACTTGGCATCCCTGGCGACGCTCCTTGGCATCCCTGAAGAAGCACAACCGGAGTTCTTCACACTCGTCCAAGAACGGTACCAAACTTTGGTCGGAACGGATGAGGCTACTGCGACCACGTTGCTCAAGGTGTTGCAAGTTGCCATGGCAGAGCGTCCTGCGCTCGCCAGCCGATCGTTCGCGGGTGAAGATCCAGAGCGGTAGTCTTGGCCAAGGCCGCGGCTATCGACTGCCGGCCTCCCACCGGTTCACCGGCCCAACCTCGAACTCCGCCAGCACTCCGTAATGATCGGATGGCCAGAGTACACGGCCGTCCGGCAACCGCCCAGGATGATCGAGTACCAGGCGACTCGACCGAACCGTTGCCGACGTTTCCAATCCCTGGAGATACAGAATGAAATCCACTCGCTTCGAAGCGGTAGCCTTTTCCACATCGATGCGCTGCCACACAGTGGGACCGGGCGCGTCTGGATTGGCGTCCCGGAACGCATCGACAAAGCCGGCCTCGCGGCGAAGCGTCGTGAGGGCCGGGGAAGTTTCAGGCGCGTTGAAATCACCCATTAGGAGCGACAGCCCTGCTCCGCGCCGTTCCCGGACAATTTCACCCACCCGTACCATCTGACAGTCATCGCCGCGCGCCAGATGCGTGGAGTAGATCTGCAGCGGGCCGCGCCCGATTGAGATCTCTACCCGCAGCAGAATACGCGGCTCGATCCACTGGCGGCAGCGCGGCAAGTCGGTGACTTCGGAAGCGACGATGGGATACCGACTCAGAACCGCGGATCCCTCCTTGAATCCCATCGCGCCCACGATGGTCCAATCGAGCGGGGCCAAACGAAAGACCCGATCCGTGGCCGGCGCGAAGACAACGTGGAACCCGAGCGCGCGAGCGAGACGCTCTGCCACGTTTCCATGTTTGCGGCTGTCGGAAGCCTCCTGGACTGCGACGATGTCCGGATCGAGCGCCTTCAGTTCGTGGATGACGATCTCCAAGCGCTCTTCGAGATACGTATCTCCCTCAAAGAAACCGGAGGCAGGCCCGTCATGCAAGAGATTGAAGGTCACGACCCGCAGCAACTGAGGTTCGTCCTGTGCCGCCGAGGACGACACGGACAGGGTCATCGCGCTCACGAGGAACAAGGGGAGGACAACCCACATCGTGTTCACCGAACTGGAAAGTTCAGCGTGTGTATCACTGAGAAATCTGGGGATATGGGCCCTTTCGGAGCGAGACGGCTGGAATTCTCCCGCTCCTTTAATGGGCTTAGTGTACTCGATTCCTGTCCGGGACGCGTGAACCGAAGGAAGGAAAATGCAAACCGGCGGCGAGCTTAGTGTTTGACGACGAAATGCACGCTCCGATTGACCTGCATACAATCCTCATCGTGTCGGAAACACAGAGGACGATCTTTCCCGTAGCTGGTCGTATCAACTTCGACGTCCAATCCAAGATCCTCAAGATAGTGTTTCACGTTCCTGGCCCGGAGGTCCCCCAATACCATGTTATACGCAGCTGTACCAACCTCGTCTCCACGTCCTTCAAGCAGAACACTCGTGATCCCCTCGCGGCGCAACCGCTTGGCGTTAGCCTCCAATACCGGCGCTGCGTCAGGTCGAATCGTATACCGGTCAAAATCAAAGAGCACATCGACCAGCGACCCCTTGGGCATTCCAGTGTCATTTCTCGCCGCCAGCTCCGCCCGCATCGTGGGTCCGGAGCGCCGAGAGGCCAAGCTTGGGTCCGCTGGAGCAATGTGCTTGATGGCAGGCTCATCAATCCGCTCTTTGCGGGATGCCTGCTCGTCACCGGTGCCGGATCCATACAGGCTGCTACACGCCGGCAATCCCAGGACCGCTATGGCCAGGATCCCCATCAACGCGATCTCAGTGGACTTTTTCATCGTGCCTCCTCCTCAACTTACAACTGATTCATCTAAGGAAAGCAAACGAAGTGCCATTCTGTCCGGCTGTCGGTCTGTGCAGCCGGACGACCCGCCCGACCCCTGTCATATCGGAAACATTTGAAATTTCATTGGTCTTCCATCACCGGGTGGCGGACTTGGAACCGGCTTCATGCTTCATTGCTCGCTCCATAGGGTAGACGGCTGCACCAGACTTGTACAGCAGTTCACCATTTATCGCCGCTATCGCCGCGCGGCGTGTCGGCCAAGAGGCGGAACGCCGGTTTTTTTGCAAAACATCGAGATTAGCGATTTCACCTCGTGCGGTGAGGAGGTGGGGCGGGAATAATCCTAGGGGTTCGAAGCAGACATGCGGTGGTCGAACTGCAGGATCCACTGTGATAGGGTCCTCCGAGACTTAGTGAGTGTTGAAAATGGATAGCGACTCCACGATGAGCGGCGATGCGCCCTCCGGCGCATTTCTCCGCGCACGGCTGATTGCAACCGGACTGCTGCTGGCGATGGCAATCCTGTTCCTCGCTGCTCTATTGGGAGAGCGACGGTATCCTTTTCTGCACTGGCTCCGGGCCTTTGCGGAAGCGGCAATGGTCGGGGCGCTCGCGGACTGGTACGCCGTGACCGTGCTGTTCAAACGGCCGATGGGCTTGCCTATCCCGCACACCGAAATCGTCCCGCGCAACAAGGACCGTATCGCCGTTGCGCTGGGCCGATTGACCCAGCGCAACCTCATCACGCCTGAAGCAATCGGACGCCTGGTCGACGCATGGCGAATCCCCGACGAGTTGACCGCCGCCCTCGTCGATCCGCAACGACGTGCGGTCCTGGCGCAGGAACTCTCACGCTTGCTGGCTCGGATGCTCGAGGCGTCCGAGGATGCCGCGATGCAGCGAGTCATTCGCCACCTGGCGACCAAGCTCCTGCACGGAGTGACCGCGGCGCCGTTGATGGGCCGTCTGTTTTCAGAATTTCTCGACAGTCCGCAACGGGACCGCCTCATCGACGACCTGCTGGCACTCGCCCGCGAGTACGTCGAGCGGCATCGGGACTCGTTGGGCCGCATGATCGCCGACAAGTTGCCCTGGTCCCACCTGCTCAGCCTTGTCCGGCTGGACGAGAAAGTGGCCAACAGATTCATCGACTGGCTCGGCTCGATGCTCCAAGACATGCGTGCGAACTACGACGATCCGATGAGACGGCAACTGATCGGTCGTCTCGACCATGCCGCGCAGTGGCTCATGCACTCCAACCAGGCGGCGCGGCGAGAGACGGCGATCAAGGACGCCCTGCTGACGCACGATGCGCTGCTCGAATTCATCGATGGGTCTTGGCACCAGCTCAAACAATGGCTTCTGACGGATCTCGGGCGGGAAGCGTCGGAGACCCGCGCGTATCTCGACGCGGCCCTGGCGGGGCTCGGTGAGACGCTGAAGACGGACGAGGAGTTCCTCGCGCTCTTCCGGCAGGGCTTGGAAAGCCTGGTGGTCGAGCTGGCGACCCGACACCGCGACCGGATCGGCGAACTGGTCACGAAAACGGTGAGTGAGTGGCCCATGGCACACATGGTGGACACGATCGAGCGGGAAGTCGGACGCGACCTGCAGTTCATTCGGATCAACGGCGCGCTTGTCGGCGGATTGATCGGGCTGCTCCTGCATGCCGTCGCCCTCCTGTTCGACCTCCACCTTGCGCCGTAAAGAAGTCGAAACGCACGCTCCCGGCAGGCTTGACCGGTTCATCGGTTCAGAGTAGGGTGCGGTCACGCAGGCGATCCAATCTCCTTCACGTAGTCATGATCATGCTCATATTCGCCGGCCTGCTTCTCTTCGCGGCAATGCTTGGCGGATGCCGTCCCGACCATCCGATCCCGCAGCCGGTGATGATGCCCGCAGTCGCATCCCCGGAAGAGCCAGTCTCCCTGCCGGCGTCCGGCAGGCCGATAGAGCCCGTACACTAGAGCCGTTTTCTTTCAGGAGCCGCATCCGCGACAACCACGCGTGAAGCCTGCCGATTTGCATCCTATCCCCAGCAAAACCCTTAGGCTGTGGATATTGAGGTCTAGGGCCGAATGTCCCAGAGAACGATCGATCTGTGCGGGACGGGGGATGAAACCAATGGGTGAAAATGTATGAAACACGCAGGATCGCCTGATTCGACTACTACAAATAGTGGCTCGGTTCAGGCGACACCTATGCCCAAAAAATAGGCAATCCGATCGATAACGCGTCCAGCGCACACTCCGCTCGCCTGTCATGACTACTTGTACACAGAATTATCCACAGAAGATGGGGACTGAGCATTTTGGCATTAATATACTTGACTCATCATGGCGGCAAAGTGGGGATAACTGAGGTGGGCCGCGAATCCGCATGGGAGTTAGGCGCGAGGGGTGGGAATGGTCGGGAGATCAAATTCGAGCTGCGCTTTCCACTGGCTATTGTCCTTGACCTCACGAAGCGCAGCCAGATTCCGCAGCAATCCTTCAATCAGTCCATTGTCAACGGAGTTCTGTGGAATCCATTTCGTTTTGAAGTCTGCAAGAAATCGGTGGGTAATGGTCACCGCTGCATCCTCTCAGACGGTCATGAACATGTGTAAGCCAACCCGCAACTTAGGCATTTCAAAGACATGCCGTTTCGAGCCACTGTAAACTGCTTGCATTCCGGACACGGTACGTCCGCAAATCCTTTCATCGGGGGGCAGAGGATCACGAGGGGCCTCGCCTTGGGTTCTGTCTCCGGTTTGCGCTTCACGCTCATCAGATCCTATTCAGAGACGCTAACCTACTTCTTGCGAGCTTTCTTTTTCTGTGTGGGGAGCGAGGACTTGGGGACCGAGACCACCAGAGCGAGCGCAGCCTGGAACCGGTCAAACGGTGATTGACGTTCTGATTCCGGTTCGCTAGGCTGCGTGGCGGGTTTCTTCACCATTGCGCTTTCCCAAAAAGGTCATCCCCTGCCAGGGAAGACCCTCCGGTGAGGTTTAATCTATCACATGGAGGGCAACATGATCAAAATCACCAAAGAGATGCTTAACGCTGGATCTGCCGAGTTTCATAAATACATTAATACAGATCATTACGATCCAGTCTATTCCGTGGACGAGATTGTTGCATTCATTTATCAGGCGATGTGCTCTGCGCAAGATGCTGCTCAACATCTCTCAGGACAGATTGTAATCGAACATGGGCATCGTTAACTTGAAGCGTAAGATCTGAGACTTCCAGTTCGCTCATTTGTTTCTTGTCACGCTTGAATTTCCAATTCGTCGGATCGGTCCTGTCCAAATCAGGTTTTAAAGTTACTCGATTCATCTTTCCATTTGATCCATCGCTAATCCATAGATCATGGAACATACGGTTTCTCTCTTTACATAGGTGATTTTCGACGAGACTTAGATCTGATTTGAGGTTGTCATATAAATTCTTGTTGAGTTTCAACACAACAGCAATGTGTCGGATAATTCTGATCTGAGGTATCAGCTCAATATTTCCAGCAACAATTGCTCCCTTTAGGGATGGCAACCGAAGCATTGTTACCATAATCGCCGCAATGGTTTGTTCAAGACCTCCCCATGCCATCGCCAGTGTTCCTAGCGCCGTTGCAAGAGGCTGTAGGTGATCTGGAACGACAGCCTTTCTAGTACGCTTTACGTTTCCCGCGTCCTTGTCGTGCGTAGTCATCCGGCCTCACCCTACTGCCACGTCGTTTGACCAATCAGCGTCTTGTACTCCACCCGCTTTCCCTGGATTTGTGACAGCGCAGCCATGAACCGGCCTTGGTCATTGTCCTTTCTGGTATTGAACCGGAAGGATTGTTCATCCAGGTAGCGGAACAGGTGGAACGGCTCCACGCTCACATAGGTGCCTTTAATTCCGCGTTTCAGCAGACTCCAGAAATTCTCGATGCTGTTAGTGTGCACGGCGCCTTCAACATACTTCTCCGCGTGATTAATGACCTGATGGGCGTAGTCTTTGCCCACCTGCTGATAGCTTCGATAGTCATCGGTCATCAGTTCTGATCCAGGCACCACATGTTTAGTGATGGCGGCCTTCAACAGCTTGGAGGAGGCCCGATTCAACACGGCGGTTCGCACTTCGCCTTTCCGCTCCAGCATGCCGACGACCACGGCCTTGCGGAAAAAGCCTTCGGCGCGTTTCATCTTGAGTTGCTTGTCGTGATGCATGTTGCGGGCATTGCCCCCGATATAGGTTTCATCGACTTCCACGGTTCCCATGAGCTTTCGGTCAATTGAGCCATGCTGCAAGGCCAACCGAATCCGATGCATCATGAACCAGGCGGTTTTTTGAGTGACCTTGAGAGCGCGGGAGACTTCATACGAACTCACGCCATTCTTGGCACTGGTAATCATCCAGAGGGCACAAAACCATTTATCGAGTGAAATCGGACTGTCCTCGAAAATGGTGCCGAGCTTGGCAGTGTATTGCTTGCGGCAGTCCTTGCACTGCCAGACAGAGCGAGATTGTAGGAAGCCGTGTCGCTGAGAATGACACCGTGGGCAGACCGGACCATGCGGCCAGCGCATCGCCGACAGCAGGTCCACACACCGTTGCGGATCAGCGAAGTAGCGGATGGCTTCTTGAAGAGTCGAGGGGAGTTTCATGATGGCACCTCCGAGTTGACCGGAGGATACCAAAACCAGCATGATGAGTCAAGTATATTAATACCAGCATTTTCATGCCGGCCTGCTTAAGTCCGGAGTGCTTTTCTTTCATGCGCGGTCACGTCACTGCGCACCTTCTTGACAGGGTCGAAGAGACAGCCTAGCCTGCCGAAACCGAATTACAACCTCATCGAACGTGGGGCGATACGAAGGAAGAAGAAAGGGGCGGCCATGCGACTGCTTACGTTCTTGTTTGCGCTACTGATCACTCCCATCGCCGTCCAAGCCGGCGGCGGGACCGGACCGGACACGCCGACCTTGACGGTCAGCGGCGACGGCATCGTATCCATCCAGCCCGATACGGCCTTCGTCACAGTGGGAATGGAAACGGCCGCGAGGTCCTTGTCCGACGCCCAACGCTTGAACAGCGCGGCGATGCAAAAGGTCATGGACCGGTTGCTCCAATTGAAGATCGACAAGGATCGCATTCAAACCTCGTCGTTCAATGTCATGCCGCAGTACAGACCTCCGGTCAAGCACCCGGTGGACGCACCGGCGCCGGCGCCGGAAATCGTCGGCTATACGGTGAGCAATCGGGTGACGGTCGAAATCCGCGATCTCCAAAAAGTTGCGGCGGTGATAGAGGAAACCTCGGCCGCGGGGGCCAACCACTTTCAGGGCTTACATTGGGGCTTGCGCGACGAGCAGCAGCCGCGCCTCCAGGCGCTCAAGCTTGCGGCTGGAAAAGCCCGTGAAAAAGCCGCAACCTTGAGCGAAACCTTGAATCTCAAACTCGCCCGCCTCATGAACGTCACCGAAGGAGTTCAGTTCATCCGCCCCGCCCCCTACGCGGGACGCGCCATGATGGCGGCGGATAGCGGGGGCGGGGACATCCCCCTTTCGTCCGGGGAGATGAAAGTCGAAGCGACGGTCACGTTGAGCTACGAAATCAGCAAGGACTAGCCGGCCGCCCTTCCCAACGCGAAGCAGCCACGGAGCGTCTCATGAAACCCGGCTATCGGTTGATTGTCGTGGACAGAAGCGGCGTCCTGGTTTCCGAATACCAACTAACCGAGCAGGCGCTGGCGGATCCCGCCGCGTTCGTTGCCGCGCTCAAACAATCCATCGAACAGGTCGAAGAGGAGGAGCCGTGACGCGCGGATGACACATCGAGTGGCGACAAAATGAGACGGGGAGCGAGCGTCGTCGTATAACAACAGGAGACAAGGGAGGAAACGCCTGGCGCGTTTCTTGTATATTTATCGATCACGAACCATTTTGTATAGTGAGCATATTGAGGATCATCGTGCGTAGACACACTTTGAAACGGCTATTTATCCTTGCTTCAACATGCTGTTCCGCATTGCTTCTGTGGTCGGTCGTTGCCGCCGCCGATTCGGAGCGCACGATGACGATCGGCGGACAGGTCGTGCCGCTCGGCCCCGAGGCATTGGGGAAGGGTGTCGGTGTAATCGGCAGTGCGGGGAGGCCGATGCCTGATCAGGGGACAACGCCGTCCTCGGTCTTTCGAGACATTCCGTCGATCAGCGGCCGCTATTCGATCGGCGGTCAAACGTTCTTACCGTACGTCGGTGCGGGGTTCGGGAGCGGGTACACAACCGATCTAGACCGTTCCTTACAGCGGCCTCCGGCGGTCAGTTCCGACATGGGATTGCATAATCAATTCGGTCAAAGCGTCGCGCCGAATGAATTTCAGATGGGCATCCGCATCCCCTTCTGAATTCCTGCCTCTCCTCTCCTGATTGATCTCTTCTCTAACACCCGGCAACACCCAGCCTGCGAAGGGCGCCAACCTACCTCGTGCTCAGCTCGTTCCATTTGTGCTAGGCTCCGCATCGGTCATGAAGGAGCAGGGAACCATGCAGTACGTTCATCTCGGCCGCTCGGGCGTCAAGGTCAGTCGCCTCTGCCTCGGCACGATGAATTTCGGGCCGCAGACGAACGAGGCGGAGAGTTTTGCCCTGATGGATCGCGCCCTTGAACTCGGCATCAATTTTTTCGACACGGCGAATGTTTATGGATGGAAAACCGGGGAGGGATGGACTGAACAAATCGTCGGGCGCTGGCTGGCGCAGGGAGGCCGCCGAGACCAGATCGTCCTCGCGACAAAAGTCTTCGGCCGCATGGGCGAGCGGTCGAACCAGTCTCGGCTGTCGGCACTCCATATCAAGCGAGCCTGTGAAGAGAGCCTGCGCCGGCTGCAGACAGACTGCCTCGACCTGTATCAGATGCATCACATCG
>Ga0268299_1002071_pt1 | contig 26950 bp, 11 predicted proteins | sample NOBtaG_FD_193484 | JGI IMG/M metagenome (GOLD analysis project Ga0268299, IMG submission 193484) | Activated sludge microbial communities from bioreactor in Nijmegen, Gelderland, Netherland - NOB reactor | ecosystem: Engineered > Bioreactor > Aerobic > Activated sludge | place: Netherlands...
GCCAAATGAACCTCTCGAACACCGAACTCGTCGTGCTCTCCGCCTGCGAGACCGGCCTGGGCGACATCTCGGGCAACGAGGGCGTGTACGGCCTGCAGCGGGCGTTCAAGATCGCCGGGGCGAAGTACCTCATCATGTCGCTCTGGCAGGTGCCCGACAAGCAAACCTCCCTGCTGATGACCACTTTTTACAAGAAGTGGCTGGAGGAGAAAATGGCGATCCCGGAGGCGTTCCGCGCGGCGCAGAAGGAGCTGCGGGAGGCCGGGCTGGACCCGTACTATTGGGCGGGGTTTGTGCTGGTGGAGTGATCAAACCACCAAGCCTGCTTAGTCTAAGTACTTCCACAGATTCAAACATAACCTGTATTTTTTCAACTCAACTTTAAAAGTTTACCCTGAAAATTTAAGATTAAGTATCGGGACAATTTTGAAGCGTTTGTTGGCGGCAGGTAATTGACAGGCGAAAAAAATGGATGCCGGCCTTGCTTTTGTTCAAAAATCTGATTGCTACCGTGGATATTTTTCCCCTACATTTGGCAAAAAATTAATTAAAAAATGGTTCTCCTCGACGAAGAAATACTGCACGAAGCCAATATCAGCGAAGCAGAGCTACTCCTCGAAATTGCGATATTGCTCTTTCAACAACACCGACTGACGCTCGGCAAAGCCGCCCGACTTGCTCAAATTTCGGAGGCCCAGTTTGAGCAACGGTTGGCTCAGCGCAACATTCCACGGTACTTCTATGAAATGGAGGACCTTGATCTTGATTTGAAAACCTTGAAAAAAATGCGGCAATCCTGATGCTTGCGGTTAGCGATACATCTCCCATAAACGCCTTGCAGAGAATCGGTCAACTACATCTTCTCCCAGCACTTTTTGATCGTATTTTCATCCCACCGGCCGTCCGCGCTGAATTGCAAAATGCCGTACAGCATGGCTTCGATCCGAACCTGATCGATCAACTTGACTGGCTTGAAGTCTTGCCCTTATCAAATTCCACCAAGCAATCTCAACTATTAGCCACACTCGATCTGGGTGAGTCAGAGGCCATTATGCTAGCGCTGGAGTTGAAGACGGATTATATTCTGATTGATGAAAAAGCCGGGCGCCGGGTCGCAACAACCCTAGGGCTTCAAGTCATCGGCGTGCTCGGCATTCTCCTTCGAGCAAAAGAAACAGGGCTTATAGGTGCGATAAAACCCGCGTTGGATGACCTTGTGGTCAAGGTCGGTTTTTGGATTGAAAAACAAACCAGACGTCGAATATTGGAACTGGCAGAGGAGTTGTGACTTCACCAGCATAAACAGCAGCCACCCACCCATGCCCTACTCCCTCGCACAAATCCAGCACATCCTCCACGCCGAGTGGCTCCAAAAAAGCCATGCCGACGGACGCGTCGAACAACTGCTGCTCGACAGCCGCGGCATAACCGCGCCCGCCACGGCGCTGTTTTTCGCACTACCGGGCCAGCGGCACGACGGGCACCGGTACGTCGGGCAGGCCTACCGCGCCGGTGTGCGACAGTTTGTCGTCAGCCGGGAAATTGACCTGCCCGAGATACCCAATGCCGCCGTGCTGCGCGTGCCCGACACACTGGAAGCCTTGCAGGCCCTGACCGCCCACCACCGAGCGCAGTTCCGCCTGCCCGTCATCGGCATCACCGGCAGCAATGGCAAGACCGTGGTGAAGGAATGGCTGTACCAACTGACCCGCCACCATTTTCGCGTGGTGCGCAGCCCCAAAAGTTACAATTCCCAGGTAGGCGTGCCGCTGTCCGTGTGGCAACTGCGCGACGAGCACACGCTCGGCATTTTCGAGGCGGGTATTTCCCGTCCGGGCGAAATGGAGCGGCTGGCACAAATCATCCGGCCCGACATCGGCATTTTCACCAACCTCGGCCCGGCACACCGCGAGGGCTTCCCTTCGGACGCGGTGAAACTTCAGGAAAAAATGCGCCTGTTCGACTCGGCCAATACCCTCGTCGTTTGCGCCGACCACCCGGAAATCCTCGCGGCGGCCCAGGCCTGGGCGGATGCAAAACCGGAACACGAACTCCGCTCCTGGACCAAAACCGGCAAGCCGGCCTGGGTTCAGTTCGACAGTTTTGATACGCAAGGTGCGTACACCCAGTTCGGGGTTTCCATCTCATCGCCCATCGCCCATCACTCATCGCTCATCACTCATCGCTCATCATTAAAAATTCCGTTCACGGATGCCGCTTCCATCGAAAACGCCTGTCACTGCGTGGCAACCCTGCTGGCCATGGGCGTGCCTGTTTCCGATTTTAGCCGAAGGCTGAAACACCTCGAGCCCGTGGAAATGCGGCTCGAACTGAAAGCCGGCATCAACCGCTGCACGGTCATCAACGATGCGTACAGCAACGACCTGGCCTCGCTGCGCATCGCCTTGCAGTTTGCCCGGCAGCAGTCACGCGCCGATGCGCTCGTGCTTGTGCTGTCCGATTTTTTGCAAAGCGGCAAGGGGAAAAAGCAATTGTACGCCGAGGTGGCAAAAGCGATTGTCGGGCATGACGTACGCCGCTTTGTCGGAATAGGCTCCGATATCATGGCGCTGCGCGACCAACTTCCGGCCGACATTTCGGCGGCATTTTACCCCGACACGGCGGCGTTTCTGCAGGACTTGCAGCGCCTCGATTTTCACGATGAACTGATTTTGGTGAAAGGCGCGCGCGACTTCGCGTTCGAGCGCATCGCCCGGCGCCTGGAGCAAAAAGCCCACAAGACGGTGCTGGAGGTGAACCTCGGCGCACTCGTACACAACCTGAACGTGTACAACCGCCTGCTCCGGCCCGGCACGAAAATGATGGCCATGGTAAAGGCCTCCGGCTACGGCAGCGGATCGGCGGAGGTAGCCAAACTGCTCGAATTTCACCAGGTGGACTACCTCGGCGTGGCCTACGCCGACGAGGGCATCGAACTTAGGCAAGCCGGCGTGCGCCTGCCGATCCTGGTGCTCAACCCCGAGCCGGCCAGTTTCGACGCCCTGGCCCGCCACCACCTCGAGTCGGAAGTGTACAGCCTGACCCTGCTGGACGAACTGATCCGCTTTGCCAGCAAAAACCGCGAACTCGCCATTCACCTCAAACTCGACACCGGCATGCACCGCCTCGGCTTCGAACCTGCCGACCTGCCCGCTCTGACCGAGCGACTGCGTGCCCACCCCAACCTGCGCGTGCGCACGGTATTTTCCCACCTCTCGGCCAGCGATGCTCCGGCGCACGACGCGTTCACGCACGCGCAGGCGGCGGCGTTTACGGCCCTGTACGAACCCATCGCCGCTGCGCTCGGCTACCGGCCCTTGCGCCACATCGCCAACACGAGCGGCATCGCGCGTTTTCCGGAGTACCACTTCGACATGGTGCGGCTTGGCATTGGGCTGTACGGTGTGGGGTCGGGCACCTTGCAGGAGCAGTTGCAGGTAGTGAACACGCTCAAGGCCACCATCAGCCAGATCAAGGAAATCCCCCCCGGCGACACCGTGGGCTACAACCGCAACGGCCCCGTGACGCGGCCCAGCCGCATTGCCACCATCAGCATTGGCTATGCCGACGGGCTTCTGCGCCTGGCCGGAAACGGGCGTTACTCGGTACTCGTACACGGCCTGCGCGCGCCCACCATCGGCAATGTGTGCATGGACATGACCATGGTGGACGTGACCCACATACCCGCCGCGCGCGAGGGCGACGAGGTGGTGGTGTTCGGCGAGCAGCCGCCCGTGCAGGAACTGGCCGCCTGCCTGCAAACCATCCCGTACGAGGTGTTCACCAATATTGCGGAGCGGGTGAAGCGGGTGTATTGGCAGGAGTGAGGGAGAATTGATTCGATTGATTCGATTGATTCGATTGATTCGATTGATTCGATTGATTCGATTGATTCGATTGATTCGATTGATTCGATTGATTCGATTGATTCGATTGATAATAATTTCAGTCCAGATATTTTTCAGAAAATTACGCTTGGCGGAACGAGGGTATGGCGATCGTCCCTACCTTCGATTCTGCTAATCCCCCTTACGCGCTTCGGCTTTTGCTCACCTACTTACCAGTCGTGTTATGAAAACCACTTTACTTGTACCTGCTTTTTTCCTGATCTCCTTTTTTGCAAACGCACAGGACGTGGACTCCACCGTGATAAAACAAGTGGACAGCCTGATTCAGGTTTCTCGTGACCTCACTGGAAAGGGGGAGTACGACACAGCCCTCGAAGTGAATACCGCTGCCGAAAAAATTGCCCTCGAAAAACTGGGGCGGGAGTCGGCGGCGTATGGGAGTTGTTGCTACTCTCGGGGCAGGGTCTTGTATTACAAAAAAGATTTTTCAGGGGTAGAAAAATGGTGCCTCGAATCTAAAGCCATCCGGGAAAAAGTGCTGGGCAAAGAACATCCCGATTATGCCAAAAGCCTGAATGGCCTGGTGTTCCTATACCTTAACACAGGCCAACACGAAAAAGCCGAATCTCAGTTACTGGAACAAAAAGCCATTTTGGAAAAAACAATAGGCAAAGAACACCCCGATTATGCCTCAAACCTGAACGCCTTGGCGAGGCTATACGATGACATGGGCAAACAAAAAATAGCAGAACCACTATATCTGGAGTCTAAAGCCATCCGGGAAAAAGTGCTGGGTAAGGAACATCCCGATTATGCAACAAGCGCGGACGACCTCGGAGCGCTGTATTACATGATGGGCCAATATGAAAAAGCGGAAGGATTGTACCTGGAAGCCAAGGCCATCCGTAAAAAAGTCTTGGGTCAAAAGCATCCCATTTATGCGGCTTCCCTGAACAACTTGGCGGTTTTGTACATGAAAACGAATCAGTACGAAAAAGCGGAAGGGCTGCTCCTCGAATCCAAAGCCATCCTGGAAATAACACTGGGCAAGGAGCATCTCGATTATGCCAAAAACCTGAACAATCTTGGGTTTTGTTATCAACAAATGAGTCAATACGAAAAAGCCGAACCGTTTTACCTTCAATCCCTTTCCATAAAAGAAAAACTCCTCGGGAAAGAACATCAGGATTGCTTCGCAAGCCTGAACAACCTGGCGGCCATATACACAGTCATGGGTCAATATGAAAAAGCGGAAGGGCTGATCATAAAGTCCAATGCCATCTGGGAAAAAGCAATGGGCAAGGAAAATACCAAGCATGCCATGAACTTGAACGACCTGGGATATCTGTATTACAAAATGGGCCAATATAAAAAAGCGGAAGCGCTGTATCTGGAATCCAAAACCATTTTAGAAAAAATACTGGGTAATGAGCATACCGATTATGCACACATTTTGAACCATTTGGGGATTCTATACTTTGACATGGGCAACTTCGAAAAAGCGGAACCACTATATCTGGAATCCAAAGCCATCCGGGAAAAAGCATTGGGAAAGGAGCATTTCGAATATGCCGGAAGTATAATCAACCTGGGTAATTTTTATAGAGCAATGGGCGCTTATGAAAAAGCCGAAGCGCTATACCTGGAGGGCAAAACAATTTTTGAGCGCAGTAATAGTCTCAATCATCGCTTTTATGTGATTGGGGTGAGAAACCTGGCACTTCTGTACTGGAACAAGGGCCAATACGAAAAAGCGACTCCCTATTTTCTGGAACTATCCAGTATAAACAATAATCTGATTGAAAAATCCATGTACCACTTTTCCGAACGGGAACTGAACGAATATTTAAAGTTATTTTCCGAAAGCCAGGATAATATTCTTGGTTTTACCCAAATTGCAGGAAAGGAAGAACTAATAGCGACATGCTACGACAACAGCCTGTTTTACAAAGGCTTTCTGCTCAATACCGTTAACCAAATCAAAGGCCTCGCACGTTCCGATTCAGCCACTGCCGAACAATTCAACCTGCTGAAATCCTACGAACTCCGCCTTGCCGCCCAATACGCCAAGCCCATCTCCGAGCGTGACAGCGCAGGTGTCGTAGAACTGGAAGAAAAGGCCAACAACCTCGAAAAAGACCTCGCCCGCACGGTGGCCGGCTTCGGGGAAGCGCAGCGGCAGGTCAAATGGCAGGAGGTGCAGGCCTGCCTCAAGCCCGGAGAGGCGGCGGTGGAGTTTGTTCATTATCGTTTAAACGACAGTAAATCAAGCGACAGCACCATGTACACCGCACTTGTCCTCCATCCCGGCTTAAAACAACCCGCTTTTATCCCCCTTTTTGAAGAAAAATCGCTCGACAGCCTGCTCCAGACCCGGGGCGAGCGTAAGGCAGATTACGTCAACGGTCTCTATACCGTCGCCGAGCGGGGGGCCACACCATTGGGCAAACCGCAAAAAACACTGTACGAAATGCTCTGGCAACCGATGGGAAAGGACCTTGCCGGCATCAAAACCATCTACTTCTCCCCCTCCGGCCTGCTCCACCGCCTCAACCTTGCCGCCATTCCCATCAACCTCGACTCCGTGCTGGGCGACCGCTACAACCTCGTCGAACTCGGCAGTACCCGCCAACTGGTAGTGCCCACGCAAGTCAAACCCGCCGCCAACGACGCTCTGCTGTTCGGCGGCATCTCGTACGACTCGGACAGCACCGCCATGTCCCAGGCCAATGCGGCGCTCGACTCGGTCTCCATCGCCAGCCGCGGGGAGTTGAGTTTTTCTTATACCGACTCCACCCTGCGCGTGTTCACCTGGAACGCCCTGCCCTTCACCGAGCGCGAAGTGGGCAGTGTGGAAAAAACGCTGAACGCCGCAGGCTTCCAAACCAGCACCCGCAAGGGATACGCCGCTACGGAGGAGATTTTCAAAACCATCGGCGCCGGTGGCAGCCCCTCGCCCCGAGTCCTGCACCTCGCCACCCACGGCTACTTCTTTCCGGACCCGAAATCAGCGGGTGAGCGGGCGAGCGGTGAGCAGGTGAGCGGTGAGCCGGTCTTCAAGTTAAGCGATCACCCCATGATCCGCTCCGGCCTCCTCCTCGCCGGTGGAAACCATGCCTGGCAGAGGGGAAAGCCGATCAAAGAGGGCATGGAAGACGGCATCCTCACCGCCTACGAGATCAGCCAGATGAACCTCTCGAACACCGAACTCGTCGTGCTCTCCGCCTGCGAAACCGGCCTGGGCGACATCTCGGGCAACGAAGGCGTGTACGGCTTGCAGCGGGCCTTCAAGATCGCCGGGGCGAAGTACCTGATCATGAGCCTGTGGCAGGTGCCCGACAAGCAGACCTCCCTGCTGATGACCACTTTTTATAAGAAGTGGCTGGAGGAGAAAATGGCGATCCCGGAAGCGTTCCGGGCCGCACAAAAGGAACTTCGGGAGGCGGGGCTGGACCCGTACCAGTGGGCGGGGTTTGTGCTGGTGGAGTGAGTTTTTGGATTGATTCGATTTTGGCCGATTGGTTCGATTGATTTGATTGGGGCCTCGCGGAAAATTTAATTCCGGCAAGTTGCCGAGTGTATCTACTTTTGAATTGGTTAATCCTGCTTCCAATCCCCTTCGATATTTTGTGTGCCAGTCAAAATCTGTCGCGTTATGAAAACCGTTCTCCTTTTCTTTTTTTTGGTATTGGCCTTGCCTGTCTGGGGGCAGCATGCGGACTCGCTGGCGGCCGTCGCGCAGGTGGACAGCCTCCTGCAGGTAGCCAGCAAACTTACAGGTCAGCGGCAATTCGAGCAGGCGCTGGCCGTGAATGCCGAAGCGGAGCGGCTGGCATTGGCGCATTGGGGGCGGGAGTCGGCGGTGTATGGACGTTGTTGTATTGGCCGGGGCGGGGTATTTGACTTCAAAGAAGACTTGACGAATGCCGAAAAATGGTACCTGGACGCCAGAGGCATCTATGAGAAAACCGTGGGCAAGGAACACCCCGATTATGCCACCAGCCTGAACGACCTGGGATTTCTGTACTGGAAAATGGGCCAATACGGAAAAGCCGAACCGCTTCACCTTGAAGCCAAAGACATTCGGGAAAAAGCCTTGGGAAAGGAACATTCCGATTACGCCGCCAGCCTGAACAACCTGGCAATGGTGTACATGAGAACGGGCCAACACGGAAAAGCCGAACTGTTTCTCCTCGAAGCCAAAGACATTTTTGAAAAAACGTTGGGAAAGGAACACCCCTATTATGTCAATAGCCTGAACAACCTGGGAAACCTGTACTCGAATCTGGGCCAATACGGAAAAGCCGAACTGTTTTTCCTCGAAGCCAAAGACATTCGGGGAAAAACGTTGGGCAAGGAACATTCCCAGTATGGCGCTAGCCTGAACGACCTTGGAGTTCTGTACTGGAAAATGGGCCAACACAAAAAAGCCGAGCCGCTTTACCTCGAAGCCAAAACCATTTTTGAAAAAACGTTGGGAAAGGAACACCCATTTTATGCCAATAGCCTGACCAACCTGGGGATTATTTACATGAACATGAGCCAATACGAAAAAGCCGAACCGTTTCTCCTCGAAGCCAAAGACATTCGGGGAAAAGCCTTGGGAAAAGAACACCCCATTTATGCCAGTAGCCTTATGAACCTGGCAGCTGTTTACTCTAAAATGGGCCGATACGAAAAAGCCGAACCGCTTTTTCTCGAAGCCATAGCCATTCGGGAAAAAACCTTGGGCAAAGGACATATTGAGAATGTACTTATCCTACTCAACCTGGGGACTCTTTACATGCAAATGGGGCAATACGAAAAAGCCGAACCGCTTCTCTTCGAGGCCAAAGACATTCAGAAAAAAGCCTTGGGAAAGGAACATCCCGAATATGCCAGAAGCCTGCACAGCCTGGCAAATCTGTATAATACCTTGGGGAAATACGAAAAAGCCGAACCGCTTTTCCTCGAAGCCATAGCCATTCAGAAAAAAGCCTTGGGAAAGGGGCACCCCGAATATGCCGCCAGCCTGAACGACCTGGCAAATCTGTATATTAACATGGGCCAATACGAAAAAGCCGAACCGTTTCTCCTCGATGCCAAAGGCATTTTTGATAAAACGTTGGGGAAAAAACATCCCTTTTATGCCAATAGCCTGGGCAACCTGGCACAAGTGTACACAAACCTGAGCCAATACGAAAAAGCCGAACCCCTACAACTCGAAGCCAAAGCCATTCGGGAAAAAACCCTGGGCAAAGGCCATATCGAAATTACAATTAGCCTGGTCAATTTGGCAAGTATGTACAATAGAATGGGGCAATACGAAAAAGCCGAACCACTTCTCCTCGAAGCCAAAGCCATTCAGGAGAAAACCTTGGGAAAGGAACATCCCGATTATGCCGCTAGCCTGAACAACCTGGCAATTCTTTACATGGACATGGGCCAATACGAAAAAGCCGAACCGCTTCTCCTCGAGACCAAAACCATTCGGGAGAAAACCTTGGGAAAGGAACATCCCCATTATGCCGGCAGCCTGAGCAGCCTGGCAATTCTTTACATGGACATGGGCCAATACGAAAAAGCCGAACCACTTTACCTCGAAGCCATGGCCATTAAAGAAAAAGCCTTGGGCAAAGAAGGTCCCGATTATACCACAGGCCTGAACAACCTGGGGGGGCTCTACTGGACCATGGGCCAATACGAAAAAGCCGAACCGTTTTTCCTCGAAGCCATAGCCATTCGGGAAAAGGCCTTGGGAAAGGAACATCCCGATTACGCCAGTAGTCTGAACAACCTGACGTCGCTATACATGGACATGGGCCAATACGAAAAAGCCGAACCGCTTTTCCTCGAAGTCAAAGCCATTTGGGAAAAAACCTTGGGAAAGGAACATCCCTATTATGCCTTTAGCCTGAACAACCTGGGAATTCTGTACTCGAAGCTGGGGCAATACGAAAAAGCCGAACCGCTTTACCTCGAACTTTCTTCAGCCGATAAACACCGGCTCGAAAAAGCCGCGCTCCACCTTTCTGAACGGGAACTCCACATTTATCTGAATACGTTTTCGGCAAAACAAAATAGTACCCTCACGTTTGCCCAAACTACCGGCAGTAAAGTATTGATTCCCGTCTGCTACGACAACAGCCTGTTTTACAAGGGTTTTCTATTGCAGTCCACCGGCCATATCCGGCAATTAGCCCTTTCGGATGCAGCCGCTAGCGAACAAATCAACCGCCTCAAAGGCTATCAACGCCGCCTCGCCGCTTCATACGCATTGCCCAAAGCCGAACGCGACAGCGCCCTGGTAGCCCAACTGGAAACCCAGGCCAACGACCTCGAAAAAGAACTCGCCCGAACGGTAGCCGGCTACAGCCAAACCAAACGCCAGGTGAGCTGGCAAGAGGTACAGGCCAGCCTCAAACCCGGAGAGGCTGCGGTGGAGTTTGTCCATTATCGTTTTAACGGTGGGAAATCAACCGACAGCACCATGTACGCCGCGCTGCTGCTTTTATCAGGAACAGCACAACCCGCTTTCATCCCCCTCTTTGAAGAAAAATCGCTCGACAGCCTGCTCCAGACCCGGGGCGAGCGCAGGGCAGATTACGTCAACGGTCTCTACACCGTCGCCGATCGGGGTGCCACCCCATTGGGCAAACCGCAAAAAACACTGTACGAAATGCTCTGGCAACCACTCGAAAAAAGCCTCCCCACTACCCCCCCCAAAGGAGGGGGAGATAAGCTTACGGTTTATTTTTCTCCCTCCGGCCTGCTCCATCGTCTCAATCTCGGCGCCATTCCCATTCCCGCCTCCGTTGGAGGGGGGCAGGGAGAGGCCGAGGAGGAGACGCTGTCCGACCACTACCAACTGGTGGAAATGGGCAGCACGAGGCAATTGGTTGTTCCGCACCCAATGGTCAATTCGGAGAAAAATGCCATGCTTTTCGGCGGCATCCAGTACGAAATGGACAGCACCGCCATGGCCCAAGAGAACCTAAGCCTTGGCAGCGATGCACAGCTGGCCAGCCGGAGGGGGCTATCGTTTGCAAATGCCGACTCCACCCTGCGGGGCGGCACCTGGAGCTACCTGAAATGGACTGACAAAGAGGTGACTGCTCTGGAACCGATTCTGAAAACCGCCGGTATCGAGGCCAGTGTGCGGAAGGGGTTTGCGGCCACCGAGGAATCGTTCAAAGCCACTGGTGCAGGCAGGCCATCCCCACGTATCCTGCATATCGCCACGCACGGCTACTTCTTCCCCGACCCCAAAACGTCGGCGAGGGTTGAAACCTCGCCGACGTTAGGCGCCGCCGAACCCGTCTTCAAAATCTCCGACCACCCCATGCTCCGCTCCGGCCTCATTTTGGCAGGCGGAAACGCCGCATGGCAGGGGGCGATAACAATGGAAGGTCGGGAAGACGGCATTCTCACCGCCTACGAAATCAGCCAGATGAACCTGACGAACACCGAACTTGTCGTGCTCTCCGCCTGCGAAACCGGCCTGGGCGACATCTCGGGCAACGAAGGCGTGTACGGCTTGCAGCGGGCCTTCAAGATCGCCGGGGCGAAGTACCTCGTGATGAGCCTGTGGCAGGTGCCCGACAAGCAGACCTCGTTGCTGATGACGACGTTTTACAAAAAATGGCTGGAGGAAAAGATGGCGATCCCGGAGGCGTTCCGGGCGGCGCAGAAGGAACTGCGGGAGGCGGGGCTGGACCCGTATCAGTGGGCGGGGTTTGTACTGGTGAAGTGAAGAGCCTTTGCCAATGCCACAGCTGGTATACACAGAAAAAATATCCCGGGAAGAACAATCAAACCCGCCGAGGTTCTATTTTTGAACCCGCTCACCCTTATCTTCGACACTTGCTCACCAATAAATAGTGCCACACCATGAGAACTGCCCTTTGTTCGGCATTTGCGCTGCTTGCTTTCCTCGCTTTTGGTCAGCCCGCTTACTCGCCAACCACAGTCAAAGAAGTGGATAGCTTGATTCAGGTATCGAAAGGATTGACCAACGAAGGCGATTTGCAAAAAGCCCTTGAAATCAATCAACTGGCGGAAAAACTGGCGCTGGAAAAACTGGGGCCGGAATCGGCAGCGTACGGAAAGACCCGGTACAACCACGGCAGGGTGGAGCACTTCAACAACAACTATCCGGAGGCTGAACGATCCTACCTCCAAGCCGAGGAAATCTTGCGCAAAGCAGCGGGAGACAACCGCAAGGACCATGAGGCCTGCTTGCAGAACTTGGGAATCCTGTACTTTGCTCTGCAGGATTTCCCCAAGTCCGAATCTTTCTATCTGCAAGCCTTGACGGTTCTTGAAAAAACAGTGGGCAAGCAACACGCCGACTACGCCACTGCGGCATTCAACCTTGGGCTGCTGTATTTCACGATTGCCGACTACGACCGGGCCGAGGCGCGCTACCTCGAAGCCAAAGACATTTTGTCCGCCACCGTCGGCACCACCCACCCGCATTATTTGGGCTGTATAATCAATATTGCCTCCTTGTATTCCTATCTCGAACGGTACGAGATGGCCGAGCGGTACCACTTCGAGGTGCGGAACACGCTTGAGCAAATGGGACTTTCCGAAAGCCCATACTACTCGGGCAATCTGATCAACCTCGGCTCTATGTACCAAAGCATGGGCGACCACCGCAAGGCCGAACGCATTTTGGCCGAAGCAAAAGCAATCGTGACCAAAACTTTGGGCACGGAAGATCCCTCGTACGCTCTTTGCGTGTACAATCAGGCCGGTTTGTATTCCAACATGAACAACCATAAAGCCGCCGAGGCACTTTACCTCGAAGCAATGTCAATACAGGAAAAAGTGTTGGGCAAGCAGCACCAGGATTATGTCAAAAGCCTGAGCGGGCTGGCAAACACCTACCTGCAGATGGAGGAAACCGAAAAAGCGACGGCCTTTTTCCTCGAAGCGCGAACGCTTGGCGAGCAAGTCCTTGGACCAACCCATCCAGACCATTTGACGACCACGAGCAACCTGGCGTTGTTGTACGACAAAACAGGCCAATTCGAAAAAGCCGAATCGCTTTTCCTCGAAAACCTGTCCAATATCGAAAAATCGGTCGGTCGAAACAACCACCTCTATGCCATCAACCTCAACAACCTGGCCTCGCTCTATTTGTCAAGCGGCAACGCCCCCAAAGGCTCGTCGCTGCTTCAACAAGCAGAAGCCATCTGGGGCCAACAACACAGCCGGGAAAGCCAAGACTATGTCCACTGCCTGTTGAACCTCGCCCTGCTCGACCTGCGCGCAGACGATCTTGCCGCGGCGAGCCGCAGGCATCGAGAGGCTGGGCAAATTCAACAATCCCTTTTGTTGAGGGCAGCAAAACACCTGACCGAACGAGAACTGACCCTGCTCGTCCTTGACTTTTCCCACGACCTGGACGCGTATCTTTCGCTGGCAGTCCAAATTCCCAACGATCCCGACTACTTGGGTTTTTGCGCGGATAATTTATTGTTTTACAAAGGCTTCTTGCTCAATGTTGCCCACCAAGTCAGAAACAGTACCATGTCCGACTCGCTGCTTGGAGACAAAATGGACCAACTGCGATCGCTGCACCACCGGCTGGCCGTCCAATATTCCAGCCCCGATGCCGAACGCGACCCTGCCGGAATAGCCGATCTGGAAAACAGGGCCAACGCTTTGGAGAAGGAACTGACCAATTCGATTACGGACTTCGAGCAGATATTCCGGCAGGTCAACTGGAAAGAAGTGCGGGCGACGCTGGCCAACGAAGAGGCCGCTATCGAATTCGTGCGGGTTGTTGAGAACGACACGGCCCGGTACGCGGCGTTTGTCGTTCGCCGCGATGCGAGCGCTCCGAAGTTTGTCGCGCTAATTCAAGAATCGGTACTCAAGTCGCTGCTTGGCGGCCGCCATAAGTCGGAGAAGGAGAAAAGCCCGCCGAACCCAGGCCTGTACGCCAATTCTGCTCGGGGAGCCAAACCCGTTAGGCCCGCAGACTATGGCACGAGACTTTTCAACGCACTTTGGAAACCGCTCGAACCCGCACTTGCGGGAATCAAAAAGATCTATTTTTCACCTGCCGGGCTGCTGCACCAGATCAATCTGAAAGCCGTTCAGGTACCGGGGAAGCCGGGGGTGCTGGCGGATGAATACGACCTCGTTCAGGTTGGCAGTACGCGCCAGTTGGTTTTGCCGGACAATAGACAACGCATCTCGAACACCGCCGTTCTGTTCGGCGGGTTGAGCTACGCACCCGATATGGCGACCACCCGGGCGCCGTCGCCACCGTCCGAAGCAGTTGAAGACCTCCTTGGATCACCACATTTTACTGCCTTCAGGGGTTCCGGCGATGAAGGCAGCACTTGGGCTTTTTTGCCCGAAACCCGTGCGGAAGTCGCGGAAATCGCTCATTTGCTTGAACAGAAGTCGTACAGCGCCCGCGTTTTCCAAGGGGCCGATGGCACCGAGGAGGCGTTCAAATCCATCGGCAGTAGTCACGGAGTGACTTCGAGTCACCCCGTGACCAGATCTCCCCGCGTCCTCCACCTCGCCACCCACGGGTTCTTTTTCCCCGACCCTGCCCCCCAAAGGGGGGAGTTTGCCACGGATTCCACCCTTTGGGGGGGCAGGGGGGCTGCCCACCCCATGATCCGCTCCGGCCTGATATTGGCGGGCGGAAACCACGCCTGGGCCACCGGAAAACCCCTGCGCGAGGGCATGGAGGACGGCATCCTTACCGCCTACGAGATCAGCCAGATGAACCTCTCCAACACCGAACTCGTCGTGCTCTCCGCCTGCGAGACCGGCCTGGGCGACATCTCGGGCAACGAAGGCGTGTACGGCCTGCAGCGCGCCTTCAAGATCGCGGGAGCGAAATACCTGATCATGAGCCTGTGGCAGGTACCCGACAAGCAGACTTCCCTGCTGATGACGACTTTTTACAAAAAGTGGCTGGAGGATAAAATGGCGGTCCCGGAGGCGTTCCGCGCGGCGCAGAAGGAACTGCGCGAGGCTGGGCTGGACCCGTACCAGTGGGCGGGGTTTGTACTGGTTGAATAGCCTCGGTCAGCCCAAATCTGCCTGCGCCAGGATTTGATCAAAAAGCCTTACCCGTTTTTCCTCCGTCGGGTTGAACAAAAAAGGGTGGACATCGGCGGCCATGGCATCCAAACTGACCCGGGCAAGGGTTTCATTGACCCGATGCCGGAGCGCATCGGGCGTCTGAGCACCCAGCCACAGGGCCAAGTAGCCAAAATCGGGCTTGACCGATTTTGAAAGCAGGAAAATAATGTCGTAAAAATCGCGGCCCTTGCTTCGTTTTCGTTCGCATAAAGCCGTGAATTTTTGAGCCAGCAACAATTCCGGTGGCGTGACAAAAATGGCCGTCGTCACATCGAACTTGTTCAAAATAAAGGTCTTGGGTTCAAAATCAAAATTTTGCGGTTCGGTATCCAGTTGAATCAGGATTTTTTCCTCGCGGTAGCCGCTCAAACCCTGTTCGAACAAAAGGCCGGGGAACCGGATGTGGCAATGATAGGTGCCTCGGATGACCTGTTTCATTTCTACCTGGTATCCTTCTTGCTGAAGCCCGATCTTGATGAGATCGGACACTTGGGCGAACTCGTTTTCTGTCAGCGCAAAATTGTCAAAATCGAGGTCTTCCGAAAAGCGTGGATTGCCATGCACCAAACGCAGGCAGGTGCCGCCGAGAAAACAAAACTTGGATGCGAACGGCCCTTCGAAGAGTATTTCAAGAATTTTGCATTGCAAGTATTCCCGCAATATGAACGCCTTGTGGATGCGCAGCGGCTCCGGGTACGCGGTCAGAAGTTCAGAAAGGTTCAACATCATCCAGGAGTTTTTGAAAAGTGAGCAAACGGGCGCCAAGTGCCTTTGAGTCGAAAAGCGACGCGTAACCCTGCGTTTTTTGTACATCCAAATCCGCCTTCATCTGAAAAAGATTCAACCGAAACGCCTCGAAATCTTCCGGTTCCCGAAGTTCCGGATGGAAGTACAAAAAGTCGAGCAGGGCTTTCTCGGGTTCAGCCATTTTGATACCCCGGCCGTTTTCGGTCAGGATTTTATATCCGAAAAACAGGGAAGGTTTCACGCTGGCATATCGAAAATGTCCCGCCACAGTATCGAAGCTTGCTGTTTTCAGGGTCGTTATTGCCGTGACCAAGAACACACCTTCCGGTATCCAGCCATAATGACTCAATGCAGATTCCAAGGAAATGTAGGAGGGTGCGTAAATTTTGTTCGACACGAAATATTGGTCTGCAAGCGACCGTACCCCGTCCGGAAAGCCATACCAGCCATTGCGGATACGACGCAAATAGCCTTTTTTCTGCCAGTTCTGAAGGTTCTCACGTTCAAAACCCGGATAGCGTTTCTCGATTTCTGCGGTTGAAAAGACAGGGAAACCTTGGAAAGTCTGAAGGAAGTCAAGGATTTTCATTGCTGTTTTTCCAAGTATAATTGGATTTTCGGAAACAAAAATATGGATTTTTTTAACAAAAAGGCATTCCTCGAAAAAAAGTTGTCGGAACGAACGATGTGCCGAACGACTACTACATTTGCTGTGCCTAATCCCCCACCTAGAGCCGCCGCGACACGCTTTTTGCTGACCTTATTAAATTAACTGTCGTTATGCCATGAGAGCTGCGCTCGTGTTTGGGTTTTCCTTTTTTGTTGCTTTGGCTTTTGGCCAGAATGCGGACTCGCTGGCGGCTGCCGCTCAAGTGGACAGCCTCATCAAGGTTTCGCGTGAGCTCACCGCCAAAAAAAATTTTGAGAAAGCACTCGAAGTCAATGCCGAGGCAGAAAAAATCGCCCTGGAGCGCTTCGGGCGGGAGTCGGCGGCGTACGGGGGGTGTTGTTTTAATCGGGGGCGGGTATTGTTCTTTGAAGGCGAATATGCTGAGGCGGAAAAGTGGTATTTCGAATCAATAACCATTCGGGAAAAAGTTATCGGCAAAGTACATCCGGACTATGCTCGTAGCCTGAGTAATCTGGCAGGTTTATACGAACAAGCAGGCTATTACGATAAAGCGGAGCCACTTTTGCTCGAAGCCATTGCCATCCTGGAAAAAACGTTCGGAAAGGAGCATCGCAGCTATTATTCGGAATTGAGTGCGCTTGGTACTTTGTATAGCAAAATGGGCATCTATGAAAAGGCCGAACCGATCCAGATTGAGGTCAAAACCATAGTCGCTAAGGTTTTAGGAAAAGAGCATATCAACTATGCCGGAATACTGATCAACTTGGCGATCACCTACAAGGATATGGGCAACTATGACAAGGCGGGACAAGGCTTCCTCGAAGCCAAAGAGATTGCCGAAGCGAACAAGGAACACCCTTTTTATATGGTGTACCTCTATGGCATATCAGATATGTACAAAGATCTGGGCAACCATGAAAAAGCAGAACCACTAATGCGCGAAGCCATTACCATCGCGGAAAAATCTAAAGGGAAGGAAAGTATTAACTACGCTGGGATGCTTGGCAACCTGGCGCTTTTGTATAAAGAGACAGGCCAATACGAAAAAGCAGAACCGCTTTTCCTTGAGGCCCTAGCTATCCTGGAAAAAATATTTGGCAAAGAGCATCCTTACTCTGTACAGGTACAACACAACTTGGCCAGTCTGTACAACAACATGGGAAATGACGCGCTTGCTGAAAACATGCTTGTTCAAATCAAGTCAATCTATGAAAAATTCCCTGGTAAAAAACCAGATATTTATGCGCAATGCCTGAATAGTCTAGGATTGCTTTACAAAGCAAAGAGCAAATTCGAAAAGGCAGAACCGCTTTTCCTTGAGGCCAAAGATATTTTTAGGGAATCCGAAGGTCTTGGTACTAGTTATATGGCTGCTGTCAGCAATTTGGCAAGCCTTTATGAAACCATAGGTCGGTTTTCTGAATCGGAGCCGTTGTTGGCTGAACTTTCCGAATTCGAGCAGACGCGGCTTTCCAAGTCTGTTTCGTTCCTTTCAGAAAGCGATCTTGCTCAATACGCAGCTACTTTTCGAAGGAGCCTGAACGATCTGGGAAGTTATATCCTCAAACATCCATCAAGCAAGGACGGTATTCAATCTGGCGGTCTTGCCCCGTTAATTTTCAACCATACTCTTTTACACAAAGGCTTCCTGCTAAACGCTGCCTGCCGACTGAATGCGCTTTCGACTACTTCGCCGGAATCGGAAGAGATCAGCCACCGACTTAAAGGCTACCGACGCCGGATCGCTGCAGAATACGCCAAGCCCATCGCTGAGCGCAAAGACGTAGCTGATCTGGAAGAAAAAGCCAATACCCTCGAAAAAGACCTTGTCCGTACGGTAGCCGGTTATGGGGCTGCGACCCGGCAGGTCAACTGGCAGGAAGTACAAGCTACCTTGAAAAAGGGCGAGGTAGCCATCGAGTTTGTCCATTTCCGCTATTGGGACAAAAAATCTACCGACAGCACCATGTACACCGCCCTGCTGCTTATGCCGGGAACAGCGCAACCCGTTTTTATCCCCCTTTTTGAAGAAAAATCCCTCGACAGTCTGCTACACACTCGAGCTGAGCGCAAAGCCGATTATGTGAACGGCCTCTACACCCTCGCCGAGCGCGGCGCCAAACCCCTCGGCAAACCACAAAAAACACTGTACGACCTCCTCTGGAAACCGCTCGAACCACACCTTTCTCCCTCCTTTGGGGGGCAGGGGGGGCCTACGGTCTACTTTTCGCCCTCCGGCCTCCTCCACCGCCTCAACCTCGGCGCCATCCCGATCGGCCTGGACTCCGTGCTGGCCGACCGATACCGCCTCGTCGAGCTCGGCAGCACCCGGCAACTTGTCGTCCCCACCACCGTAAAACCCGCCGCCAACGATGCCGTCCTCTTCGGCAGTATCGCGTACGAGGCCGACAGCACCGCCATATCCGAGATCAATGCCGGACTGGATTCCGTTTCGATTGCCTCCCGCGGCGAACTTAGTTTTGCCTACACCGACTCCACCCTGCGCGTCGGCACCTGGAGCGCCCTGCCTTTCACCGACCGCGAGGTGGGCAGCGTGGAAAAAACGCTGAAAACAGCGGGCTTTCAATCCGACACCCGACGTGGTTTTGCAGCCACGGAAGAAGCGTTCAAAACCCTCGGAGCAGGTGGAAGGCCTTCGCCGCGGGTTCTGCATATCGCCACGCACGGCTTCTTTTTCCCCGATCCGGAAAAAACGTCGGCGAGGTTTGAAACCTCGCCGACGTTCGCCGCCGCCGAACCCGTCTTCAAAATCTCCGACCACCCCATGATCCGTTCCGGTCTCCTCCTCGCCGGCGGAAACCACGCCTGGGCCACCGGCAAACCCCTGCGCCCCGGCATGGAAGACGGCATCCTCACCGCCTACGAAATCAGCCAGATGAACCTGGCGAACACCGAACTCGTCGTGCTCTCCGCCTGCGAAACCGGGCTGGGCGACATCTCGGGCAACGAAGGCGTGTACGGCCTGCAACGGGCCTTCAAGATCGCCGGGGCGAAGTACCTGATCATGAGCCTGTGGCAGGTGCCCGACAAGCAGACCTCCCTGCTGATGACCACTTTTTACAAGAAGTGGCTGGAGGAGAAAATGGCGATCCCGGAAGCGTTCCGGGCCGCACAAAAGGAACTTCGGGAGGCGGGGCTGGACCCGTACCAGTGGGCGGGGTTTGTGCTGGTGGAGTGAGCATCTTAACTACCTGCCAAGTGCAACTGCGGAACCTTCCATCATACCGGTACTTTTGAACCATTCTTTCACACTTTTTCAAAAAAATTGCCATGACACACACGCTCGTAGCACGGATTGTTTTGTTCGCCAGCGTACTGGCACTGATGGTTGCTTCCTGCAAAAAGGACGAAGCAGCGCTCACCTGCAATCAAAAAATTCAGGGCCGTTGGGAATGCACGGCGATAGATGGCCATCCCCCGGATTTTCAGATTTTTCTGGAATTTGAAACGGACAGTATCGGCAAAATCCTCGTCGTGGAGGCAGACGGCACCCCCCACGAATACCCCATGGATCAATGGATGCTCCCCCCGGATTGCAGCTGGTTGTCGTTTGTTTACTACATCAACGGCTACCCGAATCCCATGGAAGTGTCGGTTAAAGAATTGTCCACCGAAACCTTCATGCTACAGGGCAATTTTTTGAAGTTGTTCAAAAACGACACGAGATTGCGATTTCAGCACCGCTAAGAGCCTGTCCGAAAAGCCCCAAAAAATCGCTGTCCCCCAGTCCGGCTGCCCAATGTTCTCGCTACTTTTGGCAGCCGAAACCAACCTCGCCGCCGCTCTTTTTCTTCGCTAACGTTCCAACCTGGCTACCAATGAGATCGAAACTCCTTTTTTCGTTTTTTTTCTGGATGTGCGCGACAGTGCTGCCGGCCCAGGTGGCGGACTCGGCATCGGTAGCACGGGAGGTGGATAGCCTAGTGCAGGTCGCACGCGCCCTCACGGGGCAGGGAGATTTTGATAAAGCCCTCGAAGTCAATGCCGTCGCCGAAAAACTCGCTTTGGAAAAATTGGGACGGGAGTCGGCAGCGTATGGGTACGCCTGTCTTAACCGGGGCAGAGTGAATTATTTTAAGAATGACTACCCGGAGGCAGAAAAATGGTACCTCGAAGGCATTGCCGTCCAGAAAAAGGCACTTGGCAAAGAGCATCCCGACTATGCTGCGAGCCTGAACGGTGTGGCGAATTTGTATCGCACGATGAGCAACTACGAAAAAGCCGAACCGCTGTACATCGAAGCCAAAACCATCCGGGAAAAAGTCCTCGGCAAAGAGCATCCAGACTATGCTGCCAGCCTCAACAACTTGGCGAATTTGTACCACGATATGGGCAACTACAAAAAAGCCGAATCGCTCTTCGACGAAGCTATTTCCATACGGGGAAAAACCCTCGGCATGGAACATCCCTCCTATGCAAATAGTCTGACAAACTTGGCGATTTTGTACACCACCATGGGCAACTATGAAAAAGCCGAATCGCTCCTCGTCAAAGCGGTCACCATCCGCGAAAAAACCCTCGGCAAAGAGCATCCAGACTATGCTCATAGCCTGAACAGCCTGGCTATTGTGTACCAGGAATTGGCCAACTTTGAAAAAGCCGAACCGCTCTTCGTCGAAACCAAAGCAATCTTGGAAAAAACCCTCGGCAAAGAGCATCCAGAATATGCACAAAGTTTGAACAACTTAGCAGGTACATACCACGCTATTGGCAACTATGAAAAAGCCGAACCGCTCTTCAACGAAGCCATGGCCATCCGAGAAAAAATTTTCGGCAAAGAGCACCCTGACTATGCTGCCAGCCTGACCAACCTGGCGACATTACGTCATGCTTTAGGCAACTATGGAAATGCCGTGCCGCTTCTCATCGAAGCCATAGCCATTCTGGAAAAAGTCATCGGCAAAGAGCATCCCGACTATGCTCAAAACTTGAACACACTTTCGGCTATGTACCACGAATTGGGCAACTATGAAAAAGCCGAACCGCTCTTCATCGAAGTCAAAACCATTTTGGAGAAAACCCTCGGCAAAGAGCATCCTGATTATGCTGCCAGCCTGAACAACCTAGCGATGTTGTACCTCGACATGAACAATTACGAAAAAACTGAACTACTCCTTGCCGAAGCCAAAGCCATCCGGGAAAAAGCCCTCGGCAAAGAGCATCCTGACTATGCCTCCAGCCTGAGCAACCTGGCACTTTTGTACCTCGACATGGGCAACTACGAAAAAGCCGAACCGCTCTTCATCGAAGCTAAAACCATCCGGGAAAAAACCTTCGGTAAAACGCATCCAGAATACGCACATAGCCTGAACAGCCTAGCGAAATTATACCGCCATGCGGGAGACCTCAATAAAACCGAACCGCTGATCGCAGAGCTCTCCTTCTTGGATCAGTCCCTGTTGGCCAGGGCTGTGCACCATCTGTCTGAGCGGGAATTGAGCACGTATTTAAAGCCATTTTCAGCCAAGCAAAACCTTGCCCTCTCATTTGTTCAAGTTTCCGGAAGCAAAAAATCGGCATCAACCTGCTTCGACAATACACTTTTCTACAAAGGCTTCCTGCTCAGCGCCGCCGGACAGATCAAACGCCTGGCACGCTCCGACTCGCTCGCGACCCAAAAATTCAACCTCCTGAAATCATACGAGCGACGACTGTACGCACTATATGTACTGCCGAGCGCCGAGCGTGACAGCGCAAGGGTCAACGAACTGGAAAGGAAAGCCAACGAGATCGAAAAGGACCTCTCCCGGACCGTGGCCGGCTTTGGAGAAGCGACGCGGCAAGTGAAGGGGCAGGAGGTTCAACAATGCCTGAAGGCGGACGAAGCGGTGGTGGAGTTCGTGCATTTTCGCTATTACACAAAGGACCCGACCGACTGCACCCTGTACGCTGCGCTGCTCCTGCGCCCCGAGGATATACAACCCGTTTTCATCCCCCTCTTCGAGGCAAAACAACTCGATAGCCTTCTCCGTGGTGGCGACATCGCAGGAAAAGCCAACGACCTCTACGCCACACGTGGAGTGAGCCCCGTTTCCAGAAAAAACACCTTCACAAAAGACCTTTATGCGCTCGTATGGAAACCTTTGAGCGAATCGCTGAAGGACGTGAAGACGGTTTATTTTTCCCCGTCCGGTCGCCTCAGCCAACTGAACCTCGCCGCCATTCCAGTCGCCAAAGGACAAACGCTCGCGGACAGGCACCACCTTGTCCAACTCGGCAGCACGCGACAGCTCGTCGTCCCTGCCGTCGTGAAAATCAAAAACAACGAGGCCGCGCTTTTCGGCGGCATCCAATATGAACTGGACTCGACCGCCGTCAAATTGGCCAATTTCGACTTGAAAGTCAACGAATTAGTAGCATCTCGCGGCGAACTGAGTTTTTCCCAAACCGATTCCACCCTGCGCGGCGGTATATGGAACTACCTTCCGGGAACCGAAAAAGAAGTCGCCGCCGTAGAAAAAATCCTGAAATCCGCCGGCTTCCTGACCGAGACACGCACGGAACACGCCGCCACGGAGGAAGCATTCAAGTCCATCGGAAATAGTCACGGGGTGACTTCAAGTCACCCCGTGACTGGCTCCCCACGCGTGCTGCACTTGGCCACGCACGGCTTCTTTTTTCCCGACCCGGAAAAAACGTCGGCGATGTTTGAAACCTCGCCGACGTTCGACGCCACCGAACCCGTTTTCAAACTATCCGACCACCCCATGATCCGCTCCGGCCTCATTTTGGCAGGCGGAAACGCCGCATGGCAGGGTGCGATAACAATGGAAGGCATGGAAGACGGCATCCTCACCGCCTACGAGATCAGCCAGATGAATCTCTCGAACACCGAACTCGTCGTGCTCTCCGCCTGCGAGACCGGCCTGGGCGACATCCAGGGCAACGAGGGCGTGTACGGCCTGCAGCGGGCGTTCAAAATCGCCGGGGCCAAGTACCTCATCATGTCGCTCTGGCAGGTGCCCGACAAGCAGACCTCCCTGCTGATGACGACTTTTTACAAGAAGTGGCTGGAGGAGAACATGGCGATCCCGGAAGCGTTCCGGGCCGCGCAGAAGGAGTTGCGGGAGGCGGGACTGGACCCGTACCAGTGGGCGGGGTTTGTGCTGGTGGAGTAATGCCCAAAAATCAGTGCCTGTTCAAAAAACCACCATAAACCCGGTTTTTGACCGTACAATAGCGTAATTTCCTACGGCAATGACCGGACTGGCCTCCGTCGGAAGTTGAGCCATGACGTGCTCGGGCAGACTGAAGGCCTCCCGAATTTCAAAAAAGCCGGATTCAAAAAATATCCTCGCGATATTTCCCGACATCCCGCTGAACGGAAAAAAGATGCATACCCGGCCATCCGGCGTCGTTTGGAAATCCGCTGCAATACGCCGGCAAGTATTCCCCTCAGCAGATGGCGCAGCGTTGGACTCGCGCGCAGTCGGAGGGCTGCATTCGGCGAATGTCCGTTCAGGAGCATCTGCCGGTTCCGGGCAGGCAGGCTCTTGCGTTGGGACAGGGACATACTGGGATGGGGCGGGTTGATGTACCCACCGGGTGAAATCGGTGCCCATGTGACATGATTAATCGGTTAAGGAAACGGATTATCCCGCAGGCTGCCGGTTTCTACGGAAAGAGGTCAAATCCTCACCACGTTCTCTGGGAACACGGGAGCGGGCAGTCGGAACTAGAAATGAGAAGAGACGGGATGCTGCGGATTTTCAAATACCGTACCAGAAAATGGCTACAGCCGAAATGTGTTAAAAAGACAATTCATTGCTTAGTCCGAACAAAAATGCATCGCGCACCTGTCTGAAAAATCCTACTTTCGAGCCGGCTAATCCCCCCGCGCCCGCGCGACACGCTTCATTAATTGCTCACCATAAAAATTCGTCGTGCCATGAAAACGATTTTCCTTTTGTTCTTCGTCGTATTGACCTTACCTGTTTCGGGACAGAATGCCGACTCCCTGACTGCTGTTGCACAGGTGGACAGCCTGCTAAAAATTTCTCGCGATTTTACGGCCAAAGGCGCGTTTGACCAGGCGCTTGAAGCGAATGCTGCTGCTGAACAAATCGCTTTGGAAAAACTGGGGCGGGAGTCGGCGGCGTATGGGAGTTGTTGTTTTAATCGGGGCAGGGTGTTTCATTTCAAAGGAGACAATACAAATGCCGAAAAATGGTACCTGGACTCCAGAAGCATCTATGAGAAAACAGTGGGCAAGGAACGTCCCGAGTACGCCCAAAGCCTGAACAACCTAGCAGTTCTGTACCATCAAATGGGCCAATACGAAAAAGCCGAACCGTTCTACATCGAATCTAAAGGCATTCGGGGAAAAGCATTGGGAAGGGAACATCCCGATTATGCCGGTAGCCTGATAAACCTGGCAAACCTGTTCAGCGAAATGGGACAATACGAAAAAGCCGAACCGTTCTACATCGAAGCTAAAGACCTTGCAGAAAAAGTCTTGGGAAAGGAACATCCCGAGTATGCCACTAGCCTGGTGAACCTGGCGAATCTGTACCTTTTCCAAGGCCAATACGAAAAAGCCGAACCGCTTTACATCGAAGCCATCGCCATCCAGGAAAAATCTTTGGGAAAAGAACATCCCGAGTATGCCGCTAGCCTGAACAATCTGGCAGCTCTGTACCATAAAATGGGCCAATACGAAAAAGCCGAACCGCTTTATTTCGAAGCCAAAAACATTCGGGGAAAAGCCTTAGGAAAAGAACATCCAGAGTATGCCAAAAGCCTGGCGAACTTGGCAAATCTGTTCAACGAAATGGGCCAATACGAAAAAGTCGAACCGCTTTACCTCGAAGCCATATCCACCCAGGAAAAATCTTTGGGAAAAGAACATCCCGAGTATGCCCGAAGCCTGGTCAACCTGGCGGTTCTGTACTTTACCCTTGGCCAATACAAAAAAGTCGAACCACTTCACCTCGAAGCCAAAAACATTTGGGAAAAAATCTTGGGAAAGGAACATCCAGAGTATGCCAAAAGCTTGGCTAACTTGGCAAGTCTGTACCTTTTCCAAGGCCAATACGAAAAAGCCGAACCGCTTTACATCGAAGCCATCGCCATCCAGGAAAAATCTTTGGGAAAAGAACATCCCGAGTATGCCGCTAGCCTGAACAATCTGGCAATTCTGTACCATAAAATGGGCCAATACGAAAAAGCCGAACCGCTTTACATCGAAGCCAAAGACATTCGGGAAAAAACCGTGGGAAAGGAACATCCCGAGTATGCCGCTAGCCTGATGAGCCTCGCAAATCTGTACAACAACATGGGCAATTACGATAAAGCGGAACCACTCCACCTCGAAGCCAAGGCCATCCGGGAAAAAGCCTTGGGCAAAGCACACCCCGACTACGCCGCAAGCCTGTACGTGCTGGCGATTCTGTACCAAGACATGGGCAATTACAAAAAAGCCGAACCGCTTTATATCGAAGCCAAGGCCGTCCGGGAAAAAGCCTTGGGCAAAGCACACCCCGACTACGCCGCAAGCCTGTACGCCCTGGCAAATCTATACCAGGCCATGGGCAATTACGAAAAAGTGGAACCACTCTACCTCGAAGCCAAAGCTATCTGGGAAAAAGCCTCAGGCAAAGAACACCGCGATTACGCCTCATGCCTGTACGCCCTGGCAAATCTATACCAGGCCATGGGCCAATACGAAAAAGCCGAACCGCTCTACCTTGCATCCAAAGCCATCTGGATTAAAACTATGGGCAGGGAAAACCCCGATTATGCCTCATTCCTGAGTGCTCTGGCGATTCTGTACACCCACATGAGCACTTACGAAAAAGCCGAACCGCTCCACCTCGAAGCCGAGGCCATCGGGGAAAAAACTCTGGGAAAGGAACACCCCAGTTATGCCAAATACCTGATCAATCTGGCAAATCTGTACTTTATCAAGGCCCAATACAAAAAAACCGAATCGCTTCTCCTCGAACTTGCTTCGGCCAATAAACGCCTGCTCGAAAAAGGCTCGCTCCATCTTTCTGAACAAGAACTCCACGATTATTTGAATACGTTTTCGGCAAGTCAAAATAGCATCCTCTACTTTACCCATACTACCGGCAGTAAACTATTGATCCCCGCCTGCTACGACAACAGCCTGTTTTACAAAGGCTTTCTGTTGCAGTCCACCGGCCATATCCGGCAATTAGCCCTTTCGGATACAGCCGCTACCGAAAAAATCAACCGCCTCAAAGGCTATCATCGCCGCCTCGCCGCTTCATACGCATTGCCCAAAACCGAACGCGACAGCGCCCTGGTAGCCCAACTGGAAACCCAGGCCAATGACCTCGAAAAAGTACTCGCCCGAACGGTAGCCGGCTACAGCCAAACCAAACGCCAGGTGGGCTGGCAGGAGGTACAGGCCGGCCTCAAGCCCGGAGAGGCGGCGGTGGAGTTTGTCCATTATTGTTTTAACGGTGGGAAATCAACCGACAGCACCATGTACACCGCACTTGTCCTCCATCCCGGCTTAAAACAACCCGTTTTCATCCCCCTCTTCGAGGCAAAACAACTCGATAGCCTTCTCCGTGGTGGCGACATCGCAGGAAAAGCCAACGACCTCTACGCCACACGTGGAGTGAGCCCCGTTTCCAGA
>Ga0268299_1002073_pt1 | contig 26931 bp, 24 predicted proteins | sample NOBtaG_FD_193484 | JGI IMG/M metagenome (GOLD analysis project Ga0268299, IMG submission 193484) | Activated sludge microbial communities from bioreactor in Nijmegen, Gelderland, Netherland - NOB reactor | ecosystem: Engineered > Bioreactor > Aerobic > Activated sludge | place: Netherlands...
CGATCATCCTCTGGGTGTACCGCCACTGCTGTATCACCGAGAATCGTCTCTGGGCGCGTGGTCGAAACCGGGATAGGGTCGCCGCCTTCCACCGGATATTTGAAATAATACAGCTTGCCCGGTTCTTCCTCGCGCTCCACTTCCAGGTCGGAGACGGCGGTTTGCAGACCCGGACTCCAGTTCACAAGGCGTGGGCCGCGATAGATCAAGCCCTGGTTATAGAGCGTGACGAACACTTCGATCACGGCATTCGAGAGGCCATCGTCCAGCGTGAAGCGTTCGCGATCCCAATCGCAGCTTGCGCCCATACGCCTGAGCTGGCTGGTGATCGTGCCGCCATATTTCTCTTTCCACGCCCAGGTGCGCGCTAAAAATTCCTCACGCCCGATTTCCAGGCGGCTCGTGCCTTCATCTTGCAGCATTTTTTCGATCTGAAGCTGAGTCGCGATCCCGGCATGGTCGCTGCCCGGAACCCACAACGCCGCTTTGCCGCGCATTCGCTCGTAGCGGATCATCAAATCTTCCAGAGTGGCGAACAGCGCATGACCGATATGCAGCGCGCCCGTCACGTTGGGCGGCGGGATGCTGATGACGAATGTTTCGGCATCTTTTGGGGCAACTTCGGGCTTAAACCAGCCTTTGGTTTCCCACCATTTGTAGAGGCGCGGCTCGGCTTCGGCGAAATTGAAATTTTTGGGCATCTGTTTCTGCTGCATTTTCGACTCCTTTTGTGCAGTTAGCTTTCAGCGGTCAGCTTTTTTTAGTGCCGAGTAAAAAGTTCTGAGTGCTGAGTTTTGGTCTTGGACTCAGCACTTTAAACTCAGCACTTTCTACTTGTCTTTTCGCTGACAAGCTGACTGGCTGACCGGCTGACCAGCTAAAATAAAAAACCCTCTCGTCCTCAAAACATACAAGGACGAAAGGGTGAACTTTCGCGGTACCACCTTGTTTCTCCGCTCAACCGAGCGAAGCACTCAAGTCGCTGTAACGGGCGTAACCCGGCCTGACTTAGACTCGGTTAACAGTTTCGGTCAGGCGACTCCTGGGCGACCTTCGGCAAACACATGCGAGCAGGCTCTCAGCCGGTGACCTGCACTTTCTGTCGCAGGGGAGTTTGCGTACTCCTCCCAATCACAGTCATTGGTAATTGATGAAAGTATAGCACTTGAAATTTTTAACCGTCAACCCCGACTGTTGCGGGGCCGGTTGGTCATCGTTTCGCCGCTCACTCACGGAATAAAAATAAACACCTTATCCCCACGCCGTTCGGCTGGAAACATCGTCAAGGGCTTGCGGGCAGGCGCTTTCGCGGCTTGGCCTGTCGTCACGTCGAAACGACCATTGTGTCGCGGACATTCGATGCAGCCGTTGACGATGAATCCGCCCGATAAGACCTCTTTTTCATGGGTGCAGATGCCGTCGCTGGCATAAAAATGGTCGCCTGCCAGTCGGTATACAGCATATTCTTTGCCGTTGTGGTTAAAGCCGACGACATCCTGTTCGGGCAGGGTGTCAACTGTGCAGGCTTCTACCCATTGCGCTGGAACGCTTTCCGAAGTTTTTTCCGCGACGCGCTGATCGGCAACCGCCGCTGCTACGCCTGTCGGTGAGAATCGCGGCCCAGGAATATCGCGAATGATGCGATAATCAGGATTTGTTGTCTGTTTAATTAAAGCGGGGATCATTTCTTGATAACACGCCCAAAGACTCGGATAAGCCGTCGGTGTCTGATCTTTGATGGCTTCGTGATATTTCGGCAGCGCGTGAAAGGGGATCATCGGCGTCGAATGATGCTCGATGTGATAATTCATGTTCATATAGAGGAAGCGGAAAACGGGATTGATGTAAACGGTGCGCGTATTTTCGCGGTGGTCGTAGACATTTTCAGCGAGTCCGGCGTGCTGCGTCAGGCCGAGAAGTTGGTGCAGCCAACCGCCATAAAAACGCGGCAGCGCCACGAACATCATCGGCAAAAAGCTGCCAATCGCCAGCGACCATACGCCAAATCCGGCAACAATCGCGACGTAAATGCGGCTTGACCAGTACATTTTCCAGAGTTCGTCTTCCGGCATGAAGCTGAGAACATCGGCGGTGGGCTTTCCGGCTGCGTGGCGGATAATGCGCCAGACTTCCGGCGGGCCGCTGCGCAGATAGAAAAAGTCCATCAAAATTTTGAGCAAATCGGCGGGGCGCTGCACCTGGATTTCAGGGTCGAGATTGACGATGTAGGTATGTGTGTGATGGCGCGAATGACTCCAGCGCCACAGATACGCCTCGCGCAGCGTCATGAACGAAGAAATATGATAGAAAAGATCGTTCAGCCAGCGTGACTTAAAGGCTGTCCCATGCCCGCACTCATGCCATGCGGCATCCGACGACGAATAAATCGTGCCGTAAATCAGAAAAGCAGGGATTGCCCACCACGTTCCCCAGGACAAAACGGCTAAATATCCGCTCCCAACCAGCAGGATAATCCACAGCGCAAAACGCTGGATTCCAATGCTGTCGCTGCGCTGCATCAAGGCTTTGAGCGTTTCGCGCGGGAGGACGGGATGCCACCACGCCGCCTCGACACGATCTTCAAGGTGGTCATCATCCAGTGCGATGGCCTTTTCGTTCGTTCTGCCTGTGAGACTGTAGTCTCGTTTCATTACTGTAGCCATTTTTTATTCCCCTAAAAAATTTACTTTTTATGATCGGTTGGAAATGAAGGCAGATTATAGCGCCTTGCATCATTTTAGCATCGTTCGGATTCGGTCTGCGACCATATCTATCGCGACGGCATTATAGCCGCCTTCAGGGATAATCACGTCGGCATAACGCTTGCTGGGTTCAACAAATTCGAGGTGCATCGGGCGGACGGTTTTGAGATATTGTTCGATGACCGATTCGGTTGTGCGCCCGCGTTCGGCAATATCGCGCTGCAAACGGCGGATAAAGCGCACGTCGGCGTCGGTATCGACAAAAATTTTCACGTCGAATAATTGGCGCAGTTCCGGCTCGGCAAAAATCAGGATGCCTTCGACCAGGATAATTGGCTGTGGCTCAACACGGCTAGTTTCGCTGCTGCGGCGGTGATCGCGGAAATCATAAATCGGAATCTGAGTCGGTTCTCCGCGCTGAAGCTGGAGGATATTGGCGATCAACATGCGCGTGTCGAGCGCGTCGGGATGATCGAAATTGCGGATATTGTGTTCAAGGGGGATGTCGTCAATGTCTTTATAGTAGGTGTCGTGGGGGAGGTAGGTGATATTTTGCGTACCGACCCGGCTGAGGATGGCCTGAGAAATCGTGGTTTTACCAGAACCCGTGCCGCCCGCAACCGCGATTGTTACCGGACGCGGCTTATCATTCGCTTTCATGAGTGAGATGTCCTTATAAACAAAATGCCCGCAAACATAGCCTGTTAACGGGCGTAAGAAAAGCCACCCGAGGGACTTGAACCCTCAACCTCACGCTTACGAAGCGTATGCTCTGCCATTGAGCTAGGGTGGCGACTTCAAAATATTATAGCAAGCGTGTAACCCCCTAGCAAGGCGGAATTTGCTTGCGATAATTTGAATTAATGGCGGAAATGGCGCGTTCCAGTAAAGACCATCGCGACATTGGCTTTGTTCGCGGCCTCAATCACTTCACTGTCACGGATCGAGCCTCCGGGCTGAATAATAGCGGTGATGCCCGCCTTGATCGCCATGTCTGGCCCATCCGCAAATGGGAAAAAAGCGTCTGAAGCCAGGACAGCGCCTTTAGCGCGTTCACCAGCTTTCATAACGGCTAGATGCGTGGCATCCACACGGCTCGATACGCCGCCACCGATTCCGATAGTCGCGCCGTCGATGGCGATCACAATTGCGTTCGATTTGACATACTGAACAGCTTTCCAGGCGAATTGCAGCATATTTAATTCTTCCATCGTCGGTTTGCGTTCAGTGACGGTCTTGAGAATAGTGCCTTCGGGGTCGCCCAGGTCGGCACGCTGTACCAGCAGGCCGCGATGGACGCTGCGCACCTCAAATTCAAGGCCATCATAAGGTTGTGGAATTTGGACGAGGCGGCAATTTTTGCGCTTCTCATTCAGTGTTGCCTGCGCAGTCGGCGTAAAACCGGGGGCGGCGATCACCTCGATAAAGAGTGAGCCGAGTCCGGCGACAAATTCATCATCGACAACTCGATTAACGGCGATGACACAGCCAAACGCCGAAAGCGGGTCAGAGGCCAGGGCGCGCTGGTAGGCGATGGCAATATTGTCCCCAACCGCGATGCCTGTCGGATTCAGATGTTTGACGATGATCGCGGCGGGTTCATCAAATGCGCTCGATGCGCGCCATGCAGCGTCAATATCAAGAATGTTGTTGTATGAAAGCTGTTTGCCCCCCAACACGGTTGCGCCTAAGGGGGCGCTGCCTGCCTGACGGCTGTAATAAGCGGCGATCTGGTGGGGATTTTCGCCGTAGCGCAGGGTTTCGATCTGCTGCATACCGATGGAAAGATGTTCTGGCAGGGTATCAATTGCCAGACTGGGGACGAAATCGGTGGACAAAAAGGCGTGGATAGCGGTGTCATAGTCGCGCGTGTGGGCAAACGCCTTCACCGCGAGACTGCGTTTCGTAGCAATTTCCACTTCCGCCATCGATTTAAGCTCGGCGCTGACTTTACCGTAATCCTGGGGATCGCAGATGACCGTGACGTGAAAAAAATTTTTGGCTGCCGCCCGCAGGAGCGTTACACCGCCAATATCAATCTGTTCGATGGCGTCCTGAAGAGTGATGCCTTTTTGAGCGACTGTTTCCTGAAAGGGGTACAGATTGCAGACAACCATATTGATTGGCGCGTATCCATGTTCGCTCAGCGTATCGATGTCTTCCTGGCGATTGCGCGCCAGAATGCCCGCGTGGATGGCAGGATGCAGCGTTTTGACGCGACCATCCAGCATCTCAGGCATTCCGGTAAGCTGAGACACCGAAATAACGGGCAAATTCGCTTCACGAAGCGCCTTTTCAGTTCCGCCGCTGGCGACCAAATCCCAGCCGAGTTCGACCAGTGTCGTCGCAAATTTTACAATATCCGTTTTATCATAGACGCTAAGTAACGCGCGTGGCATTTTCTATCCTTATGTAGTGACCGGTATCGTGCCGATTATAGCGTTATATCGCTTGATTCCAGAAGGGAAAAGCCTGGATTGAGCGCTGCAATTCATAAAAAGGATGTATCAGTTTTGAAACCTTTCGAATGATATGTGCAAATTTTCACAATATGATATATAATATGTGATAGATTTCACGAACAAGAGGTGCCATATGTCACTACCGCGTGTCATTATCATTGGAGCTGGTTTCGGCGGGTTATACGCTGCGCGCACACTGGCTGGAAAAAATATCAGTGTACTCCTCGTTGATCGGCACAACTATCATACGTTCACGCCGCTGCTGTATCAGGTGGCGACCTGCGGCCTTGACCCCAGTGAAATTGCTTACCCTGTTCGCCAGATTTTCTACGATCAGCCCAATATCGATTTCTTGTTGGGCGAGGTGACGGCGATTGATACGGATCATCACACCGTCTCAATTCAAAGTGATGGCAAAACGCTGCAAGAAAATTTTGATTATCTGATCGTCGCTGCCGGAAGCGTGACCAATTATTTTGGTAACGATTCGCTGGCAAGATCGACCTTTGAGCTGAAAAAGCTGAGCGACGCCGTGCTGCTGCGCAATCACATTTTGAAGCTGTTTGAGCGTGCTGCCTGGACTGAGGATGCGGCACAGCGTGAGGCATTGACGACGCTTGTCGTGATAGGCGGTGGGCCGACAGGGCTGGAAACCGCCGGGGCGCTGTATGAGCTTTACAACGATGTGCTGCGAAAAGAATATCGGCAGGGGACTAAGGCTCACGTGATGCTCGTTGAGGCGGCTGATCGGCTGCTGCTGCCGTTTCCTGAGCCGCTTCAGAAATCAGCGCTGCGACAGCTTACCTCACTGGGAGTTGAAGTGATTCTCAATAACCCAGTAGCTGATGCGGGCGGCGATTATGTCCAGCTTAAAGATGGGCGCAGAATCGAAACGCATACTATCATCTGGTCGGCGGGTGTGAAAGCTTCCCCAATGGCTGCCTTGCTTGGCGTTGAGCTTCAACGCGGTGGTCGTATCCCGGTTGAGCAGACCCTGGAAGTGATCGGCAAAGATCGTGTCTATGTCGTCGGCGACATGGCTTATCTGGAAGACCCCAATCGGCAGCCATACCCCATGTTGATTCCGGTTGCCAAACAGCAAGGTAAACAGGCAGCGGAAAATATTCTGCATCGAGTCGGCGGGAGTCCACAGGAAAATTTCGTCTATTATGATCGAGGCATTATGGCGACGATTGGTCGCAGTCGCGCGGTTGCCTGGATTTACAATCGCATTCCGCTGCATGGCTATATCGCATGGCTGGCGTGGCTGTTTTTACATCTGGTGTGGCTGCTCGGTTTCCGTAACCGCCTCAATGTGCTCGTCAACTGGGTGTGGAATTATTTCACATTTGATCGCTCGGTTCGCCTGATCCTGGAGCCGAGGGCTGGCAGGACAGATGCTACCGAAAAATCAGCGGCCCGTGAGCGAACTTCAACAGAATAAGCTGAGCTGCGGAAGGGATGTCGATGCGGCTAGATTCGTATTCTGGGGTCGAGCCAAACGTACATCACGTCTACCAGCATGTTGGCTATAACCAAAAATACGGAATAGAGAATCGTGACGCCGACCAGCAGATTGTAATCACGCGCGGCGACGCTGGCGACAAATGCATCGCCCAGGCCGGGAATCGCAAAGACCAGTTCGACGACGAATGTACCCGTAAGCACGGCTGCCAGCAGTGGGCCGAGAATAGTCACCACAGGAAGCAGGCTGTTCCGCAGCGCATGAGCGAAAACCACAGAACGTTCATGCAGCCCTTTAGCCCGCGCTGTGCGGACGTAATCTTCGTTCAAGACCTGAAGCAAACTGGCTCGCGTCAGCCTTGCGATGGCGGCGCTCATCCCCATTGCCAGCGTAACCACCGGGAGAAAGGCCGTCGATAGGTATTCGTTGAGTCCTGCCTGTGGCCCTGCGATCCAGACATAAGGATTAATGATGGGGAACAGCTTTAATTTGACCGCAAAAACGATAATCAGGACTGGCCCTAAAATAATATTTGGCACAGCCCGCCCCACAATCGCAAAAAACATAGCGACCTGATCGATTGGACGATTGTGATTGACGGCAGCCAGTGTACCCAACGGTATGCCAATGAGCAGGGCGGTGGTGACAGCCATCAATCCCAGCGCGATGGAGATGGGGAGTTTCTGGCTGATAATTTCACTGACTGGCCTGCCACGATTGTTGATGCCAAGCGAAGGGCCAAAATTCAGCCGCAGCAGATTAAAAACGTAATTTCCGAATTGACTCTGGAAAAGATCGGAATACAGAACGCTGTGCGGCGTTGTGCGGATCGCTGGCATCACACGTTCACGTGCTAGATTGACTCCCTGATAGCGCTCGACTGCCACATCAATCTGTGTTGATAATTCGGAGTCCCCCAATGCGCCCTGGATGGTTTTCAGATCATTCAGCAGCGCTGGCATCTCGTCGCGCTTGACTCCCTGTTCACTGTAGAAGGTTATCCGTTGCAGCGTGTCATTGAACTGCTCATTCAGTTGAGCGCGCACGTCTTCCTGGGTGAGCGCTGCCAGGACGGCCTTGAATTCTGCATTCAGAGTAAGAATCTCGACTCGCTCGGAAGATTCTTCATCAACCCAGCGAAATAACTGCCAATCGGCTCCGTTCGGCAGGTTCAGCAGCAGGGGGCGATTCAGGCCGTACTGCCTTTCCAGAACAGCGATCAATTCGGCAGTATTGGCGCGCTGTGCTCCAGCTACGAACGGGCCACCGGGAATGGCGCGAATCATGAGGAAAGACACCAGCGTAATTGCAAACAGAACGGGCAGGCTGGCAAGCAGGCGGCGCGATAAAAACATCACTATTCCAGGTTTTGGCAAGAGATTACGTGCGATTCTGACCATCATCATTTGCTTTATCTACTCAAACCTGCAAAAAATTTCGATCCATCAAGACGTTTTCAGAAATTGCTCAGCGACCCATCCGGGTACGCCGACGTTGCAGGCAACCTGATAATAATTGATTTCATCGACCCGCTGCACGGCTTCGATAGTCACGGTTGTGTTTGGGTAGCAGTTGGCATTGGGTACGCGGTTTCGGCGAGTTACAGGTTCGGGCGCTTCGGTCAGGTAGACCGACCCCACGCCTTGAGCCACGATGAGCGCCGTGTCGCCTACCTTAAACAGGCCAGCCGCTTCAGGGGTGGGCGGCACTTCAGTGGGCGGCGGGGTGGCTGTGAGTTGAATAAAAAACGTATCACTCGACCAGCACGCCAGTGACGCCAAGCAGAGCGCCAATAGAACGATAAAACCGGAAATAGAGGAGCGCCAATTCATGGCTTACCTCCCTCGAAGATGGGGATCGAGCGCATCGCGTAAGCCATCGCCTAGAAAATTGAATGCTAATGTCGTCAGCGCCAGGGCAATGCCAGGTAAAAGAATCAGATTGGGCAGGGTTATCATGCTGTCGCGCCCTGTACTAATCAGGCTGCCCCAGCTTGGCGTGGGCGGCTCGATGCCGAGGCCGATGAAGCTGAGAAAGGCTTCGGTGAAAATGTAGCCGGGAATTTGCAGAGTCTCAGCGATGATCAACGGGCCGGTGATATTGGGCAGCAGATGGACAAAAATGATGCGCAAATTGCTGGCTCCCGATGCGCGGGCTGCCTCGACATACTCGCGCTGTTTTTGCGCCAATACCTCCGCGCGCGTCAGCCGTGCCATGCTGATCCAGCTTAACGCCCCTAACGCGATGAACAGAAAGAACAATCCACCCATGCTGCGGTCTAGATGCACCAGCCCCTGAGCCAGAGTTGACGATTTTTCAAGCTCAAGCGATTTAAAAAAGGTCTGGAACAGAATCACCAGCACAAGGCTGGGAATCCCGTAGAGAAAATCGACGACTCGCATCATAAAATTATCGAGTCGTCCACCATAGTAACCGGAGACGACACCGTAGATAATGCCAATGCCCAGGCTCAGGACAGCACCCACCAGTGCGACGGCTAGTGAAACACGTGTGCCGTAAATAGTTCGGCTTAAGAGATCGCGCCCCAGACTGTCTGAGCCGAACACAAAGCAGAACTGCGGCCCACCGGGAGGGTATGGCTGTTGATTGGGCTGGAGCGTGGCGCAGGTCATGGGAGGCGCGAGCGATGAGCCTCGGTGCTGATCGTTGATGCCTTCGATGAGGCCGGCTGACTTTAACCCATCCGCCGACACGGCAAGCACGATCAATCCAATAATAAAGATCATGCTCACGACGGCGACGCGATTCCGCGACAGGCGATACCAGGCATCGCTCCAGAACGAGCGGGACTTCACGCTAAACGCATCGTGTTTAAATTCAATGGGACGCCCAGCTTGTAACTGTGAAGTCATCTCAACTGTTTCTCCGATAACTTTAGACTCTCAGGTGAATTTTCCGAAGCCCAATGTGCTATTCGCGAATAACCTGCTCTAGGCGGGGCAGCGATATATCATAGCGATACTGAACATTCATGTGACCGTCGTTAAAAAGCTCAAAATCGTGCGCCATATTCAACGCTGTTAATTTTTTCGACAGGATACGTGTGCCAATCTGAAAATTCAGCTCGTCCCACAGGCCGCAGTCCAGATAGATATAGTTCATCTGCCGCCATGCTTCGATATTTTCTGGGCGATCAATCATGCGTACCGGGTCCCATTCTAGCCAGCGCGCCCATACATCTTCGCGTAGTGCGCCCGTTTCATCGTCCACAGGCATATCAAAGCCGCGCGGCGCTGCCGGGTTTGGCGCGAAAGCTGCGCCGTAGCACAACATCCCGATCACCGAGAAAAATGGATCATGGGTTTTGGGTTTGTAAGTCGGGATTTGTTCGATGAATCCTTCCAGGCCACCAAAGCGCATGAGATTCGCGTGTAGTTTTGCTAAATCAGGCCCATAGCCAAATTCAAAATAAATGTCACCACTGTGAGAAGCAACGGCGCTCCAAAGTTCAGGATGGCGCATCGACTGCACCATTGCGCCATAGCCGCCGCTGCTTTTTCCCGTAATCGCGCGGTGTTCACGCACAGGCAGGGTGCGATAATGGCTGTCCACATAGGGAATCAGTTCGTCGTTGAGATAGTCTTCGTAGAGGCCAAGCGCCGAGGTATTGATATACTGCGCGCCGCCAAAGATGGTAAAGCAGTCCGGCAGAACAAAGATAGCAGGCCCCATTTTTTCGGTGCGAATGAGGCGATCAATACGCTCGGAGTAGGATTCGCCCCAGGGAACAACGTTGAGTGTCCAGGGGCCGCTCCCGCCGTGTCCGGCAAGGATATAAATGACGGGGTAGCGCTTGGTCGGATTGTCATCATAGCCAGGTGGGAGATAAATCGGCAGCATTCGCTCAGTTAGATCGCCAGGGAGATTGCCCTGCAAGACCTTACTGTCGAGATAGGGCGTTTCAACGCGGCCTGCCAGTTTCATCAGCGGACTCCTTACAAGTAGGGTGAAGCATAGACAGGTAGAGTGAAGCATGGAAAAACCATGCCTCACCAGTAAAATGCTTATGACTTAGCCGCCTCGAACGGCGTCCTGGGCAGCCTTATCGATGGTGTAAATACCCCAATGTTCGCCACCAACCTGCCCGTCCGTTTCAAATGGGCCGTCGAGATAGCTCTGATACAGGGCGTAGTTCGCGGAAAGGCGGATCGGTGCAACTGGGAAGATTCCATCCGCGCCGAAGAATAGATCCTCAATCTGCCCGTACAATTCCTTGCGGGTGTCGGGGTCAGATTCGGAGCGCGCTTGCTCGATCAGCGTATCAACTTCCGAACAGGTACGCCCGGTAATCTGGCAGTATAGAATATCGCCTGCATAGTTGTTGGCGTCTGGATAGTCTGGCCCCCAGCCTGTCAGAGTCAGGTTGGGACGTGTTTCCATCGGCACATCATTATTGTCAATGGCGACCAACTGAGCGAAATCATCAAAAATTTCGATGCGGAACAACGCCGGATCGCAGCCCAGGATATTGGCCCAGGCAGTCGGCAAAAATTCTGCATAGCGTTCGCGGCGGCCCACTGTGGCGGCGATCTGAACTTCGGGGAAGCCTTCGCAGCCAGGATACGGACTGAGCGCGAGCTGCTCGACGGCCCATTCAGGGTCAAAACCCACGCCGTACTGGTCAATCGGTGGGCCAGCGGGCATGGAAGGTGGCGTGATATGGATCAATGGCGTTCCCAGACCTGCTACTGCGTCATTGATGATAGCAACACGGTCAATGGCGGCACTAAAGGCGCGCCGGACGTAGATATCGTCAAATGGCGGCTTGTTATACTGGAAATTCAGATAATCAATGTTGACGCCGCTGATGAACAGCAGTTGATCTTCCAGGGTTGGATCGTTAAGCAACGTACCAAGTTCACCTTCAGGTACGCTGTTGGCGCGCACCATATCAAGCTGCCCATTGAGATAGAGCGAGAGCAGGGTGGTCGGCTCGTTAACGACGACGAGATCAACACGATCAATGTTACCATCGCCGCGCATATCCTCTGGTATGAAGGGATTGCGGATAAATGTGCGTCCAACGGCGGGCGTATAGGTGTCTTGCAGGAATACGCCGCTGAACCAGGCATTCCCCGGCTCAATCCAATCTGGGCCGAATTCCTCGATGACCTCGATAGGAACGGGGCGCAGAGTCCACAGGCTGGCAACAGCAGGGAAGAAGCCTGTTGGAGAATTGAGCGTGAACACGACGGTTGTATCATCTGGCGCAGTCACGCCGATGGCGTCGAACATTTCCTGTGTTGGCTCAGTCGCGCCAAGAACATCGGCACAGCCTTTGATGAAAACGCCCGTCAGAGGGCCATAAGCACCGCCGAGTGAACAGGCGCGATGTACCCCATAAACGACATCCTGCGCTGTAATGTTACGCATCTTGGTCGCTTCCTGGGTTTCGGGATTCCAGTGTACCCAGGGGATGTCTGAACGCAGCGTAAATGTCCACGTCAAGCCATCTTCGCTGACTGACCATTCGGTTGCAACTTCGGGCCGCACCGACGAGTCAATTGGATCCAGATCGGTCAAACCCAGGAAGGTGTTATCGACGGTACGGATGGAAATAACGCTGCCACCAAGCTGTGGGTCGCGGTCAACCGAAACGTCGCCATCGTGCATATAGTAAGTGACCAGCGCGGGATCATCGCGGTTCAGCGTCACCACATCGGATTGCGCACGTACAGCAGGGCCAAGCACAAGTACCAGCATCATTACCACGAGAAAGACGAGTTGTGCCTGGTGAGTGAAAGATTTTCTCCTAATCATAGTATCCCCCTGAAGCAAAATAAGCGGTCGATTGATGAATAATTCACGTGTTTCAGCAATAGCGCCTCCTTTCCTGAGTCGGTTATTGACCTCATTTCGCACCGCATGAGGCACGAATGATAAGCTTGGTCTCCAATATTTCAGTACGGGGGGGAAGATCGGGCTTGTCGATGCGTTCTAACAGCATATTGGCGGCGCGATAGCCAATATCCAGGGTAGGCTGTGCGACAACGGTCAGCGGCGGGTTCAGCGAGATAGCCCAGGGCATATCGTCAAAGCCGACAATAGCGATGTCGTCAGGGATGCGTTTGCCTCGGTCATGGATGGCATTCAATGCCCCAAGTGTCATCATATTATTGGCAATGAACCAGGCAGTAGGGGTATTGCGCTCGTCCAGCAGTTCCAGTGCCCGCGAATAGCCGCTTTCATGGCGATGGTCGCCAAAACGCACCCAGCCTTCCGACACAGGTAGATTGCGATTTTTCATCGCCTGTTGATAACCTTCATAACGTTCACGTCCGCTCGTCAGGCGCATTCGCCCGCCCAGGTGTCCAATTCGGCGATGACCGAGATTGATTAAATGCTCGACAGCAGCCTGAGCGCCTGCCACATTATCTGCCAGTACCATATCAACCTGGGCATTCGATAAGCGGCGGTCAATGATGACGATAGGCAGCCCGGATTTCGCCAATTCGGCAATGTGATCAACATTCTCGCTGGTGGGGGCAATCACTAATCCGGCAACTTCTTCGTTCTCCATCATCGTCAGGTAATCAAATTCCTTTTGAGGATTAGCGGCGGTATTGCTCATGAGAACGCTGAAGCCTTTGTCAAAGAATACTGACTCAATGCTCGACATAATCATGTTGAAGAATGGATTGGTGATGTCAGTGACAATAAGGCCGATAAGACGGCTGCGGGTTGCGCGCAGACGTTGAGCAACGCGGTTGGGTTCATAGCTGAGGTGAGCGATGGCGTTCTGGACAGCGCTGCGAACCTCGTCGCTGATATAAGGATAGTTGTTCAGCACACGAGAAACGGTTGCGGGTGAAACCCCTGCGAAATTCGCCACATCTTGGATCGTTGTCGATGAATTTCGTTGCTTTCGTGGTGTCATAAGCAACCGTCAGGTGTCTATTGAAATCGATTTCAGCGAATATAAATCAGATTAGGGTACTTGTCAAATATTCAATATTCACAGAATTTTGTGCAGCGAATTCAGCTATTTATTCGCTTTTTGCGCTCATATCTGTGCAAAAAAAACGTAAAGCCCATGCACAGTAACTTGACATTTAATAACAAAATACATTACGTTGCCTAAGTCTATGGACTGTAGATATATTTTTTGAAATATTCGGCGGCTTCTGAATCATTTTCATAAAATATGAAAATTGAAACTGTGCTTTCGTAAGACCAGGGTACTCTTGAAGCCGATATTTAATGAGGATATGGTTAAAGAAATGCTCTAAACATATTCGTTTTCTTATGGTTATTTGAGGAGAGAATATATGGGCGGCAAACCGAGTGAGTTAACCATCAATGGATTGGATGACATCAATGTCGAGTTATCCATCCCCGATCCTATCATTACTCAAAGCACTCTCACGAGTACATCCAGCCTGACCACGACCAATGGTCTAACGCTGAGTATTCCAGAGCCGATAGAGCTAAATACCGATTCGACCATCAATTCGACTAGCACCATCAACAGTGACAGCAGCATCAATTCCCAAAGCGGCATCCTGCTGGATGTGCGACCTCTGGTCATGGATTTATGCGCAAAAATCGAATTTGGCAAACTGCCGACGACATGCATCCGTCAGCCTTACAAACACCACTTTGGTGTGACGCTGTTTGGCACCGAAATCCTCGGCTTCAATTTTGTCGGCGAGTCGCGCATCGTGATTGAGGATGTACAGCCCGCACCGCATGTGGTTTGGGGCGGTGAAGAAGCCGTTCATCATCCCCACCAGCACAAAGGCAGTGGTCATCAACACGCTCAACCAGAAGCGGACGGCCTGCGAATCCGCCTGGGTTAAGGGAACAAGCTCATGGCAAAAAAAGCTGAAACTTTTAGCGTTCGCGGAGTGCTAGGAGAGGAGCCGCTGGTTCTGGTTGGCGAACCGCATCGCCTGCGGGGCAAACTTAACCTGACCAACATGGGCGGGGAGGATGTCGTGCTGCAAGGCGCGCAGTTCAGGACACCGGAAGCCAAACGACTGAAGTCGAAGGGGGCGCAGCGGCTTCTGGAGATTAATCAACCTCTACAGCCGATCATTGTGCGCCCTGGTCGCAGCCGCAGCGTTTCGGTAAAAATGTCGCTTGACCCGCTTACACCCCCCGGTGAATATGATGCCGAGCTGGAAGTGAATGGGCAGATCAAACCCGTCAAGCTGCACATTACCGAAAGAATTGATCTCAAAATTTCGCCTAACAAAATTATTATCCGCGCTGCACCTGGCTCAACAATCACCAAACGTATCGTTTTCAGCAATAACGGCAATGTGCCGCTCTCAATCGGCGAACTTGGCGCGGTGGTGCTGGAAGATGAACGCATGGAATGCCGGATTATGCGCCGTTTTCTGGCGGCGATTGACACGAAAAATCGAGAAGCCGAAATGAAAGACTACTTCCGAACCGTAGTCGAGCAAGCGCAGAGTGTATTGCAGGAAGCGGGTGCGCTGCGGGTGTATAACAAAGCGATTACGCTGGAACCGGGCAGCACCGAAGCGGTGGATTTTGAAATTTATGTGCCGGAATCGCTGGACAAACGCAGCCGCTATAATGCCTCGGTTGCGCTCTACGACGAAAATCTGATCTTTGAGATTGCGCCCGTATTCAGCAACGGCTCGAATAAAGTAAATTGATGACGAAAGGGGTGTGCAATGCGTGGACGTAACGATATGCCGACCTGGGAACGACCTGTTTCACGGCGTCCGGTTCAACAACCACAGCCAGCGTTGACCAATGTGATGGACAGCCTCAACCAGTTAGCCGAAATTAATCAGATGGCGATGGCTTCGTTGGTCGAAGGTGTTGGCCGGATGATGATCGACATGGCCGGGACGATCCCGCGTGAGGGACGCCGTGTTGAGCGCCAGGAGCGTTATGAATATCAACCCCGGCACAGGCATGACTGCGACTGCGGCTGTGACGATTGTCGCGGCTGTCGGCGCGATGATTGCGACTGCCGCTGCTGCATTGGCGACGTTGATCTCGTCGTCTATGCGCGGTTGGGTGAGCGCCGCATTGTGCCGATCACCATTGAAAACCCGCGCCGCCGCGAAAAACAGATCACTCTCGAATTGAGCCAGTGGACAACCCGCAGCGGACGACCTACGCAGGTGACTGCCACCATCTTAGGGCCAACGAGTTTTACGCTGCAACCCTGTGAAGAACAACAGACCGTTATCGCTATCAACGTGATCGGTGATCTTGACGGTGACAATCCGAATAACCCTGATAATCCGCCCGGTACGCCTTCCCGTTTGCGAGACGTGGACGAGTGCGAAGTGGTCTATGCCGATTTGCGCGTGGTCGGCTGCGAAGTTCGCCCAATTCGCATCGCGCTGGCGATTCTGCCCCGTGATTGTGGCGCTTATGAAATTGATTGTGGCTGCGGCTGCTGCTAGTTGAACGGCGGATGATGCGCACCTCGACGTTTAGCGGATACATGGATGAGTGCCGGGAATTGGCGCTGGCGGAGCTTGAGCAGATTGTTCCGCACAACCGATACCAGCCCATCCTGTATGACCTCATGCTGGAATATCCCCGGCGGGCGGGCAAAGCGCTGCGCCCGTCGTTGTGCATGGCGACCTGCCGCGCGATGGGGGGACGGCTTCAGGACGTGCTGCGCACCGCCGCCGTGCTGGAACTCTTTCACATTGCTTTTTTGATTCATGACGACATTGAAGATGGCTCACTGATGCGGCGCGGGCTGCCAACACTGCACCGTGAATATGGTGTTTCGATTGCCATCAACGTCGGCGACGGCATTTTAGCCATGTGTCTGCAACCGCTGCTCGACAACATGGAAGAACTTGGCATCGGCAAATCGCTGCGCATTCTCGAATTGATTAGCCGGATGGTGCGCGAGTCCGTCGAAGGGCAGGCGATTGAATTAGATTGGATTCGCCGCCAGTGCTGGAATTTGCGTGACCGCGATTACTGCCTGATGGCCTACAAAAAAACGTGCTGGTATACGTTTATCGCGCCGATGCTGATTAGCGGCACGATTGTCGGCGCGACAGCCGCTCAGATGGCGCTGCTGCGCAAATATGCCGCTTATGTTGGCGTCGCGTTTCAGATTCAGGACGACATTCTGAATCTGGTTGGTGACGAGACGCATTACGGCAAGGAAACGTGCGGCGACCTGTGGGAAGGCAAATATACGCTGATGTTGCTGCACATGCTGCGCGAGGCTACCATGTGTGAGCAGCAAGAATGTGCCAACATCTTGCGGAAGGCGCGCGAGGAAAAGACAGAATCAGAGGTCAATTATCTTTATGATCTGATTTGTCACTATGGCAGCGTGGATTATGCTAAAAACATTGCCCAACATCTGGCGTGCAAAGCGCAGCAGGAATTTCAGCGAACGTCGGCCTACATTGTGCCTTCAATCCATGCAGATTTTCTAACCTCGATGGCGGAACACGTCATCGCGCGCGTCAACTAATCGGAGGGAGCCATAATGCCCGATCAACCCAATGACTTTATGCGCTCAATACAGGAACTCATCACGAATTCCGCGTCCGATCAGATTCGCTCCAGTCGCCAATTTAACGATCTCGTACAGTCGATTGCGCGCGGCGAACTCAATGACCGCGAGGTGAATGAGCGCGTCCGCCAATTTTTGACCGAAGCCTCCAGCCGCTATGTGAATGATATTTCTCAACTGGCGATCAGCTTTTTTTCGGCACTGCGAACGGTCAACCGCCACTACAACGACCATTTTTATAATCATGTCACAGGGTCGTCGTCGAACGGTCACACGCCCGAAAATGAGAATGGCACGTTGCAACGGGTAGACATGACGCTGACCGCAGCCGTCGGCAGCGATATTCAACAGCCGTTCGTGATCGAAAATCGGCAGGATCAGCCGCGCGAGGTGTCGTTCGCCGTGTCGGAATTTACGGAAGCAGGCGGCAGTTCGTCCTTTCGCGCGCCACTCCAGTTACAGCCCTCGCGTTTTACGCTGCGCCCTCACGACGAGCAGGTGGTGACGATGATTTTGCCGCTCCTGCCCGAATTTTTTGCGCCGGGTAAGCAGTATGTGGGAACAGTGCTGGTGCGCGGTCATGAAAATCTGATGCTCTCACTTTTGATCGATGTGAAGCCCACCGCGCAGACGGCAGCCCGAACACCCGATATATCGATCAGAACCCAGCCCACAACCCCCGGCCCGGACAAACTGACACGAATCAAGGGAGTCGGGCCGACCTATGCGGAAGCCCTGGTGCGCGCGGGAATCGCCAGCTATGTTGATCTCGCGCAGGCCGACGATGCTTATCTGCAAGCGAAATTGGGGACAGCCGCTTTAAAACAGGCCAGACGCTATGACTGGCGTCGTCAGGCGCAGTTAGCCGCAGATGGCAAAGAATCCGAGTTAGCCGCTTTGAGGGCGCATTTACCTTTAGATTCTAGGAACGGAAAAGTATGATTGGCTCTGCTCACAACCTACCTCGGCTGGTTTTTGAAGAACCGCCGGAAAACACCACGAGTCCTGAGCCGGAAGTCGATGACGATGCCCTGGCGCGCTTGCTGCTGGAAATGCAGCGTTTGATCGCCCGTTATCCTTATGTGGCGCGTTCCCTGGCTGCCGCGTTTGTCGCCGAAGGCCAGCGCTTTGCCCAAACGCCAGAGGGTCAGGCATGGCATGATATTCTCTCGCAATCGGATTTGATCCGGCGTGGTCAATTGATCTGGGAAGCCTACGCTCTGGATAACCTGCTGGAAACCGAGCCGGAACGCCTGCCGAGCATCTGGATGGATACCTTTGCCAGTGCCGCCGCTCACACCGATCTCGAATCGATTCTCTCGATGCTCCTGGTGCAAGAAGTCCGCAATGGAACACTCCGTTCTTAACACCCAGCAAAGCCGTTTAGCAAACCGCAGCCTGTATTTTGTGCTGGGGCTGTTTTCAGTCGCGCAAAATCTGGAAAACCAGCTTCTCGCTTCGGCTGCTGAACCTGCTGAGGAGGCCGCCGAGTCCAGCAATCGCGATTTTTTGTATTTCACGCTCGGCGCGCTGGCACTTTCCAGCAACTTGAAAGCGAAAGTTGAGACTGAACGCGAATTGATCGTCGTTGAAGAAATTCCGGCGGCCTCCGATGTCCCTGATAATCTGAAAAATTTGCTTTATTAAAAAGGGTATCTGCGGCACATGCTGGACGATCTCAGGCGCACGATCCGAATAACCGATCATTTTCGCTACCCCGGTGTTGAAGACCCACACCCCGATTGGTTCAAGGAATGGCATCATTTCGCCATCATCGCGCCGGACATCCAAATTATTCTCAATTTCAACGTCAGCTATGATATGCGCCAGACCGTCCCGCCGAACACGGTTTTAGGGCGTTTGGTGCTGCTGGTGCATGACTCAAACGGCTGGGACGGCGACGTTGATACCTTTCAAGCCCATGAATTAGACGTAACCGCTGGGCAGCTCGATCTGCAAATGGGGCATAACACCGCTTTTTTCCGCGACGATGGCTATCACATTTCCGTCGCGCTCGAAAATCGGCCTGTGACGCTGAAATTGCATCTTATCCCACTGACATACCCGCTTTTGCGCCGCCGCACGGCTGTTGGCGAAGGCTCAATTAGCTGGCTGGCGATTCCGAGGCTGATCGCGCACGGCGAAGTCACCTCCGGGCGAAATGTCCATCGCTTCGCCAACGCCTCAGCCTATCACGACCATAACTGGGGCAACTGGCTCTGGGGGCATGATTTTTCCTGGCATTGGGGCTATGCGCTGCCGGAACACGCTGACCAGCCCTGGAGCTTGATTTTCGATAATCTGATGAACAGCGCCCGCAATCACCGTCTGGAACTGCGCCTCGCCGTCTGGAAGGACGCGATTTTGCAGCGCTTATTTCTGCATGGCGAGATCGAAACCAGCCAGCAGCATTTTTTCCAGAGCCGGAATATTCAAAAATTTCCGCGCATCATGACGCTGGTCGCGCCGCAGTTTACGACGGACGTGCCGCGCGTGCTGCACATCCACGCTGAGAATAAAACCGATTATATGGACTGCGTTTTTGAGGCGCAGGATGTCGCGCAAATTGTGATTCCGAATGAGACCGACCTGGGTGTGACGATCATCAACGAGGTGAGCGGGACGCTGACGACAGAGGGGCGTATCAAAGGCGAAAAAATCGAGATGGTCGGGAGCGGATTTTTTGAATTCCTTACCCGTTGATTCCAGTTTTGCCGCGCTCGTGGCGACTTCGCTGGGAGTGATGTCGCGCGAATGTCCCGAAGCGTATACGCGAATCTGCCAGCGCTTGAACACGCGCGAGGTGTACATGACGGTTGATGCCGAATCGGTGTCGATCCGTTTTCAGCCGGAAAGCGCGCAGGTCTTGGAGGCCGCCGAGCAGCCAACCGTTTATTTTTCATCAACCAAACAAATTTTGCTTGATCTGGTCGATGCGCGGATCACCCTCGAATATGCCATCACGCGCGACCTGATCCACGTGCGCGGAAAAATGAATGACCTGATTGATTTTTACGAGTCGCTGCAATTTTACGTTCATGGCGCGGTGCGCTGCGTCTCGTTCCCGGCGCTGCTCAGTGATTATCGCTTTAAGAACCCGTAGCGCTGCCCCTGTAAGAACCTGTAGCGTTACCACAAAAATTTGCCATCCATAATTTGATACCGAAGCAAACGTCGAGTAGACTTTATACCGTTTGTGCTGTGTACTCCAAATGGAATTGCATCTGTTTGGGAACGACAATCCATCCATCATCATTGTGCCGGGGTAATCGCTATATTGTGCCGGAGTAATCTCTATTATGAAAACACGTCTCATCATCGTCGGTGGATTTTTGGGGGCGGGGAAAACGACGCTCCTGCTCGAATCCGCGCGTCAACTGGTGGCGCGGGGCTATCGAGTCGGGCTGGTCACGAATGACCAGGGCAAAGACCTCGTCGATACTAAATTGATTTCTCAGCAGCGTTGGCCTGTCGAGGAAGTCAGCGGGGGATGTTTTTGCTGCTCGTTTCCCGACCTCTACCAATCGCTGAGTCAGCTTCAGGATACGGTTCAGCCGGACATCGTTCTCGCCGAGCCTGTGGGAAGCTGTACCGATCTGGTATCCACCGTGCTGCGTCCGTTGGCAACCTATTATCCGGGGCAGTTTGAGGTTGCGCCGCTGACGGTTTTGCTGGATGCCAGCCGCGATGTAGACCCCTTTCCCGAAACTGTGAGCTATTTATTTGACAAACAACTTGCCGAAGCTGAGTTTATTTTGCTCAATAAAATTGATTTGCTGAAATCGGATACCGTTAAAAATTGGATCGGTTCATTGGGGAAACAGTATCCCCATGCGCAAAAACTGGCGATCTCATCACGCTCCGGCGAAGGTGTCGAGGCATGGTTGGATAGGATGCTTGGGCAGAACAGTACGAGTCCACTGAACCTGGATGTCGATTATGGTATTTATGCGGAAGCCGAGGCGGAACTGGGCTGGCTGAATGCAAAAGGGTTAGTGCGCGACTCGCAGCCGTTTTCCGCGCAGACATGGTCACATCAACTGCTCGATTATTTAAGCACTCGGCTGACAACCGAACGACTGCCGATTGCGCACGTCAAAGTTCACGTTTCGACGCCCGCGACAGCCTTCAAAGCCAGCCTAACGCAGACTGGAATCCCGCTTTCGTGGGATGTCGCGTCGGAAGATGTTTCGGCTGACGAACTCGAATTTATTCTCAATTTGCGCGTGAATGCCGACCCGCAGCAGCTTGAACAGATCGTGCAGGATGCGATTGAGGCGGTCAAACCCAGCGCTTCCGCCCGACATTATTTTACGCATTTTGAATGCTTCAAGCCCCTGCCGCCGCGCCCGACGCACCGGCTGATTTTACCGACACCCTAAGCAAAGGAAGATATTGTGGAACGCTTTCTCTATCGTGATGAACGGCTGAATCAAATCAGTTTCCCATTAGGCGGCATTGGAACAGGCTGTATCGGTCTGGCAGGCAACGGACGGCTGATCGATTGGGAAATTTTTAATCGCCCCAACAAAGGCTCGGTCAACGGCTTCTCGCACTTTTCCATCAAAGCCGAGCGCAATAACAACGTTTTGGATGCGCGCGTCCTGCATGGCGATCTCAACCCGCCTTACATGGGTGAGCTTCATACGCCTCACTTTCGCTCATTCGGCTGGGGGCCGCGCCGTGAATATCTGACCGGAATGCCGCATTTTAAGCATGTCGAATTTCGCGGTGAATTCCCGATAGCCGAAATGACCTTTCAGGATGCGCATTTCCCCGGCGACGTAAAATTAGTCGCGTTTAATCCGCTTATTCCGCTTAATGATGATGATTCGGGCATTCCGGCAGCTTTTTTCGAAATCAGCGTTCAAAACACGAGCGATGCGCCGATTGACTACACCATTGTTGGCACGTTGGGCAATCCGCTGCCCGCCAATAACCTGAATAATCTGGTCAAAACCGAAAAATTTACCTCGCTGCATCTCACGTCGGACTCTCTGGCAAGTACCGATGTCGCTTATGGCGATTTGACACTGGCGACGGACGCCGCTGAAACCAGCGTTCAGCAGTATTGGTTTCGCGGTCAATGGTTTGACGCGCTGGAAGTCTATTGGCGCGATTTCACCACCCCCGGCCCGTTCAAAAACCGAACCTATGAGGCATCCAAAGCGAAGGATGGCAATCAGGGGATGGTCGCGGCGCATGTCCACGTTGCGCCGGGGCAAACGCAGCACGTGCGCTTTGTCATCGCCTGGAATTTTCCCAATTGCAACAATTACTGGAAAGAGGATGTTGAAGAAAAAGCGGCGCAGGCCGGAATCTCACCCATCTGGAAAAATTATTACGCGACTCAGTGGGTCGATTCTCAGGTAAGCGCGACTTATTCGCTGAAAAATTGGGATCGGCTGTTCGCGGAAACGTCAACCTTCAAGCAGTCACTTTTTGAATCGACCATACCGGATTCTGCTATTGATGCGATTTCCGCCAATATCTCGATTTTGAAAACGCCGACGGTGCTGCGTCTGGAAGACGGCACATTTTACGGCTGGGAAGGGCTGCACCCGGACGCTGGCTGCTGTGAAGGCTCATGTACCCACGTCTGGAATTATGCCCAGGCGCTGCCATTTTTGTTCCCCAAGCTCGAACGCTCGATGCGCACCGCCGATTATGTATATAACATGCGCGCTGATGGTGGGATGCCATTCCGCATTCAACTGCCGATTGGGATTGGTTTATGGGATTTCCCACAGCCGTGTGCTGATGGTCAGTTCGGCGGCGTTATGAAAGCCTATCGCGATTGGAAAATTTCCGGCGATAGCGAATGGCTGCGCTCGATCTGGGTAAATGTGAAAAAATCGCTCGAATTTGCCTGGAGTCCTGAAAATGTGGATCGCTGGGACCCAGATAAAACCGGAGTCTTGTGGGGACGGCAGCATCACACGCTGGATATGGAATTGTTTGGCCCCAATAGCTGGCTGACAGGCTTCTATCTGGGGGCGCTCAAAGCAGCGGCGGAGATGGCAGACTATCTCGGCGAAAGCGAATCGGCAGCGGAATATCGTGAAATTTTTGCGCGCGGGAAAGCCTGGACGGATGAACATCTCTTTAACGGGGAGTATTATCGCCAGATTATCGACCTGAAAGACCTTGAGCAGCTCAAAGTTTTCGACGGCGGTGGACGCGCGCTCACGGGTGGAAAAACCAGTGAAGCCTATTGGAACGACGAACACAGCGAAGTGAAATATCAGATCGGCGACGGCTGCATCATCGATCAGGTGTTGGCACAGTGGCACGCGAACTTGTACGGCCTCGGCGAAATTTTTGACCCCGGCCAGACCGAAAAAGCGGCGCAAGCGCTCTACAAGTACAATTTCAAGAATCTGCGCGACAATTATAACCCCTGCCGTATTTATGGCTTGAATGATGAATCGGGGATGATGATCTGCGCATGGCCTGAAGATTCGTATAAGCCGATTATTCCTGCGCCCTATTCGCAGGAGACGATGCACGGCTTCGAATATTCGGCGGCGATTTTGCTGCTGCAATATGGCATGGTCGCAGAGGGGATGGAAGTTGTCGAGGCGATTCGTGAACGCTACGACGGCGCAAAACGTAATCCCTGGAATGAGATCGAGTGCGGCAATAATTATGCGCGCTCAATGGCTTCCTATGCGCTCCTGAACGTGTTGGCGGGCTTCGAGTTCGATATGGTGCAGGGGATGATCGGCTTTAACCCGATGGTTGATGGCGATTTCAAGACATTCTGGTCGCTCGATTCCGGCTGGGGTTATTTTGAACGTGGCAAAAAACAGGCTGAACTGCATGTGCAGTATGGTCAGCTTGCGATCCATACGCTGCGGCTGCCGGGTACGAAAATCGCCTCGGTTTCACTCGATGGCAAAGCTATTTCCTTCAGCGCTGATGATGGCGTGATTAGGCTGAATGATGGCGTTGTGATCGGGCAGGGGCAGGCGTTGCGGGTCAATATTGAAGCCTAAACAGGAGTTATTGCGATTTTGCGTTCGCGATTTGTACCAGTGCTTCAGCCAACGGGAGTTCTGGTACTGAAATAATCGCTGTTTCTAAATCAATGCCTTTTTAAAATGCTTCGATTACAGCTAACATTCTCCGTGCAATGCGTGTTTGGTCGGCTTCGCTATAGCGGTCAAAATTTTGAGGGAGTTGGCTGTAATCGACAAGCTGCCGACCATAGAGCGTTTCTTCAAATGTTTTGCGGTAGGGCAAGCCGAAATCAAACTCCAAAGCGTCGCCGCCACTTAACGGAATCGACATAGCTGGAATAGGCGCATCGACATCAAATTCTTTCAAGCGAACGATGCCGTTTTGCAAGTTGGGGCGTGGATCAATGACTACGATTCGATACGCTCGCGCATCCTTATCGCTCATCTGCCCGCGCCTGATTCGGTAGTTGGGGATACCGTGCAGCGTCGGCGCAGATTCGTGCAAATAATCAATCTCGATAAATACAATGCCATTTTCGATAACGGCGAGGCGCTTATCAAAATATTCCTGTGCGTCTCTCCCGCCAGGTTTATTAGAGGGCGAAAGCAATTCAATCCACGCGACAGGATCACCTTGATCGAGCTTGCCGGGTTTGATCTGATAGATTTTGACTGCGCTGTAGGTCTTTTCCGAAAGCGGGTTTCCATAAAGTGCATCGGGGATTGGCACGACGAGTTCTGCCGTGCCTGCGGGCTGGGGCGTAGTGCGTGATTGCGCTGAACGAGTTGGATTCAGATCGTAAATCGTAATATCCGATTCGGGAAATTGGGGAGGTTTGGCGTCGTCAATGCGGCGAATTTGTAACGAGGGTTCGACATCGGCGTCGTAGCCCATCGGTAGGAGCAGGGGGCGTATAACGCGCATCAAGTCAGTGATGTGGTTGGTGTGAAAACGACTCCAACCCCCAACCGCTTGCCAATAACTGTGTAAATGGGCATTAATGCCAGGATACTGATTTTTCACCGACTGAATAGGCATTTTTACCGCTTCCTCGGTTTATGCTTGAATGACTTTAACCCTTTGCTTGTGGGCGGGCAGGGGATTCGACCACTGCGAAGATCACCAGCGCGATCAGGCCGACAGCCATGAAGCTGAATCCCATCACGATGGCGCGCAAAAATCCTAATCCCAGGATCAACGACGCCAGCACCGTTGGCAGCACCCCAACCGCGCCCGCCGCGCCAATATAATGAAAAATATGCGCCGCTGTACCGCCATAAATTTTTGAGCGCCGTGCCGAACTGCGGGCAGTCAGCGCGCCGAATACCAGCGCAAACCCGATTCCGATGAGCAGCGCCAATGTCACCTTATCCATGTATCCCCCGCTCCTAGAACAGCGTGTAGATAAACGGCGCAGTCGCCGGGTTGCCTGCCAGCACGATGAGTACCGCAAACAGGATCAGAATGACGATCATGGGGATCAGCCAGTACAGCTTGCGCCGCCAGAGAAATTGCAGCAGTTCGCCGAGGATACCCATGCGGGCAAAAAAATCTTGCATTGCTCGTTGACCTTTCTTACTTGCCAGGTTTGCGGACGAGGAACGGCCCCAGCACCAGCAGATCAATATCACTTTTGGTAAATGTATTCCAGGCGTCGGCGGGCGATGACACAATCGGCTCACCGCGCAGGTTGAATGACGTGTTCAGCACGACAGGGACGCCCGTAAGCTGCCCAAAACGCTCGATCACGCCGTAGTAGCGCGGATTCGTCTCGCGCTCAATCGTTTGTAAGCGGCCTGTCCCCAGGTGGCAGACGGCAGCAATATCGGCCTGCTTTTCAGCTTTGATCGGGCTGACCATGAGCATATAACGCGGCGCTTCGTGCTTTTGCACGTCAGGATAATCAAAATATTCGGCGGCGCGCTCCCGCAGGACGACGGGCGCGAACGGGCGGAAGGGTTCGCGAAATTTGATCTTGGTGTTGACGACTTCCTTCATGCTTTCGTTGCGCGGGTCGGCAATAATGCTGCGGTTGCCGAGCGCGCGCGGCCCCCACTCAAAGCGCCCCTGGAAAAAGCCGACGACTTTTTTATTCGTCATTTCCTGCGCCAGTGTGTCGATCAATTTGTCGTCGTTGCCGTCAAATGATTCGTAGCTGATGCCGCGACCTTTGAGAAAATCGACATATTCAGAATCTTGATAGCCCTGTCCCCAATAAGCATTGGGCATGACCCAGTTGCGCGGCTTGCCCATGACGATGTGATAGGCCCACATCGCCGCGCCGAGTGCGCCACCATCGTCACCGGCTGCTGGCTGAATGTAAATTTCGTCAAAGGGTGTTTCGCTCAAAATGCGATAGTTAGCGCTGGTATTGAGTGCTACACCGCCCGCCATGACCAATTTGCTCATGCCTGTTTTCTGATGCAGATAGCGCGCGATGGCGATCAGCGCATCCTCGGTCACACACTGGATGCTGGCAGCCATATCCGCGTAAAACTGGTTGCGTTCAAGCGCCGTTTTTTCGCCCGCGCGTTCAGGGTTAGTCTTGAGCGTAAAAAAATCGTCTTCTGGCGTTCGCGATGTGCCAAAAAGATCGATAAAGCGCTGGTTGTAGGTGCTGGTCGTCGAATGCTGGAAGCTGAAATAATCGAGATTCAGGTGGAAGCTGCCATCTTTTTCGTTCAGGTCAACCACTTTGCGAATCTTGTCGATGTAGCGCGGTTCGCCGTAGGGAGCCATGCCCATGACTTTGTATTCGCCATCGTTGACGGCAAATCCCAGCCACGCCGTAAACGCTGAATAGAGCAGGCCGAGCGAGTGCGGAAAACGCTGCTCCTGAAA
>Ga0268299_1002074_pt1 | contig 26928 bp, 21 predicted proteins | sample NOBtaG_FD_193484 | JGI IMG/M metagenome (GOLD analysis project Ga0268299, IMG submission 193484) | Activated sludge microbial communities from bioreactor in Nijmegen, Gelderland, Netherland - NOB reactor | ecosystem: Engineered > Bioreactor > Aerobic > Activated sludge | place: Netherlands...
AGCGGAAGAAGCCAAAGAAGAACTGGCAGAGATTGTCGAATTTTTGAAAGAACCTGAGAAATTTATCCGGTTGGGTGCGCGCATTCCAAAGGGTGTTTTGATGGTCGGCCCCCCAGGAACGGGTAAAACGCTGATGGCGCGCGCCGTGGCTGGCGAAGCAGGTGTGCCATTTTTCAGCATTTCCGGCTCGGAATTTGTCGAAATGTTCGTCGGCGTCGGCGCAAGCCGTGTCCGTGACCTGTTCGAACGCGCCAAAGCTGAAGCGCCTTCGATCATCTTCGTGGACGAAATCGACGCCGTAGGCCGTCATCGTGGCGCAGGTTTGGGCGGTGGTCATGACGAACGCGAACAAACGCTGAATCAGATTCTGGTCGAGATGGACGGTTTTGAAACAGGCACGAACGTGATCGTCATTGCGGCGACTAACCGCCCCGACATTCTCGATCCGGCGCTGCTGCGTCCAGGCCGTTTTGACCGCAAGGTGACGATGGATAACCCGGACATCAAAGGCCGTCTGGACATCCTCAAAGTTCACGCCAAAGGCAAGCCGCTGGCAGGCGACGCCGATTTGCAGGCGATTGCTAAGATCACCCCTGGTTTCTCTGGCGCTGACCTGGAAAATCTGGTGAACGAAGCGGCGATTTTGACCGCGCGGCGCAACAAGAAAACCATCGGCATGAGCGAACTGCAAGAAAGCATGGAGCGCGTGGTGATGGGGCCGGAGCGCAAAACCCGCGTGATTTCCCCCACCGAGAAGCGCCAGATCGCTTATCACGAAGCAGGCCACGCAATTCTGCATCACCTGCTCGATCATGCGAACCCAGTGCATAAAGTCACGATTGTCCCGCGTGGACGCGCAGGCGGTTATGTCATGTCGCTGCCCGATGAGGATATTTTCCTGAAGTCGAAAGAGCAGTTCGAGGACGAAATCGTCGCCGTGATGGGGGGACGTGCGGCTGAAGAAATTATCTTCAACCAGTTCACAACCGGCGCAAGCAGCGATTTGCAGCACGCGACCAGCCGCGCCCGCAGCATGGTGACACAGTTCGGCATGAGCAATCTGCTTGGCCCGCGCACCTTCGGCAGCGGTAACAGTAATGTGTTCCTGGGGCGTGAAATCGGCGAACAGCGCGACTACAGCGAAGAAGCCGCCGAGCAGATCGACTCGGAAGTCAAGAACATCGTCGAGACGGCTTACAACCGCGCTAAGACCATCCTGACCGAGAATCGTGCCAAGCTGGATATGCTGGCGAACATTCTCATCGAGCAGGAAACGCTGGATCGTTCGCAGTTCGAAGAACTGATGGACGGCAGCTCGACCAGCATGGACAAAGCGCCCGCCGTTGGCGACTAATCTCTGAAATTTGACCCCGTATTTTCGTAGGGGCGCAGTATATTGTGCCCCTACTGTTTTCTCAAATCCCACGCCTCGAACGTCGATTGAATTTTCACAATGTATCGTAAACCGACAACAGCGCAGTAGCCCAAACGCCGAGTAAACGCCAAGCAGCATCGCCGCACCGCGATACACTGGGGCTAACGCTTGATTCGGAAAGGCTTTTCACATGCTGCGACTGTCGATTTTAATGCTGCTGGCGATCATCGTATCGGGATGTGAGATTTTCCCGCAGGCCGCAAAAATGGAGGCAGCCACATTCGAATCGACCCCCGAAGCCGATTATTTCAACATCGAACCCGCGTTGATTGATCGCAGTGGCAGCGTTACGCTGACCTGGGAAGCGCACGGCGTCGAGCGGGTGGCGATTGAGCAGTATTACGGCTTCAAAACGGCCTATGACGTGCGTTATGATGATCTTCCGCCAGCAGGCACACTCACGGTTGATCTCACGTCCTCGCAGGCGACAGATTTTTCGGAATCACAACCTTATATTTATGGCGCGACTTTTTATCTGATGCCGAACGACAAAACAGGCTTCTACGATGGCGGTCAGATACTCGCCTACAACGAAGTCAAAATTCGCTGCTCCTATGACGGATTTTTCTTCGGCGTTGATGACGATTACGCCGATTTATGCCCACTTGAGCCTGCTCATGAAACGCCGATGGATTATCAATCTTTTGAGAACGGTTTTATGCTGCGACGCGAGGACACAGGCGTGATCTACGTGTTTTACGTCAATCCGGGTGGAGAAAGCGGCCCTGCGGTTCTCTTTACGCCAGAGCAATATGCGCAATTCGAAAATTTGCCACCCTCAACGCCTGAAATTTCTGCGGGAGGCTATACGGCGGACGAAAATTTTGCTCGTGTCATCGCCAGCAACCATGCGCTTGTGAATGGATTAGGGGAGGCTGCTTCACCCGTTTCGCGCTATGACGCCACCGTGCAGGATACTTATGGATATGCTTTTTTCCATCCTGTCGCTTATATGACATTACCGGATGGGCTGGTCATCCAATATTTTACGGGTACATACACCAACACTTGGCACTACATTGACCGCACAGAGGAATAAAAATCGGGATAGAATTTTCTCTATCCCGATTGGTGCGAGTCCAATTTGAAAATTAGCGTTTGCTGGGAGCCTGGAAAATCTTTGCGGGCAGGTTGAAGCCAAACTGCTTGAAGGTATCGACAAAGTTGGGGCGGAAGCCTGTGCCGTCCAATGTGCCGCCGCCTTCGTGCGAATAGCTCATCTGCGTGTGCCCCGGGGTCTTGTAGACGAACAGGTCTTGCAGCGTCACGCTTTCGCCTTCCATACCCTGCACTTCCGTCACTTGCACGACCTTGCGGCTGCCATCTTTCAGGCGCGCCTGCTGGACGAACAGGTTAATCGCCCCGGCGATTTGCTGGCGAATGACCATGAGCGGCAAATCCATCCCAGCCATCATACACAGCGTTTCCAGACGGGCGACGGCATCGCGCGGGCTGTTGGAATGGACGGTGGTCAGAGAACCGTCGTGACCGGTGTTCATCGCCTGGAGCATGTCGAGTGCTTCACCGCTGCGGCACTCGCCAATCACGAGGCGATCCGGGCGCATACGCAGGCTGCCCTTGACCAGATCGCGAATTTCGAGCTTGCCTTCGGTCTTGCTGCCGGGGATGGGCGGCGCGGTTTCCAGCCGGACGACATGGCGCTGCGCCAGGTTCAACTCCGCCGAGTCCTCGACGGTGATAATGCGTTCATCTTCAGGAATATAGGAACTCAGCACGTTCAGCAGCGTGGTTTTACCAGACCCCGTGCCGCCGGAAACGACGATATTCAAACGCGAAACGACGCAGGCTTCGAAAAATTGCGCGACTTCACGCGGGAACGAGCCGAACTTCACCAGATCATCGACGGTCAGACGCTTCGAGGGAAATTTACGGATGGTGATGGTCGTGCCGAGCAGCGCCGAGGGCTGTCCGACGATATGCACACGCGAACCATCGGGGAGACGGGCATCGACCATCGGATTCGAGCGGTCAATCGAACGCTGGAGCGGGCGCACGATGCGCTGTGCCGTGAAATAGGCATGTTCGTCGTCGTCAAAAACGTATTCGGTTTCGCGCAGCTTGCCTTTTTGTTCCGCGTAGATAATTTCCGGCCCGTTGACCATGACTTCAGAGATGGTTTTGTCTTCAATCAAGGTCTGGATAGCGCCAAAACCCATCAAGTCGTTGAGCAATCCTTCTGCCAAGTCGTCGATTTCTTCTTGTGATAGCCGGACGCCCATTTTCGTCAGGATGGTGTCCAAGCGCCCGATGAGAATATCTTGTTTCTCCGGGTCATGCCGATCCCATTGGTCGGCTTCATCCGGGAATGCCAGAAGTTTGGTGCGAAGCTGTTTGCGCAGTTGGGTGACACGTGGTGTCGTGCGCAGCTTGGGAGGGACGACGTAGCCCGTATCCAACGTCACAGAGTCAGTTAACTCACCTGGAGGGCGCAATGTTGCTGGTGCAGCCGGGGGCGGTGCGGCAGGCGCGGCGGGAGTGGCTGGTTCGTCGTTGGCGTTAAATTCGTCATTAAAAAATGAGCTGCGCGCGGCTTTCTCGGCAGCATCCTTTTTTTCCTGTTCATTGATTCGGCGGGATAAAAATGATGACATCGTTCCATCCTCTGTTCAGTCACACATGATTCTATAGCACAATTTCAGTGTAACCTGATATTTTCAGAAGCTTCACGAAATTTTCTTAATTTTTTGACAATTTTCATAAATGGCGGATTTCACGGGCGCAAAAACGGCACAAATGGCATGAGTTTGCGCCGCAGACTCACGTAAGTGCGCAGCAGTCGCGTCGGGTGGACGACATCCTGCGGCAAAAACGCGACGGTTGCATCGAGCGTGATGGTTTGCGGGGTGACGAATCGCAGCAGACCTTCCGGGCCGTTGCGCCGCCCGATGCCGCTTTTTTTCTGACCACCCATCGGCGCGGCAGCCGTACTCCACGCCCACAGCGGACGGTTGATATTGACATCGCCGCTGTTGATGCGCATCGCCAGCGCTTCGCCCGCTTTCAGGTTGTTGGTGTAGATCGATCCCGAAAGACCATACTCGTTGTCGTTCGCCAGTCGCACCGCTTCATCCATATTTTCAACTTTCATAATCGGAATCAGCGGGCCAAAGGTTTCCTCCTGCATCACTAGCATGGAGTGATTGACGTTGGTGAGAATCGTCGGCTCAAAAAATAATACTCCCAGGTCAGGACGGCGTTTGCCGCCAAAAATGACCTTCGCGCCTTTCGCTACCGCATCGGCAATTTGAGCTTCGCAGCGCAGCATTTCGCGCTCGTTGGTCAGGCTGCCCATGTGAATGTCCCAGCCGTCACCGCCGCCGATGACTAAGCGCTCGGCATGGTGCAAAATCCGCCGCAAAAATTCATCGTAAATCGGTGCTTCAACGTACACGCGCTCTGTGCCAACACAGGCTTGACCCGCGTTTTCCAGCCCGCCGAGCAGGACACCCATCGCCGCTTTGTCGAGATGGGCATCTTTCATGACAATAAACGGGTCTTTGCCGCCCAGTTCCAGGCTGTAGGGGATGAGGCGTTCGGAAGCGCGCACCGCCACCTTGCGCCCGACAGCCGTGCTGCCCGTAAACGCCACATAATCGACGAAATCAACCAGCGCCGCACCTGTTTCGCCACCGCCGTTGACGATCTGGACGACATCGCGCGGAACGCCCGCCGAGTAGAGCATATCGACCCCATAACGCGCCGAAAATGGCGTAATCTCGCTCGGCTTGATGACGGCGGTATTTCCGGCGATCAGCGCGGGAATCATGTCGATGAATGCCAATAAAAATGGAAAATTCCAGGGCGTGATGAAGCCGACGACGCCATGCGGTTTATAATGGATGCGCGCTTTTTGGAAAATGGGGATGGCGGAACGGCGCGTTTGCGGGCGCAGAATCGTGGGGGCGCGGCGGCTGTAATACTGGACGACATTGTCCATCGCGGCGAGTTCTTCATATGCGCCGCCATCGGGCTTGCCCGTCTCGGCACGGATCACCTCCATCGCGTGCGGCTGATCGTTCCAAATCCGGTTCGCCCAATCCATCAAAATGCGCGCGCGTTCGCGAATATCCCGCGCTGCCCAGGCAGGCTGTGCGGCTCGTGCGCGTTCGGCGGCAGCCTGGACATCCTCGCGCGTGGCGACATCGATTCGCCCGATTTCAGCGCCCGTGATCGGATTTTTGACACCGATTTGCTCGTTTTCTCGTATCGGTTTTTCAAGCGCGACCATGATTTTTAATCGTGTCCTGCTAAACTTGTTGACTGGATTATAGCACTTTGGAGTAAAACGATGCCCAATCTGATTCTTGTCCGTCACTCCATCTCACGCCAGCAGCCGGGAGTCTCAGCACATGAGTGGGATTTAACCGACGAAGGCCGCGCCCGCTGTCAGGTGTTGGCGGAGCGCTTAAAAAATTTTCAGCTTGAAGTGATCGTCACCAGCCCTGAGCCGAAAGCAGAACAGACTGCAAAAGCGCTGGCGACTCAATTGGGACTGCCGCTGGAAACCGAAGCTGATTTGCAGGAACATCGCCGCGCGACAGCAACTTTTTTTGCCGATGAAGCTGAATTCCGCGCGAAAATTCATGAATTGCTGACCAAACCGGACGAATTGATTTTCGGCGAAGAAACAGGCACCGCCGCTTATCAACGTTTTCGCGCTGCTATCGAGGCGATTCTGGCGCGCCATCCGGCTAAAACTGTGGCGGCTGTCACGCATGGCACGGTGATGTCCCTGTTTGTCGCACAGGTTGCCAAAATTGATCCCATTACATTCTGGCAAAACCTGGGAATGCCCGCTTATGTGGTGCTGACGCTGCCGGACTATCAAATTTTGGATGCGAAAAATTGAGCGGTTTGTAAGCGTTATGTCCTAGCCAACATGATGGTAAACATCCCAGCCAAAGTACGTTTCAAAGGACTCTTGCAGAATTGAAGCGCTGTGAGATGCATTCATCGCCGCATGATGCTCAAAGCCGTTTTTGCAGATGTAACGCATTAATGCCTGCAAGTCTGGAACTTCGACCACAGCCCGGCTGCCGAATGTATCCAGGGGATCATCGACAAACATACCATCGCCCACATAAGCTTTGATAACCCCGTTTCGGTCATCGGTGGTGACACGCGCATAGCTGAAAGGGCCAGCGGGTGTGCGCCCGGACACGACACCATAGGTGTTTTCATCACCAAGTGTTGACCCCAGAATAGGCGCAAATTCCATCTTAAATTCGGGGCCGAAGAAACTTTTTGCCCAGTTGCCGCAGTGGAACAAGACACATTTATTGGGATTGTCGGCGTAGTTATTATTCCAGTCCACCAGCGCGCTGGGTGTAACCGAGGCCAGTTGCAGCGCATACATCGACACCACGCCGGTAACGTCCACTTCGCACGCGCTGGGCATAAGTTGTTCGCTCATCATGCTCATCAGGGTACACACATTCACGCCGTAATTGTGTTGCAGCGAGTCCCAGCACTGGATAGCGGAGGCGGTGATGTCCAGTTTTTGCATCCACTCGTCCAGCACGATCCCGATTTTTGCCATTTTCAGGATCGACGGTGACGGCACACCCTGGGTGTTGACATAGCCCGTGATTCCCGCCAGCCGTTCTTTCACCCGCGTGTCATCATCAGCCAATTTTCGCGCTGGCCCGAACACGTCCGACAGGTCAATCGTCTGAACGCTCATACCGAACGCTTGCAAAAGTTTCTCACTGTATCGCGTTGTGTTGAAAGCATTGGGACGCGCCCCTACCGCGCCGAGTCGAACATGCTTTAATCCTTTTACGACCCGGCAAACCCCCATAAACCGCTTGAGGTCGGCCTTAAATGAGTCCGTTTTAGGGTGAACCGTATGTTGGTCGGTCACGGTGAAGGGGAAACCATACTGGTAGAGGTTGTTGCAGACCGAAATTTTGCCGCAGAAGGCATCGCGCCGCCGCGATGGGATTAACTGGTCGAGGTCGTCGGGGTAGGCCTGCACGAGGATCGGCACCTGCAAGCCGGAAAGTTTGATCGTTTCGGCAATACCCTTCTCGTCGCCGAAGTTGGGTAGGCAGACCAGTATCCCATCAATTTCGTCCTGATGCTTCTTGAACAATGCGGCGCATTTCTTGGCATTTTCCCAGGTCTCGACTGCGCCGAGCTTGGTGGCTTCTTCGTCGAGGATAATCACCTGGATGCCCTGTTCGTGAAGCACCTCAAGAATATCTTTTCGGCCCTCGGTGATGAGTTGATCCGGGAAAAAGTCCCGATTGCCGACAATCACAGCCAGTGTTAAGGGTTTTTCATTCATCATCTATTCCTTCAAGAGTACCTAAGCGTATTTTTAAAAGGTTTACAAGACTCGCTGGACGGCAGTTTTCCAACCAGCATAATAAAGGTCAGCCTGTTCGGCATCCATTTCAGGCTCATAATCAATAAATTCCAGCGGCAGTTTTTCCAATGCTTCTAAAGATGGGCAGATACCCAGGCCTAACATTCCTGAAAATACTGCTCCCAACGCCGATAATTCTGGCAAAGTGGAAGCGCGTACCTTGATGTGGAGCATATCGGCGATGAACTGCACCAGGAAGCCATTTCGCACTGCGCCACCATCGGCATGGATCAGCGCCAGGGGCATAGCCGCATCCCGCGCCATCAGATCGAGAACATCTTTAATCTGATAGGCAATCGACTCCAGGGCAGCGCGAACGACGTGATTTTTCGTGCTGGAAGGTGTCAGGCCGGTGATCGCGCCTTGAATGTCTGCCCGCCAGTAGGGAGCGCTCAACCCGACAAAGGCGGGTATCAGGTAGACTCCGCCATTATCGGGGATTGCGCGGGCGAGCGCTTCCGTTTCTGCGGATGTGTCGATCAATTTAAGCTGGTCGCGTAACCAGGTAATCGCCGCGCCTGTGGAGTTGATGATGCCCTCAAAAGCATAGGTGGGCTTCCCGTTATACGTCCAGGCTATCGTGGTCACATTGCCACTTAAGGAAGGCTGCACCGCAGCGCCTATATTGAGCAGCACCGACGAGCCTGTTCCTAACGTGACTTTTGCGCTTCCCGGTACATAACATCGTTGAGCAAACAGCGCCGCCTGCGAGTCGCCCATCACGCCGCAGATGGGGATAGGCGCATTAAACAACCCCTCAAATGTGGTTTCGCCAAATTTTGCGCTGCTTTCTCGGACTTCTGCTAACGCTTGTGGCGGTACCCCAAACAGGCTGCATAGGTCGTCATCCCACTGTAAGCTGTGGATATTCAATAGTAAGGTGCGGCAGGCGTTGGTGTGGTCGGTGACAAACGTTTTGCCTCCAGTCAGACGATAGATCAGATAGGTATCAATCGTGCCAATCAACGCCTGACCACTGTGGACTTTCTGCTTGATCTGAGGCTCATGCTCAAACAGCCACATCAACTTGGATGCAGGAAAATAGGTGTCGATTTTGAGTCCCGTTTTTTGCCGCACCGCCTCATTATGCCCTGCTTCGATCAATCGCTGGCAGATCGGATCACCACGTCGGCACTGCCACACAATCGCGTTATGCAGCGGCTTGCCTGTGAGCTTGTCAAAGACGACAATGGTTTCGCGTTGATTTGTGATGCTCAAACAAAGAATTTCGTCGGCAGTCACGCTTTCCAGCAGTGTTTTGATCGCAGCAATCGTATTGCGGTAAATCTCCTCTGGATCATGCTCGACCCAACCCGGCTGCGGATAATATTGATGGTGATTGACGGTGACATGATCGATCAGGCTGCCATCGGCCTTGAACATCAGGGCTTTGGTTGCTGACGTACTCTGATCGATTGCAAGAATGCTGCTCATAAATTAATGGCGTGGAGACCCCCGGGTTTAGCCAGGAGATGGTCGGTAAAAACATCCAACCACTGGTGAAACGCCTCTCCTTTCAAATAGGTATATCCGTCGGCATGGTGTATCGCTCGGCAATGCTTGTGCGAGACGTTGACTTTGCCGGCTGAGGTTGTGATGTCGAATTTGCCCGTTGCACGGCAGGCCACGCGCCCGACGTGCTTCCCGATGTATTTTCCCGCTGGCACAACGGCCTGAATGATGTCGCCTGCTTCTGGACTTCGGGATGTCCGAACTCAGCCGCCGTTTGATTGTTTTTTGCCTGATTACACGCATGGCAGGCCAGTGTCAAATTGCTCACGCGGTTCGAGCCGCCGCGCGATTTCGGGATAATGTGTTCAATTTCCATCGGCACGTCTTTCGCTTTGCAATAGGCGCACTGGCGGTTGAATTTCTCCAACAGATACTCACGCAGCTCATAGCCGTAGAGCGTGCCTTGCTGATACTCGACGCCGCTGATTTCTGGGTTCTGCATCAGTTGGGTATCGAAACGCACCAACTCCTGTGAGATGCTGGCAATAGGCGAAAAGCGGTTCAATCGACAGAGCCATGTCCAGACATTCTCGATACGCGATTGCAGCGACGGCGGCAGCCAGCCATCAGGCTTACAGCGGTTGCTAAATCGTGCTGGTCGATAGCGTGTCTTTCGGTTGCGACGGCTGTGACGACTGCCTCTCCGATCTTCCAATGCCGACTTGATTTGTTTCCCGCGATGCCTTAACACCGCCGCCCATATCACGCGCTTGCCGCGTTTGAAGTCGCCGACAAGCGCCATGCCCGTCTGCTTGCTGCCGGGGTCAACTTTGAAGGCGACAGGCTGCACGTCGCCGCCTTCCTGTTCCTTGAGGATGATGGTGAAGGGATAGCGCCGAAATACTGCCGCCTTCCCTTTACGCAGCAATTCCCGCGCCCGCGCTGGATGACAGGGCATGAGAGGTTGCTGATGCTTATCAATCACGAAAACACGTTGCATGGCACACTATTCCCTTCGATCATTGAGTTACCTCAAAATTCTCCGTTTACACGGGTAAAGTTTGCCTCGACAAGGTTATGAAGCGGTTTGGTGTACACGACAGGAGCTTAGACCCTCCGCCTGTTTAATCGTGTACCGCAGTGTTCGGGACTGTGGCACGCATCCCGAAGTGCCTATTTCAATGGTAGAGTGCTTTTATCTACCCTGTATTCGCTTCTAACGTAGCCCCCAATGGGCTGAGTCTGGTCAACGCGGGCTTGCATTTCTACAAGCCTCCGGATTTAGCCGGGGGTCGTTGACTTAAACTCTGGCTGTAGCAGGCTTCGGGCTGTGGCTGTCAGCCCGCCAGCGGAGATGCCGTAGTAATCAAAAATCTCAAGCTGGCTGCCCGTAGCTGTGTATTCGTCGGGGAAACCAACGATGCGGAAGGGTAAAAAGACGCCTTGCTGCATCAGGATTGCGGCGCAGGCTTCCCCAAGTCCCCCGTAGATGCTGTGTTCTTCTACCGTAACCAGGACACGGGTATTCCGTGCGGCGTTCAGCAGTGTGTCGGTGTCCAGCGGCCTTACTGTGTGCATACTGATAACCCGGCAAGATATGCCCTCCGCTTCAAGCTGCTGCGCCGCCAACAAGGCCGGGTGAAGCGGTTCGCCTGTGGCGACAATCGTTACATCCGTTCCTTCACGAATGGTGATTGCTTTGCCGATTTCAAAGGTCGCGTCTGGCTGATGCAGGTGAGCCATCGGCTTTTTACCCAGGCGGATGTAGACTGGCCTGGGGTGCGTCAAGGATGCCGTAATCGCTGCCTGGGTTTCAAAATTGTCAGCAGGCGCAATAATATCAATATTGTTGATAGCGCGCAGGGCAGCGTAATCGTGCAGCGAATGATGCGTCGTTCCCAGCGCCCCATAACTGACCCCTGCGCTGATTCCGATGAGCTTGACTGGATGATCCGAATAAGCCACGTCGTTTTTGATCTGTTCGAGCGCTCTGGCGGTCAGAAAACAGGCGGGGGATACGGCGAAAACTTTTTTACCTGCGATGCTCAAACCAGCCGCCACGCCAACCAGATTTTGCTCGGCAATTCCCATCTCAATGATCTGCTCTGGCAAGGATTTTCCAAAAGGCACAAGCTTGCCGGAACCGCGTGAATCGCTCGTCAATACCACCACATCACAATCGGCTTGCGCCAGACTGAGCAGTGTATCTGCAAATTCCTCCAGATTGGCGCGTCCCAGAATTAATTCAGTCATAGCGCGGCCTCGGCAATCTCTAATTCGTGAATAGCTGCCTTGAATTCGTCATCATTAGGTACTTTATGATGCCATTGAAAGGCGTCTTCGATAAAGCTGATGCCCTTGCCTTTGACTGTCTGAGCATAAATCAGGTTTGGTCTGCCCTTTTCATACGGCAGTCGGTTGAAAACGTGGATGAGTTCTTCAATGTCGTTCCCGTCGCAGGTCTGCACAGCGCAGCCAAAGGCGACAAATTTATCGATCAGAGGTTCCAATCCCATCACTTCTTCGGTGCGTCCCGTGATCTGCAACGTATTGCGGTCAATCATGATGACAAGATTATCCAGTTTGTAATGCCGAGCTGCCATCAATGCCTCCCAGCTTGACCCTTCAGCCAGTTCACCGTCTCCAAGCAGGGTAAATACTCGATATGAATGTCCATTCTTTTTTGCAGCCAGCGCCAGCCCGACGCTCACAGACAGCCCATGACCAAGAGCGCCCGTGTTGTGTTCAATACCCTTTACTTTGCGGGTGGGGTGGCCTACAAAATGCGATTGGAAGCAGTTGAGCATGTCGAGCGCGGACTCAGGATAAAAGCCTCTATCTGCCAGCACCGCGTAAAGCGCCTCGACAGAGTGGCCTTTACTCTGAATGTAGTGGTCGCGGTTGACTTCCTCAAAATTCTCTGGGGTAATATCCATCACATGATTGTAAAGTACGTTCAGGATGTCAACACAGGACAGGCTGCCGGCTGTATGCCCCGATTTTGCCTGCTTGATGATTCGCAAGATGGTTTTGCGGTAATGAATCGATTTGTGCTTCAATTCTAGTATGTCCATAGTGCCTCTTGTTTCTGATGTGATGCCTGCTTACCAGGAGGATTGCTCCCGCGTTTTTTATGAATTTATATACCAATATTGAATATTTATTCAGAAACGATGCCACACCATTTAAACACATTCTATTTTTTTAGTTCATCAACCGTTGGGCGGTCAAATGGTCGGTAATCAAAACGTTGATCCATCCCCCTTTGATCGCGCCGTGAATCGAGTTGATCTTGCGAGTCCCACCAGCAATCCCAACGGATCGCTTGACATGCCTTAGCTGTTCCAACTTCATGCTGATGACCCGGTTATTCAAGGAGGTGATAACCGGCTGTCCCTCTCGATCAAAAAAGCGCAGGCAGATGTCGCCCACCCCCCCTCGATCTTGCAGCATGGTTAATTCCTCGGCGGTGAACACATTACCACTGCTCATCAGCAGCTTGGAAGGCTCGATACTGCCGATCCCAACGAGCGCCAACGTAATGTGATCGAACAGTTGCACCGCCTGCTCTACAAATGGATTTGCCATCAGTTCGTCGCGCATTTGAACGGAACTGGCGACACCCGGCGCAGGTAAATAGACCGCTTCACCCTGGACGAGCGCCGCAAACTGCTCTGTAATGCGCGAGGCATATATCTTGGCGGATGGATTGCCGACACCGCCAAGAATCTGAACCACTTTAGCGTCGGTGGCCTTTGCCAGCGGGTGCATCGCATTAACCATTGCCAGCAGCGATGAACTCCACGACGATAACCCCACCACCTCATTTTTGCCGATTGTGGCCTCCACATAGTAAGCCGCCGCGCTGCCAATGTGATCGAAAATAGCCTCATCGCTTTCGTCGTCACAATGCACGACAATAGCGGCTTTGAGACCATAGCGGTCACACAGATCACTTTCAAGTTGAGCGTATACGCCAGTTGGCATGTTGACCGTAATGCGTACAATATCCTCTTCCTCGGCACGTTTGAGGATACGGGAAACGGTTGCCTGTGAAATATCGAGCTGCTTGGCAATATCGGACTGCTTTTGCTGCTGCATGTAATATAAATAGGCCACCTTCGTTATCAATCGCCGTTCTTCAGTGAGTGAAGTTCTATTGAAACCTGGCATGAATATCAATACTTTCCTGGATACATATTCATGCGAAATTAACCCTTTATGCACGGATTGTCAATATCCGTTGGTTCGCTTAGAATCTCATCCCCAACCTCTCCATAAATGGCTGAGAAGAGGGCATGTTTCTTGTGGTACGGTCTGCGCTGCACCGCCAGACATTGAAATGCCGGGATGCCAGAATTCAAACCCACTGAAGGGGTTAAAATGACACAGACTCGGCCCATAATGAGTCCCTTTAGTGGACTTGATTTCCTGTATAGCCTGGGGTTTGAACCCCAGGCGGCGCAAAAGTTCATAACTTTCTAATTCGTATCGCCAGATGTGGCTTCCCTGGAAGTTCGATCTCATAAGTCGGCTGGTCTCCTGAGAAGGAATAGCTGTAAGACGGCGGCGCTTCGAGCCGCTTCACATCAGCAGGCGTAATCGTCATTTCCCATGTGTCGATCACATCGAACTTATAAGCGTCGTCGGCTGGCAGCCAGAGCGTCACTAAACACGGCTGATATTCTGCCAGATAGATCAGATGATAGTCGCCGTTAAAACTGCCTGCGTATCGTGTCCACAGCCATTGCCCCAGGCGGCTGGGAAACACGCCTGTATCCGCGTTGATCTGTGGTGTGAGGCCGCCGGGTGGCGCGTCTTCGATAATCTGCCTCAAGAAGCCGATGCGCTTCCAGCTTTCGCCGTGAAGCACCCCTCCCTTAGACCACCACAAAATGTCGTCCGGGTGCAGATAGGTTTCACCGTGTCCGGCATAGCCGCCGTTGGTCACAATCAGCCAGAAGCGGTGTACCTCTTCTTCAGCGCTGATTCCGCCCCAGGGATAGGGAACATTCCCCTCATATTCCAGTTCGTCATCGACGATGGGCTTGCCATACTGCTTCCGCCACTCAACCACCTGCCGCACGTTCGAATGCTGAATGCAGACGTGCGTCACGCCCGGTTTGGTGTGGTCATACATCTGTGTAGGGATCGCTTGATGAATTGAGCGCAAATGATTGTAGGGGTCTTCGTTGAGCAGAATCTCAAAAAATTGATCCCAACGCGCCATCGGCTTGTCTTCGAGCATAAAATCATACTCGTTCGCCAGTGACCACCATACGTTGCGATAGGCCGCCAACCGCGCGATCAGGTAGCGAAGATAGCGGTAATCAGCTTCCTCATCCATCTTTGCATAGCCCCAGCGATCATAGGGGTGAAAAATGATGATGTCAGCCTCGATGCCCATATCGCGCAGTTGACCGACCCGTTTCTCAAAATGCTGGAACGCCTGTGGGTTAAAGCGCGTAAAATCACTCTCGCCAGCCGCATTTCGTTCAAATGGATAGTAGACAGGCTCGTTGTGATTCCAGGGGTAATGCTTGGGGAACACGCACATCCGCATCTTGTTGAAGCCTGTCTGCTTCAGGGTTTCGAGCGTTTGTTCCTCAAGCGCTTCATTCTGATGCGTCCAGGCATAGCAGGTTGTGCCGAATGGATAGTAAGGCGTGCCGTCGGCGTAGCCAAAATGGAAGGTGTCTCGGACAGATACAGGGCCGTGATTGGCTGCTGCCACACACGTAAATTCGCCTGTTTTTCCATCCAGTTCCGGTTGGTTACTGCGCGTGTTATAGCGCCAGACGCCTGGGCGATCCGGCATACAGCGAATGCGATAAACCCCTGCGCCGTCATAAAAGCCGCTGGCGGTCAGCGACTTTTCGTCGTGCCGAAATTCCGCACTAATCTGAACCTCCAAAAAAGGGTTGCCCGACGCCGTTCCGTCCAGCGCGATTTCAAAGATGCCCCATTGTTCGATGTCGTGATGTGTCATTTTATGCTTTCCAGTTGAATGTTCGTTTTTTCGGCAAAGTGGCAGTACACCTCTCGCCCGTCCTCCTGCACGACGGGCTTGGGCCGCTGGTGTTTGCAAATATCCTCAGCCAGCGGGCAGCGGTTTCTGAATCGGCAGCCCTCAAACTGAAACTCCTTCGTTTCGATGTCCGAAGCCGCGAAGCGCTTGCGCTCCCATTTGCGATTTGGCAGCGCAATCGAATCCAGTAAAAGCTGCGTGTAGGGGTGCTGTGGGCGGGTCAGAATGCCGCGTGCGTTCCCAAACTCGACAATCGTACCCCGGTACATCACAGCGATGTAGTCGCTGACATAGTAGGCAGTGGCGAGGTCGTGCGTGATATACAAAAAGCTGGTGTTATATTGTTGTTTGAGCGACAAAAATAAATTGATGATATTCATTCGCAGCGAGGCATCAATCATGCTCACTGGCTCGTCGGCAATGATAATTTTGGGATGCAGGATCAGCGCCCGCGCAATCGAAACTCGCTGAAGTTCGCCGCCGGAAAACTGATTGGGATATTTCCCCCGCACATCCGCATATTTGAGTCCCACCGAGGCCAATGCTTCTTCCATAGCCATCACCGAGTCCGCCGCGTTAAGTTGTTTGATGCGCGTCGCCGTGCGTTGCAAGTAGGCATCGACGGTTCGATAGGCGCTGAACGCCTCAAACGGATTCTGAAAGATCGGCTGAACCGTCGATAAAAATTCTCGTTTGTCGGGTTTCGCCCCTTCCCCGGCGACCCGTTGATCGTAAATGATCGCGCTGCCTGCCGTCGGCTCAACCAGCCGGAGCATGACTTTGGCAAGCGTCGTTTTCCCGCTGCCAGACTCGCCTACGAGGCTGATGATGACAGGCCGGTCACTTTCGACGCTCAGATTCACGTCGTCCAGGGCGTTAATTTTCACCCGACTAACCAGCCCGCCGAAGTGATAAGTTTTTTTCAAATTTTCGGTTTTGAGAACGGTAGTCATGTCTACACTTTCTCGGTATGATGGCAGGCCGCGAAATGCCCTGGCCTGTGTTCGATCAATTCCGGCTCCTGCGTCCGGCAGAGCGCAGTAACCAGTGGGCAGCGGGCAGCGAATCGGCATCCCTGTAAATCCTCCCATAGGCTGGGCGGCCTGCCTGCTACGCCTTCGCGCACGTGGTCATCGCCAATCGTGGGCAGCGATTCCGTCAGCATCCTGGTGTACGGGTGCAGCGTTGCTTCAAAAACATCATCCGAGTCGCCAAATTCCACGACCTTTGCCGCGTACATGATGAGCATCTTATGCGTAATCTGGTGATGCACCCCCATATCGTGAGAGACAAACAGAATTGTATTTTTCATCTGCTCCTGAATGTCCATCAAAAGCAGTAGAATTCCTTTTTGAACCACCACGTCCAGAGCGGTTGTCGGCTCGTCCGCCAGGATGATGTCCGGGTTGAAAAACGTCCCCATCGCCACCATGATCCGCTGCCGCATCCCGCCTGACAACTGGTGCGGATAGGCGTCGATGGCTTCCGGCGGCAGATCGAGGCTCTTGACATAGGCTCGAATTTCGTCCAGCATTTCCGATTTTTTGCGTCTGTCCGCGCCCACAAAGTCAATAAACTGCTTGCGGATGCGGATAACCGGGTTGAGCGAACTCATCGAGCTTTGCGGGATGTAGGAGATGCGCTTGAACCAGTATTCCTGGATGTTCCGCGTTGTCACTTCATAGCCGTTGCTGCCGTCAAAGCCATACTGTACGCTGCCGCTTTTGAGCGACAGGGGATATGCTAGATCGCCATAGATGACCTTCAGCAGCGTCGATTTTCCGCAGCCGGACTCGCCTGCGACGCCAATGATTTTTCCGCTAGGGAGTGTCAGATCGACCCCATCGACGGCATTCACCTGCCCGCGAACGGTTGTATAGGTAGCGACGATATTGTTAAGCCGGATCATGAATGCCCCCGTCTGGTCGCGTACAGTTGGTTATATCCCGTCGATGTGAGAAACAGCCCCAGGAACAGAATCACAGTGGCAACAACTGGAGCAACGATCCAGGTATATTGACCAGTAAACATAGCGTTGTAGTTCAGCGCCCAGAAGATAATCGAGCCGAGCGTCGGAATCTCGACTTTCGACAGGCCGATCACTGCCAGAGCTGCCTCGGTATTGATGACAAACAGAATCGAGTTGATGAAGCCGACCACCATGTAGGCAAACACGTAGGGGAATATTTCGTTGAAAATGATTTCAAGCGTCGTGGAACCAGAGAACCGCGCCATGTTGATAAACTCCCGCTCCCGGATCGACAGCGCCATTGAGCGCACCGTCCGCGCCCCCCACGCCCAGCCGAATACGATCAAAATCGCCCCGACGATGACAAACGACGTGTTGCCCCGCACCAGCGCGCCCAGCACGATCAGAATCGGGAATGACGGTATCGAGATTACCGAATCCGTGATCGTCATGACGATCCGATCATACCAGCCGCCGATATACCCGGCGCTCAACCCCACAATCGAAGCGATCAGCGTCGTGAAAATGCTGACCGTCACCCCCAGCGTGAGCGAGTTGCGAATCGCGAAAACCAGAAACCAGAAAATATCCTGCCCCTGCGAGTTTGTCCCCAGGAGATGGTCGCCGCTGATCGGCATATTCTTGAAGTAGGTGCCTTGCTGTGACGGATCGACATCGTTAAAAAAGGGCAGAATGATGCTCCCCAGGACAAAAGCCGCCAGGATGATAATGCCGATCTTCAAACGCAAATTCATTTTCATGATGCTGTGCCTACTTGTAACGAATTCTTGGGTCAACCAGCGGATACAGCAGATCAATGATGAGCGCTGCCGTCGCCACCGACACAATCGACATGGTGATTGTGCCGTAAAGCAGGTTGAAATCGCCGCTGCCGACAGCCGTTCGCAGAAGCAAGCCCAGCCCCGGATACGAAAACAGGATTTCCGTCAGCAGCGCCCCGTTAAAGATGCCGCCGATAGACAGCGCCAGCGCCGTAATCTGCGGCAGTATTGAGTTTCGCAGCACGTAGCTGGTCACAATCGTGCGCGAGGGTGTACCTTTCAGCCGTGCAAATTTGACGTAAGCTTCTTCTTTATTCGAAAAAGCCAGCGCCTTCATGCCCAGGATATTCCAGCCAAACCCTGCCAGCACGAGGGTCATCGCTGGTAAAAACGAGTTGTAAAGGATCGTGCCAATCTTTTCCGGTGTCAGCGGGCCAGGCCGAATTGTGGTAGACAGTGGAAAAATCGGCCATACATATGCAAACAGCAGAATGAGAACCAGTGCCAGGATGTAGTAGGGGATGGGGTAAAGGACGACTCCGAACACTTCTAGCGCGGTTGCCCACTGTCGGTTGTGGAAATATCCTGCCAGCAGCCCGATCAGGTTGCCGATGAACCACGCGATCAGCACCGACGTGCCGAGCAGCCCCAACGTCCAGGGCAGCGCCAGGAAGATGAATTCCGATACAGGCCGGGGATACGACGCCAGCGATGGGCCAAAATCAAACCCCAGAATGACCTTTTTCAGATAATTGACGTACTGCGTGATGAGGCTGCCTTCCAGCCCGTAAAGCTCCCTCAGCGATTGCCGCAATTCAGCAATGGCCTCCGGACTCATCGACTGCCCGGCCTGATTTTGCATTTGCGCGATGTAGCCCTCGATAGGGTCACTCGGCATCAGGCGCGGTAGGAAAAATGTGATGGTGATTCCGATAAAAAGCACGACCAGATAAGCCCCAAACCGGCTGGCAACATATTGCAATAATCCCATAAATCCCTCCAGAAACTATCGGGAGCAGGCTGATACAGTTTAGCAAAATCGTTCGGCAGCGGTTTTCGTAGGGACATGATGATGCAAATTAAGAAAATAATTGGGCAACGTTCGCGTAGGGGCGCAGCGCGCTGCGCCCTTACAAAACCGACGATGCGTTACCGAATTTAATAGTCAAATTGCATCATCATGTCCCTACAACTGCTCCGTGATAGCAAACTTAGCGCCCGGTGGGTTGAATGTTGACCACGATTTCTTTGACTGAACTCCACCACGAATACGGCACAGCATAGTAGTTATCCCGTTTGGGGAAGTTTGTCCAGTAGTATTCGTTTGTGGGGATCGTCGTCGGGATATTCATGATGTTGATATAGGCCATGTCGGTCACAAACTGCTCGATAATCTCCCGACCAATTTCGCGGAACTCGTCCGATGTCGATTCCAACTGCTTGGCCTGCTGCACCAAACCGTCAACGGCTTCGTTGCTCCATTGATACTGATTGCCGTCGTTGGTATCGGTTGAATCGGCGGCCTGAACGTATTCCTGTTCAACATTGTTCCAGGAGTTCAGATAGTTGGGGGTGAAGATGCAGTTTGTCCAGTTCAACAGGGCGGTGCGTTCGGCGTTGGTGTTCTGCACGACGCCAAATTCCGCGTTATCCACCTGTCGCAAATTCACCTGAATGCCCGCTTTGCGCCAGCTATCCGCAATCGAAAAGCCCACGCGCTGCATGACCTTGTTCCAGTCACCCGGAATCACCAGATCAAGCACCCAATCTTCGCCGCTGGGCAGCACCCAGTTGCCGTCCGCGTTTTTGGTGAAACCAACGGATTCGAGCAGCTTTCCAGCCTCTTCGACATCATATTTCCACCAGCCGATGCCGAAAGCTGTCGTATCTTCTGGAATATTTTGAGCGCCAATTTGCCCAAGTGCGGAGGCCAGGTCAGCGCCAAAGTTAGCATCAAACGGCTTGTATCCATCAGAGAGCGTAAATTCTTGCAGCCAGGGGATCAACGGATCAAAGTAAATGGGACGCAAAATCTGCGTATCGACCATCGGCAGCGGTGACGCCACGAATTCGCCGCTGACTGAGTTAATGCCTACGCTCTTGAGGTCAAGCGCCAGCGCCAGCGCCCAGCGTACCTCTGCCAGGTCAAGCGGCGGTTTTTGTAGATTCATCAGGACGCCGTAGCCGCAGGCATCATCCATATTGTGATACGGCAAATCTGGTGAGAACGTCGTGATGTACTCGTTGCGCGCCTGGGCAGCCTTGATACTGTCCGGACTCATGAACGTATCGACATCATATTGATTCTGGACGAACGAGAGCGAACGAGTTTCTTCCGGCCCAAAGTCTTTGTAAAGGATGTACTTCGGCATGTAGCCGTCTTCGTCCATCCAGCCCCAGGCTGACCGCTGCCAGTCCTCGCGCAGTTCCCACAACTGCCAGAAGCCATTCGGATCAAATTCCTTAACCGTGTAGGGGCCAATGGTGACCGGATCGGTATTGCGGAATTCAGCCAGATTTTCCTGTTGTTCAAAGATATGTTTCGGGACAATGATGAAAGCGGAACCCCAGGTGTAAACGCCCAGGACGGTGCTAAAATCATAGGCTGGGTTGATGGTGTCAATCCGCAGTGTGTAATTGTCGATCTTCTCATAGCTTTCGACGTAAGTCGTGATTCGGTTGACGCCAAACCAGGTCGAAGTACCTCGGAGATCGAAATATGTATCCAGTGTGAAAATCACGTCATCGGCGGTGAATTCCACACCATCGCTCCAATAGACGCCTTCTTTGAGTTTGACCTCGAACGATGTGAACTCGTCGTTCAGGGGAGTGGGCATCTCGGCGGCTAGTTCAGGGTAGGACTCGCCTGTTCCCGTGTCCGTTTCCCACAAGAATCCCCAACCAAGCTCCCTGAAACCGCGCCAGATGGCAAAATTCATCAGTGGATTGTGTTGATCTGGGGTCTGCGTCTGGCGGTCAAAGGTTTGAAAAATTAATGTCTCATTGCGTGGAGTTCCCACATCGGTCATTTCCTGGGCGAGCGCACTTCCCGAAAGTACCAGCGCCAATACTAAAATCAAAAGAAAACCTTTTTTCATTTTTTAACTCCTCAACAAGCTATATGATCTTTCAAATGCTAAATTTCTTGATAGCGATGTTTCCAATTGATGTTTTACGTTCTCCTTTTCAACTTGTATTTATGCACATGTGAATAAATATTCTGAATTACCGCCAAATAATGTGTCGTCGGGCAAAAAACCCGGCGGCCTGGAATTCAAACCTGTCTGGAGCCGATTAGGTGTTGCGTACCACTCTCAGCGCCAGATATTTCTGACCTGGCATCTCTACCTCGATCATCCCTGTCGCGGCATCCGCAAAACGGTCAATCGTCATGTTCCACGTGTCGATCATGTCGATTCGATAACTGCTGCCTTCTGGCAGGTTAATCTTGCGAAAGCGCGGCTGATGGCGTCCCTGATATATCAGCAGGTAGTCATCGCCGCTGCGTCCCCCGACCATACCCTTGTAAATGCCTTCTGGAAAGATTTTGCGGTCATCGGGCCGCAGTGGGAACAAACCCGGCGCAGGCACTTCTTCGATAATTTGCCGCAAAAAGCCAATTCGTGCCGTGCTCTCGCCGCATAATTTCCCGCCTTTCGCCCACCACAATTCTTCTTCTGGATTCCAGTAAGTTTCGCCGTGACCCACGTAACCGCCGACGGTGAACCCTAACCAGAAACACTCGACCATCGCCTCAGCGGACAGCGATCCCCAGGCCATGCCGATGTCGCCCTCATAGCCGCATTCGTCCACGACAACAGGTTTGCCATACTCCTCAAGCCAGTTGCGCACCTGAAGCAAATCGTGGTGTTGCACACTGCAATGCGTTACCCAGGGTTTACGATGGTTATAGAATGGGCGGCAGTTGTGGAGAGAGCGCAGGTGGTTGTAGGGGTCGGCGGCTTCGATGACCTGGAAGAAATGATCCCAATCCTGGAGGCTAAGATTGAACATCAGGTCATATTCGTTGGCGAATGACCACCATAGATTGCGAAAGGCCGAAATACGTGCAGCCAGATATTTCAAATAACGCTCGTTGACTTCGGCAGGCATCCGGTCAAAGCCCCACGCGCCGAAATCGTAAGGGTGAAAAATAATCAGGTCTGCTTCAATCCCCATCGCGCGCAGGTCGAGGATACGTTTTTCGAGCCGCTGGAAAAATTCAGGGTTGAAGCGGCTATAGTCCCAGAAATCAGGCGGAGCTTCTGCTTTATAATTATCGCGCATCGAGGGATTCCAGGCGCGTTTCACCTCACCCTCGAAGGGGTAGCAAGGCGGCTCATTATTGTTGAAAGCATAGCGCTTGGGGAAAACGCACATCCGCATCTTATTGAACGGCGCGGTTTTCAACGTGGCGAGTGTCTGCTCTTCCATCGCATCGCCCTGATGGTTCCACACATAACAGGTCGTGCCTACAGGATGATATGGCGTACCATCCTCATACGCGAAATGATAGGCATCAACCACACGCACCGGGCCATGATTATCACCCGTAGGGGGTGTACAGGTGAATTCCCCGCGCCGCCCGTCGAGAGCCTTCAGGTTGCTGTGTGTGATATACGTCCACGTTCCTTCCATGTTTGGCATAAAGCGTACACGGTAAGTATTGTCGCCGTCGTAGAATCCGGTGACTTTGATCGTCCGATGAGCGTGAACAAACTCTGCTTCCACTGTGACATCCAGGAAGGGATTACCGGATGTTTCGGCATTAAACTCTAGTTCAAAATAATCCCACTTTTCAATCGTGTCGGACACGGCTGCCTCTCAGGGAATCATGATTATGGAATTCGTGAATCTTTTAGCTTCCGACAGAGTACAATGGGGTGGTGGCGGGTAGGAGCAAAAAAGTTAAAAAATATTAAGCCGTTCATTGTGAATATTTATTCAGTGTATGAATTATATTCTTGTGATTCTATCCACACTGTTGGAGAATGTCAAGTCATTCATTCATGCTTTTGATTTTCCAGAATGCCTTGTAATTGCGCACTGTTACGCCACGATTCAATCCGAAGCCTGACCTTTTCGACGTTATAAGGTACTATATTGGACAGATTTGTTAGCAATTATTCAGGAGGCAAAACTTGGCTACATCAGACTTGCAAACCCTGGCGATCAACACGATTCGCACCTTATCAATGGATGCCGTTCAGAAAGCCAACAGTGGCCATCCCGGCCTGCCGATGGGCGCTGCGGCGATGGCATACACGCTCTGGACACGCTACCTGCATCATAATCCGCATAATCCCCATTGGGCGAATCGAGATCGCTTTATCCTCAGCGCGGGGCATGGCTCGATGCTGATTTATTCGCTGCTCTATTTGACGGGCTACGATCTATCGATGGACGAAATTAAAAACTTCCGTCAATGGGGCAGCAAAACGCCTGGACACCCTGAAAGCCACGTGACCCCTGGAGTCGAAACGACGACAGGGCCGTTGGGACAGGGGGCGGGCAATGCCGTTGGTTTTGCGCTGGCAGAGGCATTCCTGGCGAAACATTTTAATCGCCCTGGCTACAACGTGGTCGATCATTACACCTATGCGTTGGTCAGCGACGGTGATTTGATGGAGGGTGTCGCTTCAGAAGCGGCTTCGCTGGCGGGACACTGGGGACTCGGCAAGCTGATTTATCTCTACGACGATAACAAGATCACGCTGGATGGCAAAGCGGATATGACCTTCACCGAGGATGTCGGTGCGCGTTTCCGGGCTTACGGATGGCACACAATTGATGTCGAGGACGGCAATAACGTCGAAATTATCAGCGCGGCAATTTCCGAAGCGCGAAAAATGGTCGATCAACCGACCCTAATCCTGATTCATACGACCATTGGCTATGGCAGCCCCAATAAGGGCAACACCAGCAAAGCACATGGTTCGCCGCTCGGTGCGGACGAAATCAAGCTGACCAAAGAATTTTACGGCTGGCCTCAGGAGGATTTTTATGTCCCTGGCGAGGCGCTCGAACATTTCCGCGAGGCGGTTGAACGCGGCGCAGTACAGGAGCAAACCTGGGACAAGGTTTTTGAACAGTGGCGCACGGCATTCCCTGATCTCGCTGCGGATTGGGATCGCGCAATGAACGGCGAACTGATTTATGGCTGGGACGCCGATATTCCGGTGTTTAAGCCCGGTAAGGCCATCGCGACGCGCAATGCTTCCGGCGACGTGTTGAATGCTATCGCCAAGCACGTCCCGACGATGATCGGCGGCGATGCTGACCTTGCAGGCAGCACCAAGACCTTAATTAAAGGCGCAGGCGATACCGGCCCGAAGCACCCCACCGAGCGCAACGTGCGTTTTGGGGTGCGCGAACATGGCATGGGCGCGATTGTCAACGGCCTGGGGCTGCACGGCGGCATTATCAAGCCCTACAGTGCGACATTTTTGACCTTCAGCGATTATATGCGCCCGACGATTCGGCTTGGCGCACTCTCACAAATTCCCGCAGTCTATGTATTTACGCACGACAGCATCGGCCTGGGCGAAGATGGCCCAACCCACCAGCCGATAGAGCATTTCGCGGCACTGCGTGCTATTCCTCTTCTGACCGTACTGCGTCCAGCCGACGCCAACGAAACGGCGGCAGCCTGGAAAGTGGCGATGCAGCTCAAAGAACCTGTGGTGCTGATTTTCACGCGGCAGGATTTACCCGTTCTGGAAGATGTCGAGCGCATTCACGAGGGCGTGGCGAAGGGCGGCTACATTCTGGCGGATTCCGACGGTACGCCGGATGTGATTCTGTTGAGCAGCGGCAGCGAAGTTCACATCGCGCACGACGCCTATAAAAAATTGACCGCCGATAAAATCAAAGCGCGCGTGGTTTCGCTGCCTTCGTGGGAGCTTTTTGAAAAGCAGGATGCCGCTTACAAAGAAAGTGTGCTGCCCAAGAGTGTGACCGCGCGCGTCAGCATCGAGGCGGGCGTGACGCAGGGCTGGGATCGCTACGTCGGCAGCGCTGGAACGACGATTGGTATCAACCATTTTGGTGCAAGCGCGCCGTATGAGGTCATCTACGAAAAATTTGGTCTGACGCCGGAAGCCGTGATCGACGCGGCAAAGAAGCTGCTTTCGTAAATTCATTGGTTGTAGGGGCGCACGCACGGCTGTGCGCCCTTCTTAGATTAGGGCAAGAATCGCCACATGACTAAACTGAGCGAATCTGAACTCATCGAAATCACCCGCCGCGAAGTCGAAAAATATGCAGGCATATCTGACGACGCCAAAGCCTATCCCATTCTAGACGGTACACGTCGAACCTATGCAGTCAACGGCATCATGAATGAACACGGTAAAGATCACGCCTGGATTATTGTGCAAGCGCGCGTCGTTGAGAATCGAGTGATTATCGATGAGGATAACGTGCTCGATAAAAATCTCGTTTATGCGCTGTTGCAGGCAGGTATTCCCCGCGAACAGATTGTCTTAGCCTATGAGGGCGAAAACACCCCAGCGATTAGCGGAATCTAAAATTACTTCTGCTCGAATCTCGTCCCCAACGCAGCCGGAGGGTCGGAACGCAAAAAATTGCGAGTCCATTTTTGCAGTGGGCGGGGCAGGACGCTCAACAATCGTTCAATCGCGCCGCTGCTCACCAATAACAACGTCACGATCATTAGCACCCAGGGGACGCCGTTGAGCAGCACCACCGAAATTTCAATCTCCGGCGTGCGTTGAATCGCCGTCGAAAGCGCCCGCAGTCCGGCGAATAAATACGCGCCCAACACCACGCGGAACGGATGCCAGCCGCCGAAAATCACAATTGCCAGCGCGATCCAACCGTCGCCCGCCATGCTCGGCGGAGTCGCCCAACCCGGCTTGACGCTCAAAGAATAGGCCGCGCCCGCTAAACCGACCAGCGCACCGCCGATTCCAGTGTACAGATAACGCAAGCGGTTGACGTTCGTGCCACGCGCAAAGGCCGCTTCCGGGCGTTCACCAACGGCGCGGAGGGCCAGCCCCGGACGAGTCCGAAACAGCCAGTACCATACGCCAAAAATCAGCGCATAGCTCAGGTAAACCAGCGCGGTTTGATTGAAAAAAATTGGCCCAGCGATGGGAATATCGGTCAGCAGGGGAATGGGTGATCTCAAAATTTGTGGGCCGGGGACGCGCGTATAATTCTGACCGAGGAAGGTCGCCAGATCAGCCGTGAGCAGCGTCAGCACGAAGCCAATCGCCACCTGATCCTGCCGCAGTTCAATGCCGCCGAGGGCGATCATCAGCGCGATCAATGCGCCGACAATCATCGCCGCCAGGATGCCGAGAATCACGCTGCCAGAGACGAACGCCGCCACAAAACCGACCATCGCCGATAACACCAGACTGCCATCCAGCGACAGGTTGACCACGCCCGCGCGCTCGGTGATCGTCTCGCCGATGCTGGCGATGACTAATGGGGTCGCGTTGGCGACGATGCTGTTCAAAATGTTGAGAAGTTCAGGGTTCATAGGTAGTCTACGTGTTTGTAGGGGCAGGTCTGAGACCTGCTCTTACGAAATCCTATTTTGGCTAATTCATTTTTATTTTTTCTTGGCGCTCTTGGCGGCTTGGCGGTTCGACTTCAGTTGTTTGCTGCGGGTTAGCTTTACCCCAGCGTTCGCGCAGGCCGTTGGAGAACAGCACCGCCAGCACCAGAAAGCCCTGCAAGACGCCTGCCAGCGAAGAGTCCAGTTGCAGCGCAACTTTTAAGCGAGTGCTGCCACCGAGGATCGCCGCGAAAAGAAATGTCACCAGCGGCACCCACAGCGCACGGATCGACACCAGCAGCACTACCAGCAGGCCGAGAAAACCGATGCCGCCAGAAACCAAT
>Ga0268299_1002075_pt1 | contig 26925 bp, 17 predicted proteins | sample NOBtaG_FD_193484 | JGI IMG/M metagenome (GOLD analysis project Ga0268299, IMG submission 193484) | Activated sludge microbial communities from bioreactor in Nijmegen, Gelderland, Netherland - NOB reactor | ecosystem: Engineered > Bioreactor > Aerobic > Activated sludge | place: Netherlands...
TGTTATTGGCCCAGCCAATTATGATATTGGTCATGTGTTTAGCACAGGTGGAGGTGGTGTAGCTGGTTTAGGGGTAGTTTGTTTTGGTGGACAAAAAGCTAGAGGTGTAACAGGTTTACCAGATCCAATTGGAGATCCATTTGCAATTGACTTTGTTGCCCACGAAATGGGACATCAATTTGGTGCTAATCATACATTTAATGGTACTACTTCAAGCTGTGGTGGTGGAAATCGTAACTCATCAACAGCTTATGAACCTGGTAGCGGAACAACAATTATGGCTTATGCTGGTATTTGTGGTTCAGAAAATCTACAAAATAATAGCGACCCGTATTTTCATGGTGCAAGTTTTGATGAAATTGTAAATTTTGTTACAAATTCTGGTACTTGCGGGGTGCAAAGTGCAACAAACAATGGCGCACCAGTAGTAGATGCAGGGCCTAATTTTACAATTCCTCAAGGCACCCCATTTACTTTAACTCCAACATCAGCTAGTGATCCAAATGGTGATGCCTTAACTTACTGTTGGGAACAATTTAACTTAGGTTCAGCATCTCCACCAAATACAGATAATGGTAATCGGCCAATATTTCGTTCTTTTAACCCAACTACAAGTTCATCAAGAACATTCCCAAGACTTACAAATATCTTAAATAATACTACTACTTTGGGTGAATCTCTCCCAACCACCAATAGAACATTAAATTTCCGTGTAACTGTGCGTGATAACCGTGCTAATGGTGGTGGTGTAAATAACGATAGTATGCAAGTAACTGTTAATGCGTCAGCCGGGCCATTTACAGTTACCCAACCTACTAGCAACACTGCTACAGGTGGTGGAACTCTAAATGTAACTTGGAATGTGGCTAATACTAATGCTGCTCCAGTAAATACTTCTAATGTAAGAATTTCTCTTTCAACAGATGGTGGAAATACATTTCCAACCATTCTAGCAGATAACACTCCAAATGATGGTTCACAAACTGTTACTTTGCCAAATGTCCAAACATCTAATGCTAGAATTAAAGTTGAAGCTGTAGGGAATATCTTTTTTGATATCTCTAACCCAAGCTTTACTATAAATGCTGGTGGTGGCCCTGTTTGTACATTTACAATAAATCCAACAAATGCTTCATTTACTTCAACAGGTGGAACAGGAAATATTGCAGTAACGGCATCTGACCCATCTTGTGCTAGAACTGCTACTAGCAATGCTGCATTTATTACTGTTACTTCTGGTGCTAGCGGTACTGGCAGCGGTACAGTTAGTTACACTGTTGCAACCAACAGTTCTACTTCATCCAGAACTGGAACCATTACTGTTGCTGGTCAAACCTTTACTGTTAATCAAGCTGGTGCGCCTGGTTGTACATTTACCTTAAATCCAACAAGTGCTTCATTTGCAACAAGAGGCGGTTCTGGAAGCATAACAGTAACAGCATCTAGTTCAACTTGTGCTAGAACTGCTACTAGCAATGCTGCATTTATTACAATCACTTCTGGTGCTAGTGGTACTGGCAATGGTATTGTAGCTTACAGAGTTGCTGTTAATAATGGTGCGGCAAGAACAGGAACAATTACTGTTGGAGACCAAACCTTTACGATTAACCAAGCTGGTACTGGTGGCGGTGGTACTCCTAATTGTACATTTACAATAAATCCAACAAATGCTTCATTTACTTCAACAGGTGGAACAGGAAATATTGCAGTAACAGCATCTGACCCATCTTGTGCTAGAACTGCTACTAGCAATGCTGCATTTATTACTGTTACTTCTGGTGCTAGTGGTACTGGCAGCGGTACAGTTAGTTACACTGTTGCAACCAACAGTTCTACTTCATCCAGAACTGGAACCATTACTGTTGCTGGTCAAACCTTTACTGTCACCCAAGCTGGCACTGGTGGCGGTGGTGCTTGTACATTTACAATAAATCCAACAAGTGCTTCACTTACATCAAGAGGTGGTTCTGGAAGCATAACAGTAACAGCATCTAGCTCAACTTGTGCTAGAACTGCTGTAAGTAATGCTGCATTTATTACTATTACTTCTGGTGCTAATGGTACTGGTAGCGGTATAGTAACTTACTCAGTTTCTCCTAATATTGCATCCCAAAGAACAGGGACTATAACTGTTGGTGGACAAACCTTTACTATTACTCAAGCTGGCAGATTTTAGATAAAGTCAAAATCTATCAGTAAGAGAATCTCTAAAAAAGAAGCTAGCAAATGCTAGCTTCTTTTTATTTAATCCCAAAAATCCCCAAACTATTTTTTTTAAGTGAACCTGATCTTAAACTATCAAAATAGTGAAATAATGAAAGTAATGGATGATAGATTAGCATTCTTGGCCCGGAAAACTTCATTACCTGCTTAATTTTTTCTTTCATAACATTACTAAAACAATGAATCTCACATTTAGCACAAGAAGGTTTTTTATCTTTATGTGGGCAACGTATAATGCGATAAGACGCATAATCATAAATTTGTTTACATTCAGAACAGGAAGCAATATTACTTTGATGTTTTTCTTTGCAATATATTTCAATCATTGCTTTAACGGTTTTATTTTCCCTTTCTAACCGTCCTTCTAGTAAAAACATTTTTTGTTCTCCTACCAATAGAATTTTTATTAGCATCAAACAAATTTCGTACCAAAGGCTATTTTCAAGTAATTAAAAGAGTTAACGCTAGTAGATAGTTTGTAAGATGTGCAGAACTACTCATTATTTTTAAGCTTTTGTGTAATTTTGCTTAAAACATTTTTACTTATTAAACAATAAAAAATGGGGATAAATAGATTTATCCCCAAAACAATTTCTAAACGAAATGAAAAATTTTTATTGTCCAAGCATTTGGCTAAATACTTGTATTACATTAAATAAACTACTAATAGAAAAGCTTTCATTTTCAGAAAAACGAATTGCATTAAGTAAAAAGACCATCGGCACAAACACATGCGCAATCATAATGTAAAACCAAGCTTTTTTAGAATATTTTGGATTGCCTACTAAACAACCAAGTGTTCCCCAGTAAAAAATACAAAATATTGTTGGTATTAATATTGGCAGGCCCATTACCCTACCAAAAAGGCTACCCATCATCCAAGGTAGATAAACCATAAATAAATAAAAGATTAAAAAATAAAAATTGCCTAATAACCAAAGTAATATTTTCCCAATTACTGGCATTTGCAACATTGCTGGCATAGAACCAATTGCTAGACCACATAAGACAGCCAATGGATTAGTTGGCTTTTTATTATCGCTATCAAGTGCCATAATTTGCTCCTTGTTGTTTAATATATTAAAAGTTTGGCCGATTGGATTTCATAGCAAGTTAGCAGCTTTTTTCCTTTTTGCCAATAGCCTTAACGATACAAAATTTATTTTTAACTTAACTTTTTAATTTATTTTCTGTGGTGATAAGTAAAATGCACAAAGCAAAACAAGAAGCAGTAAAACAATGGACAAATGACCCTTGTGGAATGTTAGCCGCTAAAGGCTTAAGTGTTGGAACTAGCGAATTTTATAAGCAAATAGATTATAACCGCTATCAAGAATATGCTCCATGGATGAAACAAGCTATTGAGTTTGAAAAATTTAGCGGCAAAAGTGTTTTAGAAATAGGTTTTGGTATGGGAACAGACCTTTTTAGCTTTGCCTCTGCTGGAGCAAAAGTTTATGGGGTTGACCTTTCTCCTCAACATTTAGAAATTGCTCGTAGCCGCTTTGCTCTCTATAATTTACCAGCAAATTTACAGCTTGCCGATACTGAATCTTTACCCTTTGAGGATAATACTTTTGATGTAGTTTATTCATTTGGCGTTATTCACCATACACCAGATACAGAAAAAGCCGTAGGTGAAATTTACCGCGTACTTAAACCTGGTGGACAAGCTATTTTAGCTGTTTATCATAAAACTTCTGTTTTTCATCTTTGTGTAATTGCTGGCTATTTGCTTCATAGAAGATTTTTAAAAGAATCTTACCAAGATACGCTTTCTCGTATTGAATACCGAGAAAATAGCGATGCTCAACCTTTAGTAAAACTTTATTCACGCAAAGATTTTCAAAATTTGCTAAAACAATTTTCCCAAACACAAATAGAGTGTTTTCATTTAGATAAAACTCATTTTAGCTTTTTACAAACCCTTGTTCCTGATAGCTTGATCAAAAAATGGGAAAATAAATACGGCTGGTATTTATTAGCTAAAAGCTGGAAATAAGTAGCTTATTCTTTTTGTATTACCTTCAATGCTTCTAGCCAAACGCTTGGCACCGCGTCGCTTGGCATTCGCCAATCTCCACGCGGTGAAAGGCTAACCGAACCAACTTTGGGCCCGTCAGGTAAGCAACTACGCTTAAATTGTTGTCCAAAAAAGCGTTGGTAAAAGCTTTCTAGCCATTTTAATAAATCTTCTGATTTATATTTTTCTCCAAAAGCAATTTTAGCTAAAAATTGTATTTTGCTGGCTGGATAGCCATTTCTTAAAGTGTGAAAAATAAAAAAGTCTATTAATTCATAAGGGCCTATGATTTCTTCTGTTTTTTGCACAATTTTATCACTAGCATCTGGTGGCAATAGTTCAGGGCTAATTGGTGTGTCTAAAATATCATGTAAAATTGCTTGTGTCGGCTTATCCATTTTGCTATCAGCTACCCATTTTACTAAGTGGCGAACTAGAGTTTTAGGAATACCTCCATTAACTCCATACATACTCATATGATCCCCATTATAAGTACACCAACCTAATGCAAGCTCTGATAAATCACCTGTACCAATTACAAATCCTAAATCCATTAAAATTAAAGTTCGCATTCGTGCTTGAGCATTTTCATAGGTAAGATTATGAATGCTTGGATCATGTCCAATATCCTTAAAATGTTGTGTTACACTATCAACAATAGAAATTTCTCTTAGACTAACTTCTAGCGATTCACAAAGTCGAATAGCATTTGACTTTGTGCGGCCAGTAGTTCCAAAGCCAGGCATTGTCACCGCTAAAATTTGTTTTCGTGAAATACCAAGTAAGTCAAAAGCACCTATCATTACAAGTAAAGCTAAAGTAGAGTCTAAGCCGCCGCTAATGCCAATTACAGCTTGCTTTAAGCCAAAATTATGTTGTAAATGTTCCAGGCGTTTGGCTAAACCTGCTACTTGAATATTAAAAATTACCTGACAGCGATGATCTCTTTGTGCATCATCGCCTGGCACAAAAGGATGTGAGTCAACGTGTCGCTTAAGTTCAGTTTTTGTAAAATCTAGCGACTCACTATCAAAATAAATTGCTCGAAAAGCTTCTAATTCATCAGGAATAGTTTCCCCAAAGCTATTAGTCATTTCTCTTTCTCTAACCAGTCGTTCCAAATCTATATCAGCAATTGTTAAATAGCTATCGCGCCGGAAAAGCTGCGACTCGGCAAGCATTGAACCATTTTCTGCAATCATACAATGCCCTCCAAAAACCACATCTGTTGTTGACTCATGCGCTCCGCAACTAGTGTAAATATAAGCACAAATTCCACGTCCAGATTGTTGTACAACTAAAGGCTTGCGATATTCGGCTTTTCCTACAATTTCATTACTAGCCGAAAGATTCCCAATTACTGTAGCACCGTTTAAGACCATATGCGACGAAGGCGGGATAGGCATCCAAAGGTCTTCACAAATTTCAATACCAACTACAAAACTAGGATTATTGCTAGCCTTAAATAATAAATCTGCACCAAAAGGAATTTTTTCCCCTGCCAGGTAAAGTTCTGGATTAATTACACGTCTAGCAGATGCAAACCAGCGTGGCTCATAAAATTCTTTGTAGCCAGGAATACGTACTTTAGGGACTACACCTAAGACTTTTCCTTTGTGTAACACAGCAGCACAATTAAAAAGCTGGTTATCGGTTGAAATTGGCAAGCCTACTGCAATTAACATTGATAGCTCTTTAGTAGCCAAAGCCATTTCTAACAAAGCTTCTCTAGCTGCTTTTAAGAGTTCTCGCTGGAAAAATAAATCCCCGCAAGTATAACCTGTAATTGCTAGTTCTGGAAAAACCAACATTTGCACTTTTTCTTCTGCTGCTTTTTCGCACATCCTTAACATTTCCGCTAAATTGTACTTTACATCTGCAACCTTCATTTTTGGCGTAGCACATCCAACACGAACAAAACCATAACTAGACATAGAAAATCTCTCCTTAATTGGCAAAGCTAAATAACCAGGCTAATATGCAAACAGAGTTTACCTATTTTTAATTATTTTTTGGAGATTTATTTATGGATAGCAGCAGTTTTAATCAAACTTGTAGTTATTTAAGACCTCAAGAAATGCTTCGAGTCCGTCTTATTACAGGCCGTGAGCTTACTGGCTTTTTGCTACGTTATAGTAAAGCTACTAGTTTGGATGGAAGCTTAGAACTAGAAACCCGTCAAGGAATTGTTCAACTGCTTTCTAGTTCTATTGAAAGTATTGATCTAGCAAACAACCAACAAGCCTAAATTTTACTTTATTTTATTTTGTCTTAACTCTTTTGTTGTATGTTCAATAACGCTAGGAGGTGTATAAACATTAAAATCAAGGTCTTTTTCTCCTGATAGTAGTTCTTTTGCTTTAGGTTCATTACTATTTTGACTTTCAGCTAAAAGTAATTCAGTCATTGCTAAATTAGTATTTTTAGAGCGCAATTTTATTCGTCCATAACCAATAATCATAATTCCTACAAGTAAAAATAATGTACCAAAAATAGATAAATCTTTTAGCAGTCTTCCTACATCATCATTAAAATATTTTTTAATAATAAACCCAACAATAAAAATAGTTAAAGAATATAAAAGTCCTAAACCAATGAATATTAAACCTTTACTTAAAAACCCATTCCATTCTTTTTCTAATACAAATGATTGCTTTAGGTTTTCTAAATTATCTGTACTTAAATTCTTAGCAAGATATACTGTTTTTTTTACAACACCTATATTAGTTCCACATCCATTACAAAAGTTTCTTTGCTCAATACACTCTATTCCACAATTTGGACAATACATAATATTTCCTTTTTATTATTAATACTAAAGTTATTTTTAAATAGAAATAAGTAAAACTGCCAACTATACGGCTTACATAAAAAATTTGTTCTCTTTGTTGTCAAACATATTATTACACCTTGCTAATTACTAGTTATTTATAGTAATTTACTTAAAGTTAGTAAATTTTTCTATAGTTTTATTTGTTTTATTATAACTATATGATTAAAAATAACTTAGCTCGACAAATTGTTTTAGTTTTGGCTGCGCTTGTTTTTATTCTTGTTGCAATAGCAGCACTTGTTATACCTCATAAAATGGCAAGCCAAATGGGTTACACTCTAGTCAATATCAATGGATTAAATGAATTTCGTGCTATTTATGTTGGAGTTTGGTTTGCTACAGCAATTTTACTAATTGTAGCAGCTAAAAATATTAAAATCCCTCTTTTATCAGACCTTGGAGCAATCTTAATTTTAGGTCAAACCTTTGGAAGGTTAGTAAGTATAATTTTGGATGGGATACCAGGTAATGAAGTATTTCCAGTATTTTTTTTAGAGTTTATTGGAGGTTTATTACTTTTAATTATTCGTCCAAAGAATTAGCAAAATGGGATTTGTTAGTCCCAGAAACGCACAATAAAAGGTGTTTTTTATTTTTAGTCAAAAAACAAAATTTCTCTAACATCAATATTTTTAATTAGATTTGAGCAACCATTATTTATGATTAGTTATGGCACAGTGTTTGATAAAGTAAATAGCATAACTAGTTGCTCAATATTAAGTAACCGCGCCTGTTTAAGACGGCGCATTTTTTTTGTCTACTAGTCTTTGTTTATTGGTTTGTTTAGGGCTAGAAGTAACTTCATACATTTGGGCTGTAGGATGAGCCGCTTTAGCTGCTTCAATGCTTTCATACTGACCAATAATGTTAGCTGTTGGTACATTGCCCCCTTTTAGCATTAAACCATCAGCCCCACAAGGATAAGAATAAACCCACCATTGCCGCCCTGATGGGGAGTTAGGCATCCACTCAATTCTTAACATATGTTGCATAAAAATCTCCTTTCTCCATTTAGAAAGAATCTCTTTAATAATGAAGTTTGAAAGGGTTATTGATAATGACATAAGTTTATTTAACAGACTAGTAAAATTTTATATTAAGTTGTAAAAATATTAAGCCCAGCATATGTTACTGGGCTTAATAGAAAACTTTTTTGTTTTTAATTTATTTGACTCTAAAAGTTAAAAGTCACACTGTTAGAAACTACTCCATTAATAACAACTACTACGGTATTTTGGCCTTTTTTAAGGCTTAACTTCTTTTTATTTCCTTTTAGCTCAATCTTAGTGTCTGTTTGACTTCTAATATTTCTACTTACATCAACATCATTTACCCTAACTATTGCACCTGAAGTTTGGAAACCCATTCCTGAAATAGTCAAAATAGGTTTAGCAAATGTTGCATTAGTGATATTTACACCTCCTGCAACTATTACTTGGAAGCTAATTTGGTCAGTTAAGCCGCCTGCATTGATAGCACGTAATGTTACTGTACCACTTTGAGCATTCATAGGTGGAGCAATACGAATCATTCCATTACCATTGCCATTATCCGTTAGAGCAACATACCCAGGAGCAGAAACTATTGAAAGTGCTAAACCTGTTGGGTCTGCGTCCATGGTTGTAACCGCTAAATTTATAACATCTCCAGATTTAACCATTTGGTCAGCAATAGGAGTAATTTTTGGTGGTCTAAGCATTTGTACCACACTTAGCTTAACAACTTGACTACGTACTATTTGACCTGAGGTGCCGTTAATTGTGACATTAAAATCCCCTAATGCAGCACTAGAACTAGCATTAACTGTTAGAGTCGAATTATTACCAGGTGCTATGCTATTGTTTGAAAACATTAAACTTAATCCACTGTTAGCAGGCTCTACACTAGCATTAAGAGAAATAGCATCTGTAAAACCATTAATTGCTTGAGTATTGAGAGTAAAGCTAGTAGCAGCACCTAAAGGTACAGATTGAACAGTAGGTCTAACGGCTAAAGCAAAATCTCCTGGTGGTTTTGGAGTCACAACAAGTCTAATCATTTCTTGACGAGTTATTGTTCCTGATTGACCAGTAACAGCAATATTAAAAGTTCCTGTAGTAGCGTTGCTAGCAACATTAACCATTAGAGTAGCTGTTTGACTTCCACTAATATTGCTTGAAGATAAATTAAGGCTAATACCACTATTAACAGGCGTTACAGAAGTATTTAAAGCAACAGAGCCATTAAAATTATTTAGAGTATTAAAACCAACTCTAAAAGTAGCAGAATCCCCAACTTGAATATTTTGTGATGCAGGGCTAACAGTTAAAGAAAAATCTGCTGCATTTGCTCCACTACGAGACACTTTCATTGCTCTAATTGCATTATTAAAAGTGTCTAAAACAAATAAATTTCCATCATCATCTAAAGCTAATCCATGTGGACTACTTAGTTTTGCCTGTGTAGCATTACCACCATCACCACTAAAACCAGTAACACCAGTTCCAGCTATTGTAGTAATTATGCCTGTCTGCACATCAACTCGACGAATTCGGTCATTTTCTGTATCAGCAATAAATAAATTGCCACTGCCATCAACTACAATACTTTTAGGTAAATTCAAGCTTGCCATAGCAGCTTGTCCACCATCGCCACTAAAGCCAGCTTGACCATTTCCTGCTACTGTAGTAATTACACCATTTCTATCTATCTTACGCACCTTATTTGCGTCATTGTCTACTAGAAATAAATTTCCAGCACTATCCATTGCTAAAGCTCTAGGGAAGGTTAGTTGAGCCATCTTAGCTTGTCCACCATCCCCAGCCGATCCTGGCATGCCTGTCCCAGCAATTGTTGTGATAATTCCTGTTGAAAAGTCTAGTTTACGTATTCGTCGGTTATCTGAATCAGCAATTATTAAATTGCCATCATTATCTATAACTAACCCATGAGGAGAATTTAACCGCGCTTTAGTAGCATCAGCACCATCACCACTAAAACCAGCCATACCAGTCCCAACTATAATTGTACTATTACCTGTTGCTAAATCTACTTGACGGATTACGTTGTTACTAGTATCAGCAACATATAGAGTATTTTCATCTAATGCAATACCTCGAGGAAATTTTAAATTTACATCTAATGCAGCATCAACTAAAGCTCTAATTTCATCATCCATTGAGCCATCATCATCGTCATCTCCGCCACCACCGTCATCGCCATCATCATCGCCATCATCGTCGCCATCATCACCATCATCATCACCATCATCATCACCATCATCGTCGCCATCGTCATCGTCACCATCATCGCCATCATCATCGTCGCCATCGTCATCCCCTGAATCATCATCATCATTATCACCATCATCTTCATCAAATTCATTGCCAAAATCATCATCTTCCTCATTAGGATCTATATCATCATCTCCAGCAAGCGTATCAGCAACACCTCGGTTTATATCTAGCAAAACAATTCGGTTATTGAAGGTATCAGCAACATAAATAACTCCATTGCTGTCTATTGTCATTGCTTCAGGATAATCAAAACGTGTATCAGAAATAGCACCTCTTGGTGTAAAACTACTAGTACCATTACCAGCAATTGTTGAAATTATTCCTCCATTAGAAACTTGACGGACTCGGTTATTTCCTGTGTCTGCAATAAATAAAGCACCTAAACCATTAACAGCAATAGCTTTAGGAATATTTAAGGTAGCATTAGTGGCCGAACCTCCATCACCACCAAAAGCAAATAGTCCACTACCAGCAACCGTAGTTATTACACCTGTTCTGGCATCTACTCGGCGAATCCGACTATTACCACTATCAGCAATAAAGATATTTCCAAAAATATCTACAGTAAAATCTTCCGCAGAACTTATTTGAGCATTGGTAGCAGGCCCACCATCCCCACTAAAACCTTTTGTTCCAGTACCTACAACCGTATTAATATTTCTACTAGTGGCATCAATTCGACGAATCCGGTTAATAGCTGATCCAAGAATAAAAATGTTATTAGCGGCATCTACTGCTATAACTTCTACTGCTCCAATCGCAGCACTGCTAGCCAATCCTCCATCCCCTGTAACAGTTGTGCTTCCAGTGCCAGCAATTGTTGAAATCATCCCTGTTTGTGCATCAACCCTTCGGACTCTGTTATTGCCTGTGTCAGCAATTAATATGTTGCCTAAACTATCAATTGCTATACCTTGAGGAAACCTAAGAGATGCTGCTGTAGCTAAACCATTATCTCCACTAAAACCATTTGTTCCATTACCAGCAACCGTAGTAATTACCCCAGTAATAGCATCTACTCTCCGAATTCGACTATTACCAAAATCAGCAACAAAAATATTTCCTGATGAATCAACAGCAATACTCTTAGGTAAATTTAAGCTAGCAGCTAAAGCTGAACCTCCATCACCGCTAAAACCTCTAACACCATTACCAGCAATTGTAGTTATTACCCCAGCACTATCTATAGAGCGAATCCGATGATTAGACGAATCAATAACTAAAGTATTGCCCATTCCATCAATTACTATGCCTTCAGGACGATTTAAGCTAGCTTCTAAAGCATTGCCTCCATCACCTAAAAATGGAATACCCCCAGCAAAAGTAGTAATATTGCCATTTGGCAAGCCATCAAATGGATCAGAAAAAACTCTAAATGGTCTTTGAATTACTCCCCCGCGAGTACGAATTGAAAGCGTCCTAATACCAGGAGCATCTTGATTAGGAACTGTAAAACGTAGCCTAGTTGAACTTTCTATTATTGCGTTAACAACTTTGTCACCTAAAATCACATCGCTTTCTGGAGCAAAATTTTTACCTGTAACTATGATTTCCGTTCCACCTCCTAAACGGTCACTATCTTGTGTCATATTAATAATTTGAGGTGCGCCAATAGTAATAACTTTTACTGCTTCTGAATCATTTCTAGCATTTGAGTCTAATACAAAAGTTTGCGTTCCTTGAACCACTACACTAGCAGCTTGACCAAAACTTACTCCAGGTTGAGCAAGTGAAATCATTTGCCGTTGATTTGGATTATCAGTAATTAATTTTGCTCCAGATTTATCAACTACATAAATATTCCCAACTCCATCAACACTTATTGAAGTAGGCTCATTAAATTCAAATTCATTGTCTACTAATGGTTCAATGTCTTGTGTAGCCGTTTGTGCAATTGGCCCAACAGTTCTTACTTTACCATCTAAAGAAACCGACCTAATTCGTCCATTACCTGTATCTGCAACTAATAAAACAGGTTGCTGAGAACCAAAAAAACTAGTATTGCTGGCTTGAACGCTAATAGCTGTTGGACGGCTAAAAAGGGCTGCTCTGCCCTGACCATCAGCCTTTCCTGCCATTCCTGGCTGACCAGCCAAAAGTCGCACTTCTTTTTTATCAAAATTTGCTACATAAATTGCATTATTTCCTGTATCAACTATATAAACATTCCCACCAGCATCTATTGCAATACCTTGAGGTGCATTAAAAGCAGCTTGTTCAAATGGAGTTACATCATTGTTATTAATTCCTTGGCTGCCATTTCCTAATATTGTTGCTACTTGATCATTAAAACCAATTTTACGAATACTATGATTTAATGTGTCAGCAACATAGGTTCCACCCTCTGAACGATTATCTACAGCAATTGCTGTTGGGCCAGCAAAAAGGGCTTGTGTCCGTTCTCCATCTGTTCTTCCACGACTTCCCATACGACCAGCAAAAACTTGTGCTGGTGCATTAGCATTATTTTTTTTATAAACAACATTAGATATAGGGTCGCTTAAGTAAATTGAACCTTGGGCATCTACTTTGGTATCACCTGGTACTTTTATAGCATTACTATTATCTACTCTAGTGACTATCACAAAAGTTGATACACTTTGACTACCCATTCTTGCTGTAATTGTTGCATAACCTCGTTGCAACCCTGATACCATGCCTGTTTGAGCATCTACATTAGCAATGTCTGGACTATCAGAAGTAAAAGTTGCTCCCGTTACACTCTGTCCATTACTTGTCAATAATCTTAGTTGTATTTGCCTGCCCTCATTTAATACTGGATTAGGATCTTGATCAGAGCCAACTAATACTAAAGAACTACTTTGAAATGGCATAACAGGAAAAAATAAAAAGTGTTTCTTGTGACCAGACATTAAAGCTTCATAAGAAAACACTATTGGAATCAATAACAAAACTGTAAATATGACTGAAATTCGTAAAAATTTTTTTCTCATAGCACCACCCTTTTTTATTCTTATGCAATTGATTAGCTTTTTATGGTTTGTTAGAAATTTCTAAGCAATAAAAACAAAGTATCTGTTAGGAAAAGTTAAACTGCAAGTTTTAATTATTCATCTACAAAAATTTCTTATTGCTAAATTAATAATTAAGTTATTAAAATCTATTATCCTACCTTTTTCTTTTATTTGAATACCTTTTATAACTACATTTTTTTGTAAAGTAAAAATTTTTTAAGTGATTTTACAAAATAAAAAATAGGCTTTTATGCTAGACTTTAGACAAATTAACAAACTTTCTAACTTTGTTTTATTTGGTTAACTCGTAATTTTAATATATTAACAATAATATATCAGGTAATATTATGGCAGCATATCTTCATCTAGCTTATCTTTTTGCTACAGTATTTGGCGTAGGAGTAATGGCTTTAGATCTATTAGGAGTATTTGTTCACACTACAGATGGAGCAACTGATTCAGCCAATGATGGCTCACACGTTGATGATGTTTCTCAAGCTGATGCCAATCATACAAATACTGACCACTCATCTGACCATGGTTCTGCTAATACTAATCACCTGCCTATTTTATCTATTTTAAGATACTTACGGATGTTTGTTTATTTTTGTGCTGGTTTTGGGCCTCTAGGTTTAATAGCTGAATTTAATGGCTCGTCCTTGATAGCAACTCTAGCTTGGTCACTTTTAGGAGGTATTACTAGCACCACCCTTGGATTACTTATGTTTAGACTTCAAAGAAAAGACCTAGATTCTACTGTTAAAACAGAAGATCTTTTCCTAGGTCAAGCTCAAGTAATAGTCCCTATTACTAACGGAAATATGGGTAAAGTACGCATTCATATTGGTCAATCTGTTGCTGAAAGATATGCCTTAGCAGAAAATTCCTTAGAATCATTTCATAAAGATGCTATGGTAGAAGTTATAAGAGTAACAGACGAATGCGTTTATGTTCGTCCTGCCACAACTGATCATCTCGTAAGTAAAATAACCAAACCAAAGCCAACTCCACAATTGCAAAAATAAAGTTGGTTTTCTTTAGCCAAGTTAACTAAAGTTAACTTATTAATTAAAAATAGTCTTGCTAAATAACTTAGGAGGAACAATGGATTTAGTCTTGATGCTAAAATCAGACTTAGGAAACGCCTTACCCTTTTTAATGCTATTTCAATTAGACCTTTTCTTTGTTTTTGGTGCAGGTTTTGCAGTAGTACTATTCTTTACTGCGGTAAGTCTCCTACAGTCTATTATCAGAGTTTGCCCACCTAATCAAGTACTAGTAGTTACTGGTGCTAAAACCCTTATTAATGGTAAAGAATATGGATTTCGTATCCAAAAGGGAGGCTGGACTTATGTCATCCCTTATTTACAAAGTGCGCAAACTTTAGACCTAAGTATTCTACCTATAAATGTAAAAATTGAAGGCGTTAATTCTGCTAATGGTATTACGGTAGGTGCAGACGCTACAGCCTGTGTTTGTGTTGATGACAAGGATGAAGTTTTGCTTTATTCAGCAGTAGAAAGATTAATGGGGAAATCTCGTAGAGAAATTCAAGAGCAAATACAACAAACAATGGTAGGTAATTTTCGAGGTGCGCTTAACAAAACCACACCTTTACAAGCAATTGGTATGGAAGAAGATCGCACAGATGAAAGTAGTGCTAGTAGTATGTTAGTTCGCTCATCCCCAGGTGCTTTAGTAGTCCAGGATGGTGAACGCGCACATTTTCGCCACGAATTACTAAAAGATAGTAGCCAAGATTTAAGCACCTTTGGAATGAGAGTAGTTTCTGTTTCACTACAAAAAATTTGGGACACATCTAATTACATAGCTAATCTTGCTAGTAAAACTTTATCTCAAAAACGGCAAGAAGTTGAAATTCAAGAAGCCCGCTTACATGCTAGAGCCGAGCAAGCCGAATCAGATTCCTCTCGCCGACAAATGATTGCAATCAATCAAGCAAATGAAAAAATTCTTGCTGCTCAACAACAACTAGAAGTTTTTCGCCGTGAATGTGACGCTTCAATAGAAAGAACCCGACTAGAAGCTGATAGTGCTATTGCTTTAGCTATGAGCGAAGGCGAAAAAAAGGTTCAAGAAGCAATGATTGAACTACAACAACTAAAAAATATCTCTCAAGTTACTTTGGAAGCAGAAGCTAAAAAACGTGTTGCTGAAATTCGTGCTGAAGGCGAAAGCGAAGCTATTCGTATTTTCCAAGAATTGCAAAACAACTTACTAAAACAAAAAGTAAATTTAATTGCTCAAAATGGCGATTCTGCTAAAACAGCTATCTTTGTCCAACAGCATTTAGCCCAACTTTTTGAAGCTTATCAAGAACATGTTCAAGGTTTAGGTGTAGATAACTTAGTTATGATGGATCCAGAAAAAGGATTTAATGGCGTAGTTAATCGTGGGCCAGAAGCACTAGTAGATTTTCTAAAGCACTTTGAACAGGGCTTTGGAATTAGTGTCCGTGATCTATTAGCTCTTACCAATAAAACAACTACAGATTCAAAATAAGGAGGCTTTATGGGTGGATTTTTTATTGCTTTAATAGCTTTAGTTGGTATCTCTCTACTTGCACAAGTAATTACTAAAATGAAAATTGTAGGAGCTAATGAACTAGCTGTTATCGCTGGCAAAGGTCAAGATGGCCTTTCAACTATTCGTGGTGGCCGCGTTTTTGTCTTACCTCTAATTAATAGCTTTTACAAAATGGACTTAAGACCCCAAACTACTACTGTAACAGTAGAATCAGCAATTGCTGAAGGTGTTGTTCCTCTAACAGTTGTAGCAACTGTTAGTTTTACTGTCGCTTCTTCGCCTACAGGTATTCAAAATGCTATCCGTAGGATCTTAAATATGACCTACCAATGGGAGGAACTCCGCTATATTGCTAACTCAATTATTGAAGGGCATTTGCGAGACTCTATTGCTACAATGACTCCAGAACAAGTAATGACAGATAAAGATATTCTAGTCCAAAATATGATTCGTGTTTGTAAAACAGACCTTGAAGGCATTGGACTAGAAATTACTGCTATGAACATTGCCGATGTTGAAGACCATCGTTTAGATGGTGTTAGTGAACCAGAACTCTACATTGCGTTACTTAAAAGAATCCAAGCAGCTAACGCTGAAACTCAAGCCCGTGAAGCTCAAGCCCTTAGCACCGCAGCATCTAAAGAAGCTAGTGAAGGTCAACGTGCTGAAACTACAGTTCGTAAATTAAATAATGAAAAAGAAGCCTTAGCTACACAAGTTAGAGTAAGTATTGCAGCAGAAAAACAACGTTCTGCAATCGGGGTTGAACAAGCTAGCCGTAATGCAGAAGCAAAAGTTGCTGGTATTAAAGCCCAAATTGAAGCCGAAAAACGCAAAGTTGAAATGTTACAAGCTAAATTCCGTGCAGAAATGATTGTCCCCATTCAAGCCGAAAAAGAAAAAACCATTCTTTCTGCTAAAACTAGAGCAGCAACCTTCCAAGGTCGCGCTCAAGCTGAACTAGATCAACTTAAAAACACTATAGAAATCCTAGAACAAGGCGGTCAATCAGCTAAACAAACCTATATAATTGAAAACTTTGAAAAGTTTATGAAACCCTTTGCACAAACTTTGTCGCTCTTTCCAGTTAAACAAAGTACCGTTATTTCTGGTGCTAATCAGTCTCATTCCCCTATATCAGCAATTCATCCTCACCCAATTGAACAAGAAAAAGCTCGTTTACTCCAACAAGCTTTTTATCAAGAAACTCCTAAACTACCAAATCCTCCTAAAGTAAACCTATCTACCTCAATAGCTAAGTCAAACCCCAATAATGCTAATTTGCCTGTTGCTGAGGATTTAGAATTAGATATAACTTAATTTGTAATTAATATTACTTAGGCTCACAATATCGTTATGGGTTTAATTATTAGCAACCTATAACGATATTTCTATTTTTAGCTAAAACGTCTTGAGCTAAAAAGACATTCTCCTATAAGCATATAGTAACTCTACCGTCAATAATTTACCTTATCCTAAAATTTAAATCACAAGTAAGTGCTAGACTTGACATAGTCTAGATCTATGGCTATCTTGTTTGTACTAATAGAAATCTATGTCAAATTCTATTATCAATTCTAAAATCAAAATTTCCTATAAATCTAAATTAATAACAAACCTCGTAGTTATTAATGATAGTCTTATTTTTAAAAGTAAAGTATTTTGGGAGGAATAAATGAACCCCATTTTTGATATTAATAAATTTGTTGAAAAATCTGGCCCGCTAAATTTAAGCGGTGTTGAGTGGTCAAAAGCTAAAGATTATCCACTTACCGAATCAGAAATAAGATGTATTACCTATATGTTAGATGTAGAAAGTTATACTGTAGCTTATTTAAGAGATTTAGTTAATAGTAGTGCAATTAAACAAGATAAAGATATGGCAGAATTTATCCCTTGTTGGGCATATGAAGAGGGTTTTCATAGTCGAGCATTACAAAAGTTTATCGATGCAGCAGGTGTTAAACTTGATCCAAACTACACACCAAGCTATCAACGCCCAGAACGCCTATTTGAAACCTTAAAAGATATTGGAGCAGCTATTATTTCTCGTATCCTCCCTGATTTTACTACTGTTTACTTAACTTGGGGAGCAATTCAAGAATTAACCACCCTTAGTGGCTATAGAAATGTTGCCCGTAAAAGCCAAAATAAAGTATTAATAGATGTCCTAGAACGTATTATGCGCGATGAAGCAAGACATTTTGGTTTTTACTACAATAAAGCAATGCTCCGCTTAAAAGATTCTCCCAAAGCTCAAAAATTAACATCCTTGATGGTAAAAAACTTTTGGCTACCTGTTGGAGCAGGTATCAAAAGCGATGATGATGTTGCTTTTATTATTGCTTATGCTTTTGGAGATGAACCAGGCCAAAAAACAGTCCGTCATATTGATACAACCATTGCTCGATTGCCTGGACTAGATTGGTTTAATCGAATGGAACTTTATGCAAAACAAAGTTGTCAACGATATCTAGATCAAGCTCCCTGGCAAATACAACCTGCCACTTAATATTTATATTTTCTTATGAAAAATGAACCTTTATTGCCCCACAAAATAGGTATCTATGTTTCTAATGATCAGACTGCTGTTGATATTGGAGATGTACTAAAAATTTCTCATACAAATGGCTTATATTTTGCTGAAATAATTGCAATTGAAACAGGTGACGCAGGAGAAGCTTTGATCTTTCAATATATTAAAGCCTCTCCTGAATTTGAATCTGCTCCCACTTTTACCTTAAAACAACCTTTTTCTGAAAAAGAATAATTATTTAGTAACTCTAATTAGGCTAATATTTTTATGGTTCTGCGCTTATCTACCTTTTTGATCTTTTTAAGTCTTTTAGTTAACTCTTTTGTCTTTGCTCAAGGAGAAATTATTCATAGTGATGCAGAAAAATACTTAGAGTTTTTAAGAGAAGAACAAGCAGAACTAGATTTTCAGCTAAAACATAAAGAAATCTCTCATCAAATCTATAAACGGGCTTCCACACGTATTAGCATACTTAAAGAGTTAATAACCAAGTATGGTCAAGATAGCGAACAATACAAAATGCCTGAATATCATGTTGCTATAGAAAAAGACCTAGAACTTTTTATCCTTGATGGTCAAAAAAAACTAAAAAATGCTAAACCTAATCAAATTATTGATAAAAATTGGCGTTTTGTTAAAACTATTACTAGAGGCGAAACTTTTTATATACTAGAAAGACTTAATAATAACCCTTAAATTTGAGATAAAACATGAAAATATTTATTTCTTTTTGCTTAGTGCTTTTTTCACTGTTTTCTATCAAAATTTCAATTGCTCAAAATCCTGTTCAAAATCCTACTGTAACAGCTAATTCTTCCACATCAAATAACTTAAAACCTTATAAATTAGCTTCTGCTCAAGAATTAATGGAAGAACTTTGTAGCGTCCCTCTTGATAATAACGAGCGAGAGAACTTTATGGTTAAACTCTTTATACAAGCAGGGGCAAAAGAAACCGACATCCAACGCCAAGCCATAGATATTTCCGAAAACCCAATTCATAATATTTACTTAGTCAAACCAGGACAAACTAAAGATGTTATTGTTATTGGCGCACATCTAGATCATGTTGCTGTTGGTCAAGGTGTCATAGATGATTGGTCAGGAGTTTGTGCTGTTACTAATATTTATCAAGCTATAAAAGATATTCCAACCCAACACACTATTATATTTATTGGGTTTACAAGCGAGGAAAGAGGTCTTCTTGGCTCAAAAGCTTATGTTCGATCTCTTTCAGAAAAAACCAAAGCACTACATAAATATATGATAAATTTAGAATGTCTGGGCCTTTCAGAATCTTTAATTTGGGTAAATGGCTCAGATAAAGAATTAGTAGACATAGCCCATAGCGTAGCTCAAAAAGAAAACCTACCTTTAGAAAATCATACCCTTCAAGGTGTTGGGGCTGATTCTAATTCATTTCGTGCTGCTAATATCCCTGCTATTACAATAGATGGCTTACCTGTTAACAAATTTTCTTATATACATTCAGCAGATGATAAATGTGAAAATGTAAACCAAAGTTTTTACTATAATTCTTATCGCTTAGCTGTAAATTATTTATTAGAATTAGACAAAATAACTACTAAAAACAATGAATAATCAAAAAATTATTATTGAAGATTTACTAGCTTTAACCTTAGCAATAAAAAACCAATTAGAGTTTTATCAAGAAATTGGTGTAACTGACATTACTCCTAGTAACTATTTGCTACCAAATCATTCTAGTGTAATTAACCATTCCAAAGATTTTTTAGAGTTAACCGATATGGCTAAAAAAAACATGTCTTCATCAACCGACCAGCTATCACTATTTGAAACGGATTCTCCAAAACCTAACCCAATAGGCACATCATCCATAAAAACATCTGTAAATCGTTCTTTAGGTAAAACTACATTAGCTGCAATTCGTGCAGAAGTGGGCCATTGCTGTGGGCTATGTCCTCAAGCAACCCAAATAGTATTTGGCGAAGGTAATCCACAAGCAGAACTAATGTTTATTGGTGAAGCACCAGGAGCCGAAGAAGACGCAACTGGTCGGCCATTTGTTGGAGCAGCAGGAAAATTACTAGATAAAATTATTTCTGCTATAGGCTTTAAGCGCGAAGATGTCTATATAACCAATGTTGTTAAATGTCGTCCACCTAACAACCGTAAACCTACAAATGATGAAATGTCAGCTTGTGAGCCTTTTTTATTTAATGAAATAGAACTTGTTAAACCTAAACTTATTGTCACTCTAGGAGCAACTCCTCTTACTTGTTTGTTAGATATAAAAGAAGGTATTACCAAAATACGAGGCCAATTTTATGATTTCCAAGGCATTCCCGTAATGCCAACCTTTCATCCTGCTTTTCTTTTACGTGTCCCTGAAAAAAAACGCGAAGTTTGGGAAGATATGAAACAAGTTATGAATAAATTAAAGGAAATAAGAAAACTCTAAAGCATAGGTTTAGAAATAATTTATATAGAGAGAAAAATGAAGAAAGATGAAGAAAAGAAAAAGAAGATTAAGGAAGAAAAAATATGATTTAAAAAGATAAAATCCGGCGACTACCTACTTTCCCACCTCCCTGCGAAGGCAGTATGATCGGCTCCAGAGGGCTTAACTTCCGTGTTCGGGATGGGAACGGGTGTGGCCCCTCCGATAGGGTCACCGGAAACTCTTTTACAATAACTAAGCCGTTAGTCATTGTAGCTAACTTCTATAAGCTTTTTTTATTTATTTAACAAAAAGCTTACCATTAGCAATATCCTTTTTATTTAATTGTAAATATCTTTTTTAACTCTTTTGTTTCTTTGATTTTGAATAAGCAAAAATTTCTTTAAGTATTTCTTAGCGTCTTTTTTAATTGACTTTTCCAAAAGCAACTTCATTGCTCTACAACACTTAACTTACTTACTTTTGTATTGTCTTTTTGATTAATCAAAAGACAACCAATAGCAAAAGTAGTGGTCAAGCCGATGGGTCATTAGTACTGGTCAGCTTAGTATGTCACCACACTTACACTCCCAGCCTATCTACGTGGTAGTCTTCCACGAGCCTCTTGGGGAAACCTCATCTCCGGACGAGCTTCACACTTAGATGCATTCAGCGTTTATCTCTACCTAGCTTAGCTACCCTGCGACTACCGTTGGCACGATAACAGGTACACCAGTGGCTAGTCCAACCCGGTCCTCTCGTACTAAGGTCAGCATCCGTCAAGTTTCCTACGCCCACACCAGATAGGGACCGAACTGTCTCGCGACGTTCTAAACCCAGCTCACGTACCGCTTTAATTGGCGAACAGCCAAACCCTTGGGACCTTCTTCAGCCCCAGGATGCGATGAGCCGACATCGAGGTGCCAAACCTGAGCGTCGATGTGAACTCTTGGCTCAGATCAGCCTGTTATCCCCGGAGTACCTTTTATCCTTTGAGCGACGGCTCTTCCATACGACACCGCCGGATCACTAAGCCCTGCTTTCGCACCTGCTCGACTTGTTTGTCTCACAGTTAAGCTAGTTTTTGCCTTTGCACTCTATGGGTGATTTCCAAACACCCTGAACTAACCTTCGGAAGCCTCCGTTACATTTTGGGAGGCGACCGCCCCAGTCAAACTACCCGCCTGATAGTGTCCCTCTCCCTGTGAGGGAGTAGGTTAGAACCCGAACAATGCAAGGGTGGTATCTCACCGTTGACTCCGCCAAGCCCTAAAGCCTGACTTCTCAGTCTCCCACCTATCCTGCGCATCCACTGCCCAGATTCACTACCAAGTTATAGTAAAGGTTCACGGGGTCTTTCCGTCTTGATGCGGGTAACCGGCATCTTCACCGGTACTACAAATTCGCTGTGCTACTCGTTAAGACAGTTGCCAGATCGTTACGCCATTCGTGCAGGTCGGAACTTACCCGACAAGGAATTTCGCTACCTTAGGACCGTTATAGTTACGGCCGCCATTCACTGGGGCTTCAATTCAAAGCTTCGCCTTTCGACTAACCTCTCCTTTTAACCTTCCAGCATTGGGCAGGCGTCAGCCCCCATACCTCCTCTTACAGAGTTTGCGGAGACCTGTGTTTTTAGTAAACAGTCGCCTGGCACTCTTCACTGCGACTTACTCTTTCAAGTAAGCACCCCTTCTCCCTAAGTTACGGGGTTAATTTGCCGAGTTCCTGAACGAGTATTCTCACATCCGCCTTAGGATTCTCTCCCCACCTACCTGTGTCGGTTTGCGGTACGGTTAGACTTCAAGCTCGCTAACGAGGTTTTTCTTGGCAGCCCCTCAGATCCACTTTATTGGCTTCCGAAGAAGCCTTCGCTTACAGGCTTGATGTTAATGTAGAGTGGATTTACCTGCCCTACCATCTTGCCTGCTCAAACCACACTTCCATCCGTGGTCTGTTCCTTGGCACTGCGTCCCCCCAAGCTCAAACGCTTGTTTCTAGTACAGGAATATTCACCTGTCTTCCATCGACTACGCCTTTCGGCCTCGCCTTAGGTGCCGACTAACCCTGAGCAGACGAACTTTACTCAGGAAACCTTAGGTTTTCGGCGGCCGGGATTCCCACCCGGCTTTGCGCTACTTATGCCGACAAAGTCTTTTCTCAACGCTCCACTTTAGCACTAGCCTCTCGACTAGCACCGCCTTTTCAGTACGGCTTCTACGCTGTTGAGAATGCTCTCCTACCACTACAGAACTTTTTCTCTCTTATCAAATACTAATCCAATTTATTAGATAAAATTAATACTTAATAAGTGAGAAATTCTATAATCCAAAGCTTCGGTGTGTACTTTTAGCCCCGTTATATTGTCGGTGCAGAGTTGCTTGACCAGTGAGCTATTACGCTTTCTTTAAAGGGTAGCTGCTTCTAAGCGAACCTCCTGGCTGTCAGTGCGACTCCACTTCCTTTTCCACTTAAGTACTACTTTGGGACCTTAGCTGTTGATCTGGGCTGTTTCCCTTTCGACGACGAAGCTTAGCCCCCGCCGTCTCACTCCTTTGAAACATTTAGCTGGCATTCAGAGTTTGGTTGGGTTTGGTAAGTTTTTTGACCCCCTAGCCCATCCAGTGCTTTACCACCAGTAAATTTATACAAAAGGCTGTCCCTAAAGACATTTCGGAGAGAACGAGCTATCACGAGATTTGATTAGCCTTTCACCCCTATCCTCAGTTCATCCAAGTTGTTTTCAACCAACACTGGTTCGGACCTCCACTAAGTGTTACCTTAGCTTCATCCTGACCAAGGATAGATCATCTCGCTTCACGTCAGAATACCACGTACTATTCGCCCTATTCAGACTCGCTTTCGCTTCGGCTCCATTCCTTAAGAATTTAACCTCGCACATGACATTCACTAGCCGGCTCATTATGCAAAAGGCACGCCGTCAGGGTTTCCCCCTCCGACTGCTTGTAAGCACACGGTTTCAGGTACTTTTAACTCCCCTCACCGGGGTTCTTTTCACCTTTCCCTCACGGTACTACTTCACTATCGGTCGCATAGTAGTATTTAGCCTTAGGAGATGGTTCTCCCAGATTCAGACAAGATCTCACGTGTCCCGTCTTACTCGGGTACGACTTCAATGTTAGATATTTGCTTTCGGATACGAGACTGTCACTCTCTTTGGCCGAACTTTCCAGAACGTTCTCCTAACAAACATCTATCCACCGGAAATTTTCCTTCATTCGCCCCACAACCCCACTAGATAAATCTAATGGTTTAGGCTCTTACCCGTTCGCTCGCCGCTACTTAGGTAATCGTTATTTACTTTCTTTTCCTGTAGGTACTGAGATGGTTCACTTCCCTACGTTCGCTTTATCCTGCCTATGTATTCAGCAGGAAATAACTAGTCTTCAACTAGTTGGGTTCCCCCATTCGGAAATCTACGGGTTGAGCGGTTGCTTGCACCTAACCGTAGCATATCGCAGCTTTGCCACGTCCTTCATCGCCTCTATGCGCCTAGGCATCCACCGTATGCTCTTAGTAGCTTGACCATTACTTTTGCTTTTGTCTGTCTCATCGACTGTCAAAAACAATACTTTAATACTTTCGTTCAGTTAATTGCTGTTACAACGAATTTGCTTTCTTAACTTAAAACTAAGAAAGACTCTCTAATAAAATACTTTACAGACGTTTTTTGCCTATTCAATTTTCAAAGACCGCTTTCAAAACTAGTGTTTTGAGAGTTTAACTTTTGAAACAATCAATTAATCAAATTAATTGACAATTAGATGAGTTAATGGAGGTGAACGGAGTCGAACCGATGACCCCCTGCTTGCAAAACAGGTGCTCTGCCAACTGAGCTACACCCCCGTGATGGTGGGCCTGGGTAGATTTGAACTACCGACCTCACGCTTATCAGGCGTGCGCTCTAACCAACTGAGCTACAGGCCCCTATGTTAGAGCCTTTTGGCTCATCTTATTGATGTTTCAAAACTGAACAGGTAAGAATTAAGTTAGTCACTTGTGAGTGTAAAACTGATGTTATGGTCGTGACTCCAATAACATTTTTTCCTTTAGAAAGGAGGTGATCCAGCCACAGGTTCTCCTACAGCTACCTTGTTACGACTTCACCCCAATCATGAACCATACCGTGGACACTTGCTTCCCTTGCGGGTTGGCTCGGCATCTTCTAGTACAGCCCACTTTCGTGATGTGACGGGCGGTGTGTACAAGACCCGGGAACGTATTCACCGCAGCATGCTGATCTGCGATTACTAGCGATTCCAACTTCATGTAGTCGAGTTGCAGACTACAATCCGAACTGAGGATGCTTTTATGAGATTGGCTCCACCTCGCGGTCTCGCTTCTCTTTGTACCATCCATTGTAGCACGTGTGTAGCCCTGGGCATAAAGGCCATGATGACTTGACGTCGTCCCCACCTTCCTCCAATTTATCATCAGCGGTTCTACTAGAGTTCTCAGCTTTCCTGTTAGCAACTAGCAGTAAGGGTTGCGCTCGTTGCGGGACTTAACCCAACATCTCACGACACGAGCTGACGACAGCCGTGCAGCACCTTGTTTCGAGTCTCCGGTTTCCCTTCGACGACTCCGTTTTGCAGAGTCTTCTCTCACATTCTAGCCCAGGTAAGGTTCTTCGCGTTGCGTCGAATTAAACCACATGCTCCACCGCTTGTGCGGGTCCCCGTCAATTCCTTTGAGTTTCAGTCTTGCGACCGTACTCCCCAGGCGGATGACTTATCGCGTTAGCTCCGGCACGCCGGGACTTAAAACCCGACACACCAAGTCATCATCGTTTAAGGCTAGGACTACCAGGGTATCTAATCCTGTTTGCTCCCCTAGCTTTCGCGCCTCAGCGTCAGTGTTGGCCCAGTTGCCCGCCTTCGCCTCCGGTGTTCCTCCTGATATCTACGCATTTCACCGCTACACCAGGAATTCCGGCAACCCCTTCCACACTCTAGTCGACTAGTATCGAACGACCTGCCTAGGTTAAGCCTTGGTATTTTACATTCGACTTAGTCTGACCGCCTACGCGCCCTTTACGCCCAATAATTCCGAACAACGCTTGCCCCCCCCGTATTACCGCGGCTGCTGGCACGGAGTTAGCCGGGGCTTACATTAGGTACCGTCATCGCTTGCAGTATTAGTACAAACTTATTCTTTCCTAATTTACGAAGTTTACATTCCGAAAAATTTCATCCTTCACGCGGCGTTGCTGGGTCAGCCTTTCGGCCATTGCCCAAAATTCCCCACTGCTGCCTCCCGTAGGAGTCTGGCCCGTATTTCAGTGCCAGTGTGGCCGACCGCCCTCTCAGGCCGGCTACTGATCGTCGCCTTGGTGGGCCTTTACCCCGCCAACTAGCTAATCAGCCGCGAACTCCTCTACAGGCGAGAGGTCTTGCGATCCCCCTCTTTGATCTAACTAGGCTACCCCAACTAGATTTTATGCGGTATTAGCCTTCCTTTCGGAAAGTTATTCCCCACCCGCAGGTAGATTATTCACGTGTTACTCACCCGGACGCCACTCTACTCAGGATTGCTCCCTTTCGCGTTCGACTTGCATGTGTTAGGCACGCCGCCAGCGTTGATTCTGAGCCAGGATCAAACTCTCAGTCAAAAAAATCTTTTTGCTTTTATTAGTCTTATCTCAAGACTAAACAGTTTGCATATCTTGGCTATTGTTTACTTCTCAAAAAAATGACGTGTGATTACTTCCTTACCTATTCAGTTTTCAAACATCAATATTTAATATTTATACTTAAATATTTTTTATAAAGAACTTGTGCTTTAGAATAATTAATTCCGTATTCAGATTTAATTTTTTCTACCGCCGGAAAGTTTTGATTATACTTTTTTATTTCTTTTCGTCAACTTTTTTTTCCGGCTTTTTTTAACTTCTTCCGAAAACTTTTCATTGACTTCCTAGCTTCTAAAACCATCTTAAACAATTAAAGCAAAAATACCTTTAAGCTTAGTTTTCACTAAGTTTTAAGTTAGTTTTGGTTGTTAGGATTTTCTCTTGCAAATAGCTTTTGAGGTTACTACCTTTTTACTTGCAGCGTTTGTTAGATTACTCT